>Ga0315909_10004256_pt1 | contig 17011 bp, 28 predicted proteins | sample LakEriMetagenome_11_FD_203527 | JGI IMG/M metagenome (GOLD analysis project Ga0315909, IMG submission 203527) | Freshwater fungal communities from buoy surface, Lake Erie, Ohio, United States - Buoy 2 MA125 | ecosystem: Environmental > Aquatic > Freshwater > Lake | place: USA: Lake Erie, Ohio...
GCTTCGATTAGTGAGTCTGTTCCGCGGCTAGTGTTGGAGACTTTAAATGATGCGTAAACGCCGTCTGCTGTTTCATTGAAGTTAACGGCTTTGCCGATTGGCTTCTTGGCATCGTGTTCTAATAATAATTTTGATTTGCCCGGTTCTGGAAGTTGAATTGAACCGCGTTCAAATACAACTTTGCCTACTGATGTCTGGCCAATTTCGCCATCATAGGGAACAATTTTACCGGAGATAATTCTACGACCTTGGTCGCACTCAATATCGCTACTGAAGGTTAATTGCATCTGATGCACTTCCATTCGGTGATAGGTTTTCCATTGCCATTGCATCCTGAACAGTAATTAGTCCAAGTGCCAACATTTTTTCAATTACTGCTAAACGTTCTAGTGGGTTTGCACGTAAGAAACCAGAATCTAAATCAAAAGACATGTATTGAGTAGATGGAGTAATGTCATTCATGCTTAGACGTTGTTCAATCGCTGAAATATAAGGTTGCAAAGTTAAAGACACAAACTGGCGACGTTCATCTTGCACGTTTGCATATGTCATACTGTTGTTCATATCCGCTGAAATGTAATATGCAGGAACATTCATTAGTCTGGCTATTTCAGTAGCCATGTATTGTTTTCCTTCATTGAGCATTTGGTCTTTAGGTGAGAATGAAGTAGGTTGAAATTCTAGTGTGCTTGTAAGGTAAGCAGTTGAACGATTGTTACGAGCATTGCGCCATGCAGCTAGTAATCCTTGAACTTCGTTCTCGCCTAAGTCAGCACCAGTATTTTTCAATACACCGGAAGGCATAGGAGTTGCTGCTGCAACGCTAGCAGCTTTATCTAAATCAAGTGCGGCGGTCAAAACTCTTGCACCAACATTTAGAAGTCCATCAGTCATAGATTGAAAAGTTACAAGTGAGCCAACGCCCGACATTGGGCGAACTGTGCCATCTACTTGATAGCCTTCAATAAAAGTATTTGTTTTATTATATTTTGGAATAACGCGAGAATTAGCAACCCAAGCAAAACGAGCAGGGTATCCGTTGTCTGCATAGACTTCGGTAATTTCCCAGTAGGCCACCGAAAAAAATATCAAGCTGTCAACGGTATACGCCATCGTAACTGCATAAGGTTGATTAAGAGATGGTTGTTCCATCCACGGCAGTTTAGGTAAATCTTCGTCAGTGCGTTTTAACTCTAATGAAAGTTCCATAGAAGCAATTGTGTTGCAAATTAAATTACGGCAACGATTCACAGCTGGAATTGACATTGCAGAGATTCTGTCAATAGATAATAAGTTGTAAGGAATTTGGTATTGGTATGTATCAGCCATTACAGGCGGTGCATACTGCGCTTCGATTACTTGTGGTCTGCTAAAGCGAGAGAATAAACCCATACACCAATCCTACCCTATTTGGCAAGTATTGTCTCATATATCGAGACATATATCAAACATATATTTGTGGCGTGCTTTGTGGGCGTGTCAAATAATGGACAATCATTGCCGAGCAGATTGCGCTAGTTACGTCTCCTGCTGACTTACGTCTGACGATTCGCCATCCAGCATCATTAGTCTTGGCACCCACGCTAAACCACGATTCAGTAAGTTCCTTCTGGCCGGAATGAACAATTCTGAGGTTGACAAAAGCATCCAGTATCTCACCGCAAGCTTGATAAAAGGATTGGCCTGAGCAATCTTCCATTTTCTGCCCTGACTGTTGAAGTCTTTGAGCAATAGACTGTGTAGCGTATTTGTCATACATAATTACACGCGGTTTGAACTTTTGTGCCCATGCGTGGACATCTGCAGCCATTTTCAAATCGTCAATAGCTACATCGCTTGTCCAGAGCTGCATAAGCCCTAGTTCTATCTTTCCAGTAGCTTGATTTAACTTGCCAGCCAATAATGCGCCCGAACGCTTAGAAGGTGATACGTCAATAGCAAATACGATATTACCGCCGGGAGTAATTTGAAGATTAGAGTCCGAAGTATCACTAATCATCTGAGTAGTAAATGGGCTAGTCATGGAATCTACCCATTGACAGAGCATTTCAGTGCGAGTGTTATTTATTGGGTTTGTTGCTACTGCTTCTTCCAGCGTTTCCTCGTCAATGAGCTTGCCCAAAGAAGGGTTAGCCATAGCCCAAGCATTACGGTCATCAACTTTACAATGGGGCGGCGCACTATATTCATACCAGCCAAGTGTAGGCGAAGGATAAGACATTGCACGCTCTTTCAAATCGTTCAGTACTACGGAATACGCATCGCCAGCGTTGCTACACACTAAAGTCTGTCCACCAGTAGCGCGAGTTGTTGGTCTGGCCGCTTTCCAGCCTTCTTCAGAGATTTCACGCAACTCATCTATAAATAGGAAATTGGCAGTAAGTCCACGAGAGCCATCTCTGGTTGCAGCTACAATTTGGTAACGGTTTCCTTTTAGTGTAGTTATAGATTCTTGGCCGTTGGCATATCTAATCTGTTTTACTTGGTCTTTCAAGAAATCATTGTCAATAATGGCGTTTGCAACCTGCCTAAACGTATCTAAAGCCATATTCCGGTTCGATGACATACCGATGACCATTTTGCTATCCCATAAGAACAAATGAGCCAATATGAGCATACGGGCTAAGTGAGTTTTGCCATTTTGACGTGCAATAAGCAATCCCATGGTTTTGCGCTTGAATTCGCCGTTGGCATCAACTCGCAGCATGTCCTCTAGCACAAACCGCTGCCAATCAAGCAACGGCATACCAATCTTGTCTGCTAAATCACTGACTTCTTGCACTCGGCTATCGCCCTTAAGAAAAGGTGTGTGGATGCGTGGTTTCACAGCCCCGACTAACGGCTTTTTCTTTGCCCCTCTCTTGGCTGGGGCTGCTTTGGTAGTCATCAGTTAATGGTCGGTGTGGTTTCGGTTACGAACGGGTTTTCTGGGATGACTGAGGCTGCTCTCGGAGAGAGAGCTTCCCAAAAGACAGGGGGGGTAGAAGCTTGCCCTAAAAAAAGGGCTTCGCTACGCTTGCCTTTCATTGCGTTGCATCTACGGCACGCAGCTACTAGATTGTCGAGGTCATCTGTGCCACCGAGCACGCGTGGTTGTATATGGTCAACCTCATTGGCAGGCTCACCACAATAGGCACATATGTAACAATCTCGCCTCAACACTATGAGTCTTTGAGTCTTCCACTTACTGCTACCTAAATGCTTACTACCCATTAGTGCCAGCCCTTAGTCTTGAAATGATGCAATGCATTACACATTCCATTATATCTAGACTCAGAGTATTTGATACCCCATCTTACTTGTTGTATAGGGTCAGCAGTCTTTAACCATATAGACCTACCTTGTGGTATCCCATAATGGCTACCATTCTTAGCCTCTGGTCTCCAATTAGATTCCTTTGTGTATAGCTCTAAAGCGCATTTATATTCATGTAATGGAAGATTGGCTTTTGCATATTGTTTAGGTGTTTGTTGTATTTGAATACCGTCGTGTATTGGTGCAACGGCATTAGCCGCGCTAATGAATAGTATCCCCATGACACTTACTACCCCGCAAGCTATCCGCGCTGCGGCTTGCGCTAAGTGCCTGAAGCACTTTAGCAAGTTAAGTGTAGCCATGCTGTCAAGTTTATTGAACATTTAAGCGTCTCCTATCGGCGTGTCATCTCATATATTGAGACAATTCGCTTAACGGTTATCGGTCTTGTAAAAGCCTTTCCCACGAAATACAACTGCCGGTGCAGTCCAAATACGTGTCATTGTTCCCCCACAGCTACATCTAATAGACTCTGGGTTGTCAGTGGTTTCATATATAACGTTGCATGTATCGCAGCCGTAATCGTAATTAGGCAAGGCTTATTCCTCCTTGTTGGCATGTATGGCATATGGCATTTTGTATCATCCAACCACCACATTGCAGGCATCTGGTAGGTTCATTGTTGGGTGCGCGGTCTTGGAGTATCTTCATTAAATCACCAAGCCGCATGAAGGCTAAATACTCCTCAGCGTTTTCGCCCTGTCCATTACAGCGGCTAACTACAAAGGCTAGTTTACCACCTTTGTTGCTCTCTGCTTGTTTTAACCATGCGAGCGGGCTGAAATCGCTGCGCGCTTTTACTTCTATCGAGAATGGTATCCCTGTTATATCTTCGCCTTGCCTACCAGCCCCAGTAGATTCAGCGTTGGGATACCATTGCTTCAACCAGTCAGCTACTACTCGCTGTGTTTTGTAGCCCCTGTGCTTGCGGTGATTAGCCATTGACGGTATGGCATTTCTCGCATTGCCACTGCAGCGGTGATAGACTAACTGTCCAAACGCCATCATCTTGGTTTGGCATTTCGTTACACATCTGACAGACCAGCAGTGGCACATCGCCGTAGAACTCGTTTGTGCCATCTGGTCTAATTACTTGAACATAACCCATTATTCAACTCCTTCCGGTAATCGAAACTTGCCTGTCTCTTTCGATAACACATACCAAATTACATTTGTGCAATAATCTGGGTTTGTCTTCGGCAAAGAACAATAAGCACCCTGCCACGAACGGCCATTTGTTATGCCACCCTTGATTCTTCGTTCACCGTGTGAGCATGTTGGAATTGGCTCAGCTTCTCCAAATGTCTGCTGAACTAATTGAGCAGCCTCACCAAGCGTTACAACAGGTTGCTTGGGTTCTTCACTTACGAACTCATCCCAAGTGTTGTTGATTGCTAATGGTGCATTGGCTATTACAGCACTTCTTTCTTCATTTGCAACTCTGTTGACTTTTGCCATTTCTTCTCTGGAAGCGCGCTTCTTAGTTGCGAATCCACCAGTTGCAAGAGCCCTGCCAATCGCGCTAGTAGAACAGCGTTCAAGCGCAAATTCAGCAACCGAACTTTCTGATTTGAATGACTCTGCCGCCATATCGGTTGCATAAGGCTTTGGGTCAGCCTCAGTCCTAAATATGCGAGCTTCAACAATAAAACGATTCGAGCCCGCTTCAAGTAATTCAGTTTCAATTCTGCCATCTGGATAATCCTTCCAAAACTTAGTAATTCGTTCTTCTACTGTTTCATAGTCATTGAGGTTAAAAGCCATTTAATACTCCTTGTGTAGTGTTTCCGTTGGTCTTCGCATACTCTATCTGCTGGTCTAGGGAAAAGTATGAGCCATCAGCCCACTTAGACACATCTATTGCGCAGTCATTACAGTATGAACGCTTGCGCCCGTGGCTCTTGGGAAGTTCGCTAACTACTGTCCAAGCAGCTTGTGTTGTGCCTTTTGGGTTGTGTATGCCGAACCTGCTCTTGCAGTAATCGCACCACACTCCATGCTTTGCTTTAACCAGCATCAAGATTGTCCCAGTCCATCGTTGCCAATTCTCCTGCGATAGTGGCGTAGTTGATAATGTCGAAGTAACTATCTTTGTGCTCAGCTTGCTCCGAGATACGACTGACTTTGAGCAGTAACATACAGATTGCGACTTCGTGAGGGTCGATTGGATAACCAAGATATTCCGACCAGAGCCGTGAGATACGGAGCATAGAAACATTTGGTGAGCCATACTCAATATCTCTAGTTGCTGCAATGAGTTGTGATTGTCGCAGGAATTCATCGCGTTTCATTTACTCATATCCATAGGCAGACGTGTTATCGAACGGCCAGCGTGCCAGCCTTCTCGCTTACCTCTTGCGTGGCCTTTCCAGTAAGCGATAAACACAACGCCCGGAGTCATTGCCAATAGTCCTATAGCTTCAAAATAGGTTATGTCTATCATTATGCAGCCACAAACTTTGCATACTCAGCTGCTGTCATTGCACCCTTGTAATCGCCACAACCGTAGCAGTGTGTCTTGCCCATCGGTAGGCGGCAAAAACCGCACATGTAATCATTTCTATTGGCAGCTGTTGGGTCAATCGTAGATTCGACCAGCTGAGAAAAATCCAAGGTTTCAATCTCTAGGTAAAGATTATGAAATACCTTAGATAAATCCTCATTGCCAAGGTTAGCCATAGTCTGCATTAACTCATCTAATGCATCTAGGGTTTCAGTTCTAGTCATTTTGTAGCCCTTCTCGTTGGCTACTGTGCTTCGCCAACACCTAAAGGGTCGCACTTAATTCAGGCTATTTCAACCTCATACAAGCATATTTTGATAACGATTTGATAACGAAATCTTCGTCATATCCAAGCCATTCCTCGCCACAACAAGAATCATCCATAGACTTTGCCCTCAAATATGAAGCTGCCATCCTTCTCGAAATAGGTTAAAACTGGGCTTACCTTATTCTTATCTACGTAAACGACTAGAAAAGCTTGTTGCCAGTTCGGATTAGCTGTGTATGAAATTTTTTTGTAATCCATTAAATGCCCAACTTCATAACCCTTTAGAACACGCCCTAAAACGCCCCCAGAAGCCTCTGAGAAGGCCGATACTCCAGCCCTGTGGGTGTGTCCTTGGATAACGTTTTTACCTGCTTTACGGGCGTTCTCAAGCCCGCTAAGGCCGGGTGTAGGTTTCACACTACCTGTGTCTCCGTGGATGACTATCCAGTCTTTGGCAATTTCTAATGGGGCTTTGTGGAACTTGATACCAAGCTCATCCATCTTCATAAACTTTTCAAATTTCAGTTCAGGCAAAGATAGAAAAGCCGGAATCTTCTTCATAATGACGTTGTAAAGCCGGTCGGTGTGATTGCTACGAATCATGTCTGTAACTTGTAAATCGTAGAGAACGTCAACAGCCATGTCTCTATCAGCTGCCAGAGTCTGCTCATACCAGCCGGGTGTGCCCTCTGTCCAACGCGAGATTTGCGGAAGGTCTATTTCGTCTCCGCAGGTTATTACTTGGTCAAACTTTTGTTTAGCTATAAATTTGGATAGGGCTTTGACCGCCCTGACGTCTTGGTAGGGTACCTGAAGGTCAGGCACAATGCAAATCTTTTTAATCTTCGTCATCCTCGTATGGAGTGAAGTTTGGATTGTCTGGGTCAAAGTCAATAGGCGTTGGAAGTAGCCAGTCTGGGTAACTGGCCTTGTCCATAATCATTGCCATGGCTATATCAACAGTAAATCCAGCCTTGCGCAAAGCTTTATAGTATTCGTTGAGCCCGATGCAATACATTTCCAATGGAGAGTATGTATCATCTTGAACTTTAACTTTGCGTGCCATAGTTAAATTATCGCTCTAGGAGTATGTTATAAATCTCATCAACACGCGTGTTCAGGCGTTTAATTTCACCCAATAAATGAGTAATAACATAGCCTGATAAGCCACCGATGATGGAGACTGTGGCTATGTATAGCGTAAAGAAATCTTGTTGTGTCATTTCTGAATTACCAATACAGCTGCGGTCTCTGTGCCTGAAGCGGTAATTCCATAAACGGCATTGCCGTGGTTCTGCAACACAACCTTGTCTTTATGGTCTACAAGATAGCCGTTGGCTGTTGTTAGGTCAGCCCCACCGATATAAAAAGAACCGGAAATAGCGTGAATATGAACTTCCTCAGCGGCTTGGTCATTGGCCACAATGATTGAACGTGTGGTTGTGAGTGTGTATTGAGTGCTGGAAATTGTCATTTTTTAGGGGTCGCATATCCAAAGACACCGGCAAGGATTGCCCAGAGAACAGCGCGATAATCAAGTGCAAAGTTACTAGCTGCCCAAGCAGACAGGAAAGCACCTGCGGTTAGGAATAGTGGATGTTTCATTGTGTGCCCCCTAGCATAGGTATTTCAAAAAAAGAACCATCTGTGTCAGCTTTACCCTTATTGAACGAGATATGGATATGGCTGGTGTGTGGGTTGATTCCAGTGTATTTGCGCCATTTCCAGTTAAGGATTCGACTAGCAATCTTCTTATTGTGTATGACGTAAGAAATCCGTTTAGCAGGGTCAGACTTTGCATATGCACGAATCTGATTTGCCAAGTAGATGCTTTCAGATTTATGGTCTGTGAGGTCTGCGTCAATGTCAAGGGCACGAACCCAGCCCATAGCATCAGGCGTATGGTCTGATTTAGAATCGTGTTTCCTGTCTCCCACGGTGCCGTCAGTTCTACGGTCGCGTAGTGGATACGTGTCATCTACTTGCTCTCGAAGCTGAATAACACTTTTGCTTAATCTTATTTTCACGCTAGTAGCAAAGCCGCTTCATCGGCAGTAATGCCTAAACGCTTAAGTAGTGCAGCCTTAGCCTCAGCCTTCTCAGCTGCCTCAGCTTCTTTTGCTGCGCGGTCTAGTTCGGCTTGTGCTTGCGCTGCCTCTAGTTCTGCTACTTCTGCATCGGTTAGTTCTATCTCAAAAACTTCGCCAGTTGTGCAGTTGACTTCTACGCGTGTTGGATTTGCCATGTTTTCTCCTTATGAGTTCTTTATGCCGTATAGGTAAAATGATGAGCCTGAGACAAAGTTGCCATTCTGTGCGTTCAAGTAAATAGAAGTAATGGCGGCTGTGTTTGACCATAATCCGGCATACATATCAAGTTCGTGATATTGACCGTTATTTTCTGTTACGTTGTCAGCTGAATAAGATTTGTTATTTGAACCAGCGTAATTAGGAATATAAACTTCGGTATTGGTAAATGTGTCAGCGGTTGAACCTGAGCCGCTTCCATTCATGGCACCCCAACCAAATGATGTTCCTGAACCAGATGTTACGGTTGTATTGTAATATGCGTTAATTTGTCTGGTTGAATAACCAGTAGTAACGCCGTTAAAATTGCCTTGCCAGTAATCGTAAGGGCCGCCTGTGTAAGCACTTTTAACTGAGCACACAAGTTTCAAATCGGTATAAGTTCCCGGAATAGCGCTGAAAGTAATGCTCGCTGCGGCAGATGTCAGGTTTTTTGCTTCGATTAAATAATATGTATTAGCCATTATGCCGCCGCAATTCCGTATAGGGTAGCGTTTGAGCCAGCCGCGATAGTTGCTGTGCCACTAGGAGAAATAATGTCAATTCTTGTAATAGCAGAAGTGCTTCTGTATAAAAAAACAAAAGCAGCAGTTTCATTTGATGCAACATCAGCACGCATCAAAGCGCTTTTATTTGTAGTTGTATTAGAGTAATTCATTATATGCACTCTATTTGCCCAATAAGTAGAACCGCTAGTCGTAGCATTAACATCTAATCTTGTTTGATTAGTTGACCTATAACTTGCAGCAGTTGAACCGTTTCCAACCAACAAAGTTCTTGAATAATTCGTGCCTGAGTCATTGTTGAATCTCATAAAACAATATCCATTAGAATCCATAAGGTTGGCTACTAAAATTAAATCCGTATAAGAACCACTAATTGAATTAAAAGTGATGGAAGTAGTGGCGCTTCCAAGAGTGGTAGTCGCTATCGGTTCGTAAGTTGCTCCGGCTGCCATTATGCTCCCTTAATTCCGTATAGGGCGAATGATGAATATTGGTTAAAAGTGCCAACGGCTGCAATACTTATTGAAGTAATAGCCGATGTATTCATCCATAAGCCAGATGTAATAGAAACATTTCCAGAACCATTAGTGTCGTAACCTTCTAATTGGCGTGTAGTTTTGTATTTATTTGTATTTGCATAATCTAAGATGTCCATAACTCCAACACAAGGCGCTGTTGTTGAACCTTGAGTTAATGGAAAGAATATTTTAGTAGTATCGTTGGCGGCTGATACTGTCGAACCATTTCCTGTTAGCCAATGAATTCCACCATTTGAACCGTTAAAAGTTGTTGTTGCTGACTGTGCTGTTGTATTAGTAATTGCCATCATTCTTAATTGTAAATGAGTGAAAGTGCTAGGAATGGAAGTAAAACTAATACTGGAAGTTCCACCGCCACCGACGGTTACTGTGGCAATAGATTCATAGGCAGCAAGTGATGGTGCTACTCCTACGCCATAAAGTCCAGCGATTGCGTTACCAATCATTAGGCGATAGCACCGACAATAATCCAAGAGTTAGCACTCTGACGGATTGCTGAACAAGCTTTGTATTGGGCAAGAGTTGGCGCGGCTGATACTGCTCCAGCTGAGACGATTGTTACGCCTGCACCTGCAGCGAAGGTTAAAAGCCCTGCACCTGTGTTGATAAAGGTAATTGTGCTACCAACTTCAGCAGCAGTAAGAGTTGAGTCTGGGGCGATAGTGACGGTCTTAGTGCTTGCATTAGATGTAAGGATTGTTCTTTGATAAAGGTCGGCATTGGCCACTGTGTAGGTAGAGCCGCTTTGTGTAGTAACATCAAACGAAATTAAGCCATTCCACATGTTTGCGGAAACCACTTGGCCTGTCGAAGCTGGAAATCCTGTTGCCATTTATTACCCCTTAATATGTCATTACTGACGTGCCGATTATACCGTATAAAGAACTGCCTATGATGAAACTGTCGATGATTGGTTCAGATGTTACGAACGTGGTATTCCAAGTGCCTGGAGTGATTTCGTGGCTTACTCCCATACATTGCAAAGTCTTGTCTATGACTGTGCCGTCTTGCCCTACGTTCTTGACACGGATGGTGTCAAAGAAATCTAAGGTAAGGGCAGCGGTTGTGCCTGCTGCGTAGTCGGCGGTATTTAGGTCAAGAGTGAGGGCATCAACCCGTAGAGTGGTCTCTGCCCGTGTCGCAGTATAAGCCTGTGCTATATCCAAAGCCTGTGCGTCTGTTTGGACTAGCAAGTCTGTAGCTGTGTAAGAATGTGGGAAATACTTAATCTGGCTGGCCGTGTTGTTGGCTACCTGAGCTGTGCCGCCTGCACGAGTAATTGAAGTCTGGTTAATAATCAGCTTGTCATCTAGGGCAGTAACTATGTTGCGGTATGAAATGCCTGTGCCGTCATTGCTAAAGAATGTTGGGTTAACGCCAGACTTGCTTTGAATAGATGCTCTGCTCAAGAACTCAGCGTTGCCCGATGGCTTGATATAGAAAGCACCCTGTTCAGAGAATTCCATATTGACAATAGCCTGTAATGAAGTTCTAGCAGTGCCCGGGTCGGCTTGAACCGTAGTTGAGCCTGCTTCAATCTCTCGCATAGATGCTGGGAAGCCGATTGTATCTAATATGTTTGTTATGCGTTGCCCGGTTGTCTGGCCAGCTGATGCGCCTGTAACGGTGGTAATGCTAGACATATTAAAGAGACGGAAAGCATCTACAAGCTCAATATCTACATAACCTATGTTTTGTTCTTTATCCCATGTGTAGTTATAGGTAATTGTATAGCCTGAGAATAAGAACTCGCCATCGGCTGAGATACGAACTTTGCGCAAAGGAACTAATTTACCCGCGTAGGGAGAAGTTACCGAAGTCGGGTTCCAATCTCCATTAGGGTCTATTACTCGTATTGTGGCTGTGCCAGCTTGAAATTGTTCTTGCAACAGGTTATAGCCACGTCTAATGCTTACCTTGCTGACTTGGTTGGAAATGTCTATTGTGTCAGCCGCTTGGTCTGCCAGCGTGTTAAACCCTAATACACCCTCGCCAATAATAAACGGGTAGCCGAATACGGCACCAGAACTAAAGTCGAAGGTAACTACTAAGGTTGGGGTTGCCATTAGAGACCGGTTCCACCTTTGAAACTTTGAATTGTGCTGTAGTTATTACTATTGCCGTTGGCTGATGCACCAATGCTAGCTGCGTTAATTCCATATTGTGCAGCTGTTGGGTCAATGTAGATGCGCAATTCTGTGTTAGTTAATGCTGGAGATTTGGAATCATAACCTATGCCGTTGCCTGATAATGGCACAAATGGGAATAGGCCTTGGTCAAACATAGATGGAGTAGTTGCGGTTGGTTTATTTGTAGAAGGAACTTTTACTGTAGGTATTCCTAATGACGCAAGTTCTTCTCTCAACTGTCTTAAAGCATCTAAAGCAGTTTTAAAAGCATCAGTCCAACTGCCAACAGGATTTATGTTTGCCAATTTTGCAGCTGCAGTTTGAGCAGATAAAAGCTGTTGCGCGTAAGCACCGGCTTCTTCGCTATTGCCTAACAAGATGGCTTGTTGAGTTTTAAGTCGAAGAGTTTCATCTTGAGTTACTTTACCCATAAGGGCAGCAGTATTTTGAATTAAATCCATGTTAAATAATAGAGATGCTTTGTCTTCTATCTTTTTAAGTCTAGCTAACGCCAATCTTTCTTTTTCTGCCTTTGCTTGTTTCTTAGTCAAGGCAGCCAATTCTCTTTGGCGTTTAGCAGCTTCTTCATCCGCTTTTTTACGTTCCTTTATAAGTTTCATAAAAGCAGGAGTTAAGTCAGGGGCTTTCATAGCCATTGGGTCAAATGGAATGTTAGGGTTAGGCCGTTTTGTGGCACCCATAAAATCACTGCTAGTTAGTTCTTCTGATTGCACTCTAAAGTTAAGAACTGCTCCAGTCATGGTGCCAAGACCTGCAATAATATCTGATACTACTTGTGCCAGTTTTTCCATATTAGTTGTGGCTCTGTTAATATCGCCGCCGCCTAAAGCCGATGTTAGAGCATCAGTTAAGCCCCTACCAATGATTTCTTTAGCATTGCCTGAAGCAATAGTCAAAGCATTTAATTTATATGCATATGTGTCAAGGGCTTGAGATGCTTGTCCAGAAAAACGCTTTGCAATGATTTGTTGAATCTCATCAAAAGATTTGGCTGCTAATTCTGCTTTAGTTAAACCTAGTTTATATTTAGTTAAACCTTTTGTATTTCCTACGTAAGCCTGAGTTAAATCATTGACAGTAGTATCTAAAGACTCGCCTGAGCCAACTGATGCATCTAAAGCAACTCTCATCAACTCTTGGGATTTAGTATATGACTGAGTAGTTGAGATTAACTGAGCAAAAGCAGGTCTTAAAAAATCATCAGCAATGTGAAAAGTCTTTTCTAAACCTGCAATGAAGTTTTCTACGTTTGTTGACTCGTATGCTAAACCTAGGTTGCTTAAAGTCTTTGATAGTTTTTGAGCTGCTAGGTCATCTTCGGCAAACGCTTTTACGGATGCAGCAGCATAACGAAAAGCCTTTTGTGCGCCAGCTAAACCAATATACGCCTTGGCGAGATTACTTACGCCTTTGCTTAAACCTGAAACATCCTTATTGGCTTTACCAAACGCACCTTTACCTTTGTATTCGGCACCAATGCCAATCATTAAGTCTGTTGTTGCCATTACTTACCTACTCTCGCTCTAAACTTATTTGCTGCGGCTTCAATGGCCTTAATGACTGCTGCGTTGGCTTTGGCACCATCTTCAGCCCAAGCACGATAAATCAAACGGCCTTTCATATATCGGCCACGTCTGCCTGAACCTTCTCGAATGTTGCCTTGTGTCATAGGACTAGCATTTTCTAACGCCCTAATAAATTGAGCACCGGCTCTTGGGTTATTTGAGTGGCTAAAATTCTTGTTGGTTCTAGGTGTGCCTTTAGGTGCCTTTTGCATACCGGCAGGATTCTTGCGACCTGCAGTTTCAAAGATGGCACCGGAAGCAGTCTTGTTAGCAATAGAAGCTGCATAAGAGAAGCCGCGTCTGTTTGGCTTAGATGGTGTGGTTTTGTAACCAATACCTCTACGCATAAGAGTTGCGTTATAGATAGGCCACTTTCCGGTTTTGCTATCACCACGCCAATGTGATGGCGTAAAGTCTGAAGGAATATAACCACGGGCTTTTTTAACTATTGGTTTTAAAAACCCAGCTACTTCATTTTGTAATTCTTTGGCTAAATCAGGTTCAAACTTACGTAGAGCATAACGAAGTTCTTTAACGCCTTTTAACTGCGTTGACATCCTTCATCTCCTTTGCCCTGTCTTTCATAGCCATCAAATAAGTCTTGAACATTCGCACATCCATATCTATGAAGGATTGTGCAGGAATTCCCGTCTCTAGGCTCATTCGTGCAATGAGGTAGTGAAGGGAATCCCTAGTTAGTCCAAAGGGTCGTCATCAAGAACTTCCACACGAACAAGAGTTTCTAAGAAATCTGCGCCAAAAGGCTTAACAGTTTCTCCCGACCTACGGATACATTCCCAAGCTAACCAATAAACGTCAGTTTGTTTTTCATCCTCACGGAAGGCTTTGTGTAAGCCTTTTTTTGCATATACTTCAAAAGCGAACTCTATTGCAGGTGTAATTTGGTGTGTAGTATCGCTACCATCCACCCTTACTATTCTTAACTTTGCCATTTTAGCCCTTTTCTTTTAGTTGTTTAGAATGTGCCTGTGCTTGCTACAACGGTTGTGCTGTTGCAGGTAAATGTGATATCAAACATCGCTTCTTCTGAAACGCTGCCTGAAATGTCTGGAATGTTGTCAATAAGAATCGTTCCGGTATAGAGCTTATTTTCTGCTCCTACTGCTGTGCCTTTTTGTTGAATTGCTGAAAATGCTACGGTTGTGCCGTATGCAGCTTGTAGGGTAGCAAGAACTGAACCTGTTGCTAGGTCGTTCAAAAATGATACTGTGATGGTGTCAGCTGATAGTCCGGTAACGAACTTATGAGCTGTATCTCCCATTGCAGTAACTTCTAGTTGGTCTGATTGACGGTTAAGCGTGAACGCTGTAACGTGGTCTGATAGGTCAACAGTTGCAATCTTAAAGCCAACTTTATTGTTTAGAAAAATTGCCATTATTTATTCCTCGTCTTTCTTGGCTGGTGCCTTTGGGGTGGATTCGATTTGACCAATCTTCTTCAAGAAAGCCAAATCCTCGGGTGTTAGATTAGACATATTAACTCCAACTCGTAAGTAGGCTCACACGTATTTCACTTGTGAGAAGGTCTCCAGCAGTTGTATCAACTGATACCCCAGACACAGAGCCAATGTTATAGTTTAGCGTGGATGCCGCTAGTTTAGTAAATACGCCAACAATGAATTCTTCCATGTCCATAAGTGAACCTTGGTTATCAAGTAGTGGCAAATAAAGTTTAATTCTAAAGTTAGCCAACGGTGAAACAGTTATGTGTTGGTTATTACTTGGCACAATGTAAGGGTCATCAGGTTCTACAACTACGCTGTTGGCCAACGGTGAGGCAGGTGGAAAGGAAAATACCTGCCATACCGTTGGATTACTTAAAGCCGTTGCAATGGTAGAACGGAGAGTTGTGACGGCAACTGTCATCCGACTAGCCCATTAGGGTTTAAGTAATTCGCAATCAAACCACGAACTCTAGCAAGTAGTGTGTTGCCCATACGGTAAGGTGAAGGTGTAAAGCCATCAGGTGATACGCCACCTGCATTTGAAAGTTGTCTTGACTGGTAGATATCTACTGCAATCAAAAGTGATGCTTCTCTAATTTCTGGAACTGTTGCAAAATCTACGTTAGTTCCAGCTGCTACTGTGGCAGTAGGTCTAATCGGGTTCTTTACTTGGTCTGCGCCTGTTGCTGCATAAGAAATAGAATAGTTGTAAGCCGTCAAAGAATAGTTTTGATAGTTTAGGGCTGAAACCTGAAGTGCGCCGTTAATTTCAGTAATTGTCTTTGTGCCTGAGAATGGTGAACCCGCGTTAGTAATAGTTACGCTTTGTCCGACATACATTCCGTGTGGTTCTTGGAAATAAAGTGTTGCTACGTTGTCAGTTAAGCTTCTAGCAGCTGCGTAGTAATTGTTAAACCAAAGTTGCCCTTTAATAATGTTTTCTGCTGCTTGGCAGACTTCTTCAACAACGGAAGAACTGTAGAGAGACCCTATGCCTAGAACTGTGCGCAGTTCTGCTTCGGTTACGTATGTTGCTGGCATGATTTCCTCTCTAATTAAAATTGAAGGGGCTAAGGGCTACAAAGCCCCTTCAACACTATTGCTAAGTGTGGGTTATGCAACCATCCACTTGTATGCGCCAGCCGCTACCTTCGTGGCGATGGCTCCATAGCCATAAAAGGCTACGTTGATTTGACCAGAAGCGATTACATTTGCTTCTAGTTTGAATGTTGGTGATTCATACCATGTGTAAGAATCTGGGTTAACGATGATGATTGAACCATCGCCTGTGCCTGAAAGGTTACGGTCAACGTATAGGTTCAAGCCGTTGATGTTACCGCGTAGTGATGTTGGTGCAGCGTTACCGCCAGCGTTTACTGGAGATACTGCTGTGTAGATTGCGCGGTTTGTTGAATCAACAAGACCCATGATTGCGCCCCATTGGTCTGGAGACACGATGATGTTTTGTGCAAACCCTAGTGTGCCTGAGTAAACAGATACTGCTGCATCTGCAACGAAGTCAAGAAGGTTAGCTGCTGACATTGTGCGGTTTCCGCCGTCTGTCGCTGCTGCTGCAACTACTGTTGCTACGCGTGCATCTGTTGCCTTTGCGTATGCGAATTCCATGTTCTTAACTAATTCAGCGTAGAACGCTGGGCTAGAACGGTCTAGAATTTCTACTGAAAATGTCTGTTGTCCTGCGAACTTCTGCACAGACACACTTAGATACGAGTCATTTAGGTCTTGGTCTGATGGTGCTGCTTCTTCAGCTGTAACTGCAACTGTTGGAACCTGTGAAATCTTAGGGATTTCAAAAGTCATACCTGCATCTGGAAGAACGCCGCGTGAGATTGCGTCAATAAATGGGCGGTCTGCGTTTGCAAGTGGGTTGATAACTTCTGTTAGTTGACGTGTTGGAACAAGTCCAGCGTTGTCTGTTGTGTTTGCTGCTGCACGAAGATATTGACGAGCTTCGTCATCTCCGAATTGTGCGCGGATTGTATTTTCTAAGTATTTTTCCTTAGTCAATTCAATACGTGGAGCGGCATACATTGCTGCTGTTACTGTTGGGCGTGAGGCTTCAACCGCAGGGGTTTCTACTACAGCCTCAGGTGCTACGGCATCTGGAGTTTCCAAGATGGCCTCACTTTCTGATTGTGGGATTTCGGTTAGTGCTTCATCTTCGGTTTCTGCCGCTGATGCTGCAACGCTATGAACGGCAGCTGAATCAAAAGCCGCTGCCTGTACTAAAGATGTCTCAAACAGTCTGGCTGATTGGACATACAACACGCCGTTACGTGGTTGTGATGCTAGAACTTCGACTCCAACACTCAGCCCTGAACGAAGGCCGTCTGATGCTTCGATTAGTGAGTCTGTTCCGCGGCTAGTGTTGGA
>Ga0315909_10004258_pt1 | contig 17007 bp, 8 predicted proteins | sample LakEriMetagenome_11_FD_203527 | JGI IMG/M metagenome (GOLD analysis project Ga0315909, IMG submission 203527) | Freshwater fungal communities from buoy surface, Lake Erie, Ohio, United States - Buoy 2 MA125 | ecosystem: Environmental > Aquatic > Freshwater > Lake | place: USA: Lake Erie, Ohio...
GGTCGCGATTGCGCTGCCAGCATTGTCGGTCACCGCGATCACGCTGCCCCGTTCGTCGCTGGTCAGGAAGCGGCGAGTGCCAAGGCCACTGCCTTCATACCAGACGATCGGCTCGTCCACACCGGGATCATGCACATAGCGGCGCAGCACCGTGTTGCTGCCGTCCATCTCGGAAAGCAGCGCGCTGCCGCTATAGTCGAACCGCGTTGTGTTCGCCCCCTGCACTACCTGCCAAAGCCGCCCGCCCAGATCATAGCGCAGCGTCGTGCCGGCACCTGTCGGCGTGACCGTCGCAAGTCTGTTTTCGGTAGTATAGGCATAGGCCGTGCTGCCGCTGGCATTCAGATTGCCGCGCCCATCATAGCCAAGCGTCGCAGAACCTGCCGCCCTCAGCTGGTTGAGGCCATTCGCCGTATAGGGCCGATCGACATTGTAATGGCCAACCCAGGCATAGCTGTCATTGCTCTTGCTTAATGTATCGATCTGGCCTGCGGGGTTATAGGCAAGGCTGGCCGTCTGATCCTGCGCGGTGCCGGCAAGATTGCTGGTCAGCGTTTGCAGCCGCTGGTTGGCGTTGAACCCGTAGGACTGTACCACGCCATTGCCATAGGTCACCGAAGAACGGCGACCCAGATTGTCATATCCATAGCTTGCCAGAACCCCGATGCCAGAGGTTGTGCAATTCTCGTGGATGGCGGTGACCCGGTTGGTTACATCGTAAACATAGTCAATATAGTTGCCATCAGCCCATGACATGCGTGTGCGGCGACCTGCTGCATCATAGCCATGCAATGTGGTCGTATTGCACATTGCCTGAACGGTAAGACGCCCCAAAGCATCATAAGTGAAGTTGTTGGCATGCCCCGGGCTTGTTGTCGCTTTCGTCAACCGACTGAACGGGTAAAACTGATGGCAATTGCCATACGCACAAAACGCTGTTTGCTACATTTTGCGAAACGCTCATGTCGATATTAGCACAAACAATCATAAATAGATTGCCCTTATTGTAAAATAAACTACTTATCCCATATCCGCTTTACAACGTAAATATCATTACTTTCACATACGTTGTTGAAAAATCTTCCTTTCCATTTATTAACATATACAACAGATATATTATCATTATCACTAAATGAAACTGAATTATACAATATTGTTACTATCTGTCCTTCATATTTCTCAAATTCTTTTCTCAAAAGCAAAGTATTACATTTTTCTGGATTTTCTTTTGAATATTTATTTTCAAAATAGAAAACATATTCTAAGTTTAACTTTTTAATATATCCTTTTGCCTGCATGCTTGGATTAGGCAATGTGGTGCAACCTAAAAGAAAAAGGGTGGCAATTGAAAACACCGGTTTTAGTTGCATATACTTCCACCTTTTTTGCCACTGCTTGACGATTTCTGCGCAGCGATCCAAGCAGAAGGATTGAACCCGGCAGGCCACTTACCTGCCACTAATGTCAGATTTAAGCCGCCACCATTCTTCCAAACAACCCAGATATTCGATTTTGTCATGCCAATATTTGGAACGCCGCGCATTGGAATACTGTCATCTTTCCCGCCAGGAATCAATCCTTGACTTCCGTAAGATGATGGATGCGCATGAGCAATTCCGCTGACATCACCCGATTGAATTCCATTTGTGACAGAAGCAGGAAATCCAAAAGCATTCTGTGTGGTTCCGTTGCCACAATTTGTCGAGGACAATTTTTTTAATTTTCCACTGATCCTGACGCCATTTTTGAACAATGCAGAGAAAAATTCAGGGTCATTTTTTGGTATAAAACTAATATAGTCTCTAGGATTGAACGGATTTTTCGAACCAGTTACAATAATGTCCTGAACGAAATAAAGAGCCCAAATAGCAATCCGCTCTTCTTCTGAGTATGATGTTAGAATATTCGAATGGTAAAGTTTCCCATTCCATTCAACGGTCGGATCGATTATTCCGCATCCCACCGCCTTGGCTTGGTCACAATAGCTTTGCTTCAGCCATTGAGGCCAATGCTCCCATCCACAGGGCATATCGCCCGGGCCAGCGCCACAGTCCTCGGAAAGACCACTAGGGTCGTTGGAGTTTATTGGATCAGACCCAACATAATTGTACCAGTTAACACCATCGCCATAACCGATGGGATCAGTCTGCAGGAACCGGCCGAGTGTAGGCGAGTAGATGCGCGCCTTGTAATTGTACATGCCGATTTCCGGTAACCAAGTCTGCCCCGTGTATTGGAACCGGCCGATGTTGGTGGATTGCGGGATGCCATATTCGTCATAGCGGTTGGTCGCGATTGCGCTGCCAGCATTGTCGGTCACCGCGATCACGCTGCCCCGTTCGTCGCTGGTCAGGAAGCGGCGAGTGCCAAGGCCACTGCCTTCATACCAGACGATCGGCTCGTCCACACCGGGACCATGCACATAGCGGCGCAGCACCGTGTTGCTGCCGTCCAACTCGGAAAGCAGCGCACTGCCGCTATAGTCGAACCGCGTTGTGTTCGCCCCCTGCACCACCTGCCACAGTCGCCCGCCCAGATCGTAGCGCAGTGTCGTACCAGCACCTGTCGGCGTGACCGTCGCAAGCCTGTTTTCGCTGGTATAGGTATAGGTCGTGCTGCCGCTCGCATTCAGATTGCCGCGCGCATCATAGGCCAGCGCCGTCGCACCAGCACTTGTCAGCTGGTTGAGGCCGTTTGCCGTATAGGGTCGGTCGACATTATAATGGCCATTCCAGGCATAGGCATCGTTGCTCTTTGTCAGACTGTCGATCTGGCCAGCTGGGTTATAGGCCAATGTTGCAGTCTGGTCCTGCGCGGTACCGGCGAGATTGCTGCTCAGCGTTTGCAGCCGCTGATTGGCGTTGAAAGCATAGCTTTGCAACACACCATTGCCATAGGTCACCGAGGAACGGCGACCCAGATTGTCATATCCATAGCTTGCCAGTACCCCGATGCCAGACGTCGCGCCATTTTCACGGATTGCGGTGACGTTACCGGTTACGTCATAGCCGTAGTTCACCGTCAGCGTGCCACCGGGATAGGCCAGACTGGTCAAACGGCCCGCCGCGTCATAGCCCATCGTCTTGGTCAGGCCATTGGTGCTCTCAGTCTTCGTCCGGCCCAGCGCGTCGTAGGTCAGGCTGGTCGGTACCGAAGATGCATTTGTCATCGAGGTCAGGCGACTGAGCAGGTCATAGCCATAAGTGACATCGAATTCACCTGTGACGATATTGGGTTCGTCCTTGAGCGTCAGCCGGTTGAGATTGTCATAATTGAAACCGATCAGCTGGCCATCGCGCAGGCGGCGCTGCGTAACGTTGCTGTTGGCATCATAGCTCAGTTGCTCATAATCAGCGGTTGAAGCCGCGTTCGATCCCTTGGTCGGCAAGGGATAGCGGGTTTGCGACAGGCGATCATGGCCATCATAGATATAACCGGTGCGGTTATTCTCGGCGTCGATCACATGGGCAACCTGCCCATTTGCCGTATAGGCGGTGGTTACCTCATTCGCCTGATCGAGCGTGCCGAGCGCGGTCTTGACCTGGGTGACACGACCCGCAGCGTCATAGCTGTTCTGGGTAATCCGGTCGGCGCCAAAATCATTGCCGCCGGTGCCAGGCGTACCGAGCGTGCAGGCGCTGGTCGGTAGCGAAGCGAACACCGCAGGGTTCATCCGCTGCGCGATGCAACTCAGGCGGTTGTCGCTGTCATAGGTCATCTGGGTGATCTGGTGTGCGCCGGCTGTTCCCGAAACAGTCTCCCGGATCAGATTGCCATTTGCATCATACAGATAGTCGATCGTCTGCGCGACCGTCATCGCATTCAGCGCCGCCTCGGTCGCTGCCGTTACAGTGCCGGTTTCCGCTTTGGTAAAGCGGCTTTCGGTATCAAAAGTATAGCGCTCGGCAAGACGCGGGCGGGCTCCTGCTCCATCGGGATCGGGACCAATGACGCCGCGCCGTCGGTCCTGCGCATCATAGATGTAAGTCGTGGTATCGTCGCTGCCGGGAAGCGGGCCATCGACGCTGGTCAGGTTGTCGCGTGCGTCATAAGCATAGGCAACCGTCGAGCTGATTGATCCGTCGCCCGCCGCTGTCGTTACGCTGGTGGGCAGCAAATTGGGGTTGTTATAGGCGATGGTGATTTTGGTCTCGTTCGCGCTGCCAGGGCAGGTCGCGGCAACCGAACAGCTGGTCACCTGTGTCAGCTTGGCTTGTGCAGGAAGGCTGGTAAAACCGCCAGTGCCATTTGATTGCTGCGCTGAGAGCATCGAATAAACATAATTGACCTCCGGCCGTGTGCCGCCGTTCGTCGGTGCGGGGAGTTGCACCCGGGTCAGCTCGCCTGTTGTTGCATCATAGGTGTAATCGGTGCGGTTGCCATTGGCGTCGATAGTGAAGTTCGGTTTGTTGCACTTCGCTACGTTGGTACAGCTGGCATCGAAACCGGCGGTGGTAACGATTTGGGCAATGCCACTGCCTGGTTTCGCGACGTTGCGGACCTCGGTGACGTTACCGCGGGCGTCGTAGGTGAAATTTGTATAGTCACCTTCCGGCCGGGTTTCGCGGGTGACGCGGTTGTTGGCATCATAAAGATAGGTTGTGCTGTTCGAGGTACCGTTTATCTTGGCGCTCGGTTGGCCTACTGCTGGGTTTGAAACAGTAGTGCTGGTTTCACCCCCGCCGGTGCTTGTGGCTACCGTAGTCGTGGCCCCGATCGTCCAGTTATAGGTCTTGGTCTCGCCGTTGTTGGTGATCGAGCTTACCCGCCCGCCAGAATAATTCACGATCGTGGTATCGGTCGCCTGGCTAGGACGGCGGATGCGAAACTGGTTTGCAACACTGCTGTCCAGCCTCCACGTTCCGGCAACGTCGTTTGTTATCTGGAATACGCCCGTCGACGGTGTTGAGTAGGTCACCGTCGGCCATGTGCCGGGCGTCGAATTGCAGTTGTTCGCATTGGGATCGCAAAACGCCTGACTGAGATCGAAAAAGCGTAGCGTCGAACGCACAAACCAGCCTGTAGGCGGTGGTCCGGGATTAGAGGGACTTCCCGAAAAGCCTTGGTCGGACTGATATTTGACCTTCATCGCATAGCCCGAATTGCTGCGCACATCGGACAGGCGATATTGCAGGTTGCAAGTTGTTTCATCGCCGAGAATACATTGCTCGGCAATGCCCCACGTCAACGTATATTTGCTGCCGTCCGGATCCGTTTTTTCGGTGGGAACGCCGCAGTTGATGGCATTGCTGCTATTACAGTAACCGGATGGCATCGAGATGGTGGCAGGATTGCCCGACCCAAGCATGGTGGGTGGCGTAAAGGTGATTTGGGTACCGTCCGCGTCCCGGTACGTGAAGAACGTACTTTCCGCCAAAGTCGCTCCGTTCGCCTTTGCTGCGACCCAGACGCTACCCTGTTTCGTAAAGCGCTCTGAAATCTTTCCGAAGGTAATGGTTGCAACCTGGGTTGAGCCCTCCAGCGTTATCCGCAAATCGCCCGACCAATTGTCGCGATAGCCCGATTGGCCGTAATAGCGTACCATCGTAACGCCGCTATTTGCCGGGCCGATGTCGCCTTCCTTCATTTCTATGTTGAAAGTGCCGGTGACAAGGTCGACGCCATGCTCGTCGTTGTTGCGATAGGGCTCCGGCGCGGCCGCGGTTTGCGCAAAAGCAGGCGCAACCAGACCGCTGGCGATCACAGTGCTGGATAACATCATCAAGCGCAACATATGGCGCGCATAAAGAGTCTCCTGCCGCAAGTTCAGCATCGTTATTCTCCGTCACTTTTGAGATATTGAATTAAGTTTTGATCAGAACCGATCAGGGCGGCGGTGCGTTGGGCGATCCGGTGGTCGTTACATTCTTGCGATTGTCAGCCTTGTCATGGCTGTATGTTGTGGTGACGTTGTTGTTGACCGTGCCTGTTCGTTTGACCTCAACCAGGCGTCCCTTGGCGTCATATTTATAAGTGATTGTCTCGGCCGCATCAGCAGCGGTCGCACTGGCAACCATGCCGAATGTGAGTGCAAGCCTTCCCAAGGTTGAAAGTATCATAGCGAAATTCCCCTACCACCCGGGGAAAGAAACAATCTCAATCGCAATCAACCGTCAACATTCAAATAAAAAATCATTTAATCGATGTTATTTGGCCTAATATTAATAAGTTTTTCAGAAGCATAAATCAATTTATGTGAAAAATGCATCTCAGATTTATAGGCTGCAAGCACCGCGATTTGAAAATCGAGCTGAGCAATTGGACGGGAATTATCGTTAGCATGCCAGCTTGAGTGCGTTGGTTGGTCTGGCCGTCGCACCAGATGCTGGTTGAGATCGAGCTTCCCCTCGATGTGATCATCGGCCAGGCTGGGGAAGACGGCCTCGACCGGTGCGCCGAGCAGCGGTAGCTCGAGAGGGGTGGGGTGATCGACGAGGCGCAGCACTGTTCAACGCCCCAGGAGGGCTAGAACATATATAGAACATTGTTGCTATGATTCGTCAATTCATCCCGCGACATGCTTCGTTGGAGATGCCGATTAAGGTTCAGAGGAAATTTGACGCAATGCAGGCTGTTGCCGCGACTGATCACCCTACTATCGATAATATGTTCGATCGAGTGGCCGATTATCTGCTTCTCAGGTTTCGCAGGACGTCCACAAGCTCGTGAACGTCGGTATAGGCGTCCGTCCCGGGCAGGCGACTAAACTGCTGCTTGAGAGCAGTCGCACGCTGCGTCGCAACCGCGAGGTTCGCTTGCGTATCGGCGTAAACACCGTCGTTGCCCTTTTCGTATCCGGCGAGGTGCTTTTTCAACTGGGTCAATGCATCACTCTGGTGCATTGGTGCCATGATGTTCGCAAAGTGAAGGAGCAACCAAAGCTCGAAACAAGGAACACTAACAATCGCCTCAAAAGAAACGCTCTGCTTCTCAGCATTCTTCAGTTTGCCGTTTCGCGATTCCGCCATAGCAATGGCATTGGCATAGGTGCGATGCTCGTCACGGTCGAACACGACATAGATTTTTTCAAAGCCATGCGACTTAGAGAACTCTTCTTCAGCACCTTGCACAATCTGCTGTGGCTCTGTGCCAAGTGGACTGTGAATGACCCGTACGTTCATCATCGGCAGCCGAGCTTCTTGCCGGATCTCCTCGAAGTAGTTTACTTCGGTCTTGGCTCCTTCGCAGACGATCAGTATCCGATCATAGGGAGGACGGTTCGGGGTTTTGCGTTTTAGGTCGCGACCGCTCCGTGCGCGAGAGTGCCTTACCATTACTGGAACCTCGAAGCTCGAAGGATGGGCACTCCACCATATCGTCCCGTAAGATAACCGCGCTCAAGTGCCTCGCCCTTGCGCGGCGAGAAGTCTGACAGCGGATACAAATGCGACGCTTGATCCCGGTCCTTTTCAGCGAACCAGATTTGATCTCGGCGCAACAGGTCTCCGTCCAACAATGACGTGTCGTGCGTCGTGAAAATCAACTGCGCGCCTTTTTGATTTAGGCCTGGGTTTTGAAACATACCGATCAGTTGCCGCACTAGCAATGCGTGCAAGCTTCGGTCGAGTTCATCAACAATCAGCACCTGACCGCGCTCGAGAATTTCAAAAATCGGGCCGGCAAGAGCAAAGAGTTTCTGCGTGCCTTCAGATTCATCATGGAAGTCGAATACTGCCGAACCAGCGCCTGTTCGATGCTCGAATGTCGGGACTGTAATCTCTCTCTGTTCCGAGGAAACGGGCTCAAATTGACCTGTCGCGAGATCGAGCTTCATGCCGCCCATAAAGCCTTGTTGCGTCTTTAGCTGGATGTCCGCAATGCTAATATCTGCAGCAGACAAAAGTTCACGTACGCCATCAGCCTTGTGTCGTGCAATGTGTGAAATGGTATATTCAGGAATGGGTCCACTTCCATTCTCAAATATAACCAAGTCTTTAGTTATAAAGCTGAATATAGGAAGCAGCTGCTCGCTGTTTAGTTGAACGGCTGTCGACAGGAAGAGCGAGTTCTCGCGCGTGGCCTCGCTCCATACCGCTTTGGCGCCAAGAAGTTGAGCGCTGAACTTGTATTGGTATTTCTGAGTGCTCTCGTCAAAGTTACGCTCATACCACGTGGCGGGTTGTGTCGATTTGTAGGCGATAAGCCATTCGCTCAGAATTCTGGTTGGCGTGAGCGTGAAACCGAACTGATACCGAACATTATCCAGCAAGAACGTGATTTCGTATTCGATTGGTTGTTCAGACGTCACAGGATCGAGGCGGAACGGCTGAACGTTGAACGTCTGGCCTGCCTGCAATATTGCTGAGTCATTCACGATGCCGCGCAGCAACTGGATTGCGCGGACGAGGTTGGATTTGCCGCCAGCATTAGCCCCGTAGATTGCAGCAGTACGAAGGAGGCGAGGCAGGGACTTATTCCCCGTTGCCTTGACGTTGCTTGTTTCGTTAGCCTTATCCCGGGATGCGACAAGGTTGAGGACGGCCTCGTCCCGCAGGGATCGGAAATTTTTGACCCTGAACTCCACAAGCATAGCCTGCCCCTCATTTAATCTGCAAAATTCGCGCAATAACCGCTTAAAGTGAATATAAAATAATTTGTCCACCGATTTTATGCGTATGAACCCATCGTGTCGGGCCGTCAATCAACCTCTCCGCTACCCGCTCCGTTCTCGTGGGGCTCCCATTTGAACCTGAAGCCATCGGTATAACGAGCGGTTGGTCTCCATCCGCCATTAGGGGCAGGCGAACCCGGTCTACCGACATGGCGGGTACAATGCTGAAGAGTTTCAGTCGGATTGTCGCGAATGTAGCTCACCACCGCTACTGCAGTTACGAGGCTTCAACCCTTCAACCCTCCACCATCAAATCTCCCGAGCGAACCATCGAACCCTTCCAATGATGTTCACCTCGTCGGCGGTGCGCTGGTAGGCCGAGTAAGTCTTGTTGTCGGAGATGACGTGCATGACCGGCGGATCGCTGTTGGGGATGTGCTCTAGCCGCTTGGCGACGAGACCAATCCCGTCATGCAGCACGAATACGCCCGGAGGGGTTGGGACTGCGCGGCCCATGTCGACCAGGACGATGTCACCATCCCGCAGCGTCGGCTCCATGCTGTCGCCTACGACGTGCATAATCCGCAGCTTGGCGGGATCAGCCCGAAGGCCGTGCGTGATCCAGCTCTTCTGGAAGTGATAGGGCTTGCCGTGGTCAGGCTCGATCTCGACGGTCGCCCCGCCGCCCATTGCCGGCTTCGCCGTTGCATAGGGGACGGCAACGTAGACGTCGTCAGGGTTGGTGAGGGCGGGTTCACCCCTTCGACATCGCCCACGCCATCGCGCAGCCAGTCCCGTCCAACCTTCAGCACTTCGGCAATCCGATCGAGCTTTTCGAGGTTGGGGTTCTCCGATCGACCGCGCAGGATGGCATCCGCCGAAAGCTCTGAGGCCGGATCGGAAGCGCGAGCAGATCGATTGGATGCTGTCAGACTGTGGTGTGACAATCCGGAGAGCCTGCCGGGTTCTGCTGTTAGATACTGCCAATTATCATTACTAGTTCCGCCGCGCTGACCATATCCCGGGTGATGTCATTGTTACTTTTCCCCATGGCTTCGCGAAGTTCGCTGAAAATTCCGCGCAAGATTTCCTCCCGGCCATTGAAAATCCAAGAGATTAATATTGCTCAAATCGTCTTGCATTTGGGGATTTGTTTATATGAAAATAAAATAATGTTGATATTTACGGAATTGATTTCAATATCATATATTGAATTAATAAATCTATATCTTTATATAGTCTAATTATTTCTTTATTTTTGCTTCTTAATTTGTCCTCTTTCAAAGAATTATCAAGATGATTTTTGCATTTTTTTAAATCTATGAGCAAATCTTTTTTATCAAAATTTCTCATGGAGTTAGTATAGTTTATTTGAATTTTATTCAAAAGATTTTCAATTTCTTGTAATTTGGAATTCACATCCATCATCTTGAAATCCTGCTACCTGTTGGAGGTTCTTTTACAGGAATATAACTCACTATTTTCCCATCTTTGTTTTCGTACAAGGTCTCGCCATTGCTTCGAATCCATTTTGTTGACCCACTCCCATCGTAGTCGGCGTACTTCCGAGTGCCGTTTTTGTTGAAATTCTCCGCCTTTCGAAGATATTTCGCAAAGTTCATTCCCGCGCCATGCTTGCCGAAATGATGCTGGAAGCTCGCTCTCAAGCTTGGAAAGCTGCCTTTGTCCCAAAGCCCCACTAGCCTTTTCGCTTCTGAAAGCTTTACTCCCTTGAAGATACCATTAGCAATTGTGAAACCTTTCCCCGCAGGGATCAAAGACATGCCTGCGACGGCTAAGTTTGCTGCTGTGGGATTCTGCACAGCCGCGACAAGGTCACCAACAAAAAAATCTCCAACGGCTTTTATAGCGCTCTCACCACCTTCATAGTCTAGCTCAGGCCCTTTACCGGTGAGCGAATAATTTGCCGCCTCTTGTCCATCCGGATCAGTCTTGTTGACCGGATCATTATCCACATAAGCATACCAGTTAATGCCATCCTTGTAACCGATGGGATCGGTCTGCATGAACCGTCCTAGCGTGGGGGAGTAGAACCGCGCTTTGTAATAATAGAGCCCCACCTCCGGGATCCATGCCTGACCGGTATACATAAACCGTCCGCTGGTGCCGGGCGCGAGTGTGCCCACGCTCGATTGCGGGATGCCATATTCGTCATATCTGTTGGTTGCGATGCTCGCACCGGTCGAGTTGGTCACCGCGATCACGCTGCCGCGCTCATCGGTATGCAGGTAACGCAGCGCAGCGGCGGCGGTGCCCGATCCCTCATACCATGCCACAGGCTCATCATCGCCCGGGCCATGGACATAGCGCCGCAGGATCGTCCCTGCCGAATTGCGCTCGATCACCAGCCTTGGGCCCAGATGTTCGAACTTCGTGGTGTTCGCCCCCTGCGTCAGCCGGGAGAGGCGGCCTGTGGGATCATAATAAAGCGACACCCCGCCTGGCGCGGTCGCAAGCCGGTTTTCCGAGGTGTAGCTATAAGCGCTGCTGCCAGAGCTGGTCAGATTGCCCCGACCATCGTAGCCCAGCGCGGTCGCACCCGCACTGGTGAGCTGGTTGAGACCGTTGGTGCCATAAGCGCGGTTGATGTTGTAATGCCCCGTCCAGGCATAAAGATCGGTCGCATTGGTCCGCGTGATCCCCGTCAGCTGGCTTGCGGCGTTATAGGTGATGCCACTCACCGTCAGGTCGTTCGCCGTGCCGTTCAGGTTCTGCGTATAGCTTGCCAGACGCCCCACCGGATCATAACCGATTGGCGTACTGCTCACGCTGGCGCCCCGTGCCAGATTGGTGCGGCGGCCCAGATTGTCGTAAGTGTAGGCAACAAGGTTGCTAGCCGTCCCCTGCTGGATCGTCGTCAGGTCGCTGGGATATTCATGGTGTCAAAGAGCTATAGGGAGCGGGTGGAAGGTGGCGTTGCAACACGCCGTAATTCGAAAAGCGATCAGCGCAATGGGGGCGGCTCCTCACCAACAAACTTTACACCGATTAGCCCTCTAACCTCTTCCTTAAGCTGTACTTTTTGAATGATCTTTCCGTTCGCATCTTCATAAGTGACTTTTACATTAAATCTCTTAGAGTTCCCAGAATACCCTTGCGCCTCAATCATATTCAACTCTTGAAGGCTTTTCGAGCTAACATCCGTAACCTCTAACTGAAAATCAGGGCATTTCGGATCGAAAGCAGCTAAGTAGTCGGGCCCAATCTGATATAAATAAGCTGCAGCAGTGAAATTTGCTTTTTTGCCTTGGTATTTGCATATTGATGAGATGTCTCTTTCATGGCAGCCAACCGCTGCAAATGAAATAATTAAGGCAATAAAGCTTTTAGTCATCAGGGCTTCCCGCGTTAATTTTGCTTCTGTCTTCGGGGTCAACTTTATTATAAGCATCGTATCGTGCGGCCTCAACTTGAGCGTTCTCGGACATGCCCGGCTTCCAGAGTGGGCGATTTCCTGCGGATTGCCCTTGAACTTGGTCCATAGCCTGTTCGGCACGAGCGCCTCTGTATTCGGTATCATATCTTTGCTGCGGAGTGCTCGCACTTCCAGCGGCCGCACCTCTTTTATGGTCATAAACATGAGCACCTTCATGCGCCACAGCAGACTCGCATGATTTTCCGCCACAATTCGTCGCACCGCCTACGAGAGCAGAGTTTACAGTTACCAAGGATTTACCTTTTACAAGGTCAACAGACATAAGTCGTGCTGACCCAGATTTCACTACGACATTATTTGCAACGCCTTCGGTGCCATACGCAGCAAGGGCTCGTAGCACCCTAGCTCTCTTCGCTGCGTTCTTAATATTTTTGGCCGTTACTTTAGCTTTTTTGAGTGTTTCCGAGAAAAATTTACACTGCGCCTCGGAACCTTTTGCACAGGTCCATAAGCCAGTCGGATCCCGCTGATTAATCGGATCACTATCGACATAGTTATACCAGTTAACCCCATCCTTGTAACCAATAGGATCAGTCTGCATGAACCGGCCGAGGGTGGGGGAGTAGAAGCGGGCCTTGTAATAATAGAGCCCCAGTTCGGGGATATAGGCCTGGCCGGTGTAGAGGAACCGCCCCGCCGCCGCAGAGGTCAGCGCGGCATTGGCTTGCGGGATGCCATATTCATCATATTTGATCGTCGCGATGCTCGTGCCGCTGCTGTTGGTGACCGCGATCACAGAACCGCGTTCGTCGGTGTGCAGATAGCGCAGATTGGCAGCAGCAGTGCCAGCGCCTTCATACCACACCACCGGCTCATCGTCGCCCGGACCATGGACATAGCGCCGCAGGATCGTCCCTGCCGCATTGCGCTCGATCACCAGCCTTGGGCCCAGGTGTTCGAACTTCGTTGTGTTCGCCCCCTGCGTCAGCCGGGAGAGGCGGCCTGTGGGGTCATAATAAAGCGTCACGCCACCCGGCGCGGTCGCAAGCCGGTTTTCCGAGGTGTAGCTATAAGCGCTGCTGCCAGAGCTGGTCAGATTGCCCCGACCATCATAGCCCAGCGCGGTCGCACCCGCACTGGTGAGCTGGTTGAGACCGTTGGTGCCATAAGCGCGGTTGATGTTGTAATGCCCCGTCCAGGCATAAAGATCGGTCGCATTGGTCCGCGTGATCCCCGTCAGCTGGCTTGCGGCGTTATAGGTGATGCCACTCACCGTCAGGTCGTTCGCCGTGCCGTTCAGGTTCTGCGTATAGCTTGCCAGACGCCCCACCGGATCATAACCGATTGGCGTACTGCTCACGCTGGCGCCCCGTGCCAGATTGGTGCGGCGGCCCAGATTGTCGTAAGTGTAGGCAACAAGGTTGCTAGCCGTCCCCTGCTGGATCGTCGTCAGGTCGCTGGTGTTGTAGACATAAGTGAAGAACACCGCATCCGGATGAGTCACCCGCGTCAGACGGCCGATAATGTCATATTGCAGATCGATATTGCCATTGGGGCTCGACTGACGCGTCATCCGCCCCAGCGCATCATAGAGGTGGCCCACGCTGTTCGAAGCCGTATCGTTCACCACCAAAGGGCGGTCGAAATTGTCGTAGGTCGCGGTGGTATCATATTCGCCAGCAACGATATTGGGCACGTCCTTTGCCGTCTGTCGGTTCAGCGCATCATAAGTGAAGTTGACCGACTGTCCGTCGCGCAAGCGGCGTTGCGTCACATTGTCATTGCTGTCGTAAGTCAGCTGCTCATAATCGGTCGTCGAGCTGGCCAGCGCACCCAGCGCTGCCACGGGATAGCGGGTCTTCAGCAAACGGTCATGACCGTCATATTCAAAAGTGGTGGTGTTGTTCTCACCATCGGTGACCGTGGCGAGCTTGCCGTTATTCGTATAAGTGTTGCTCTGGTCATCGGCCTGATCGGCAGTACCAAAGGCGAGGGTGGTTTTGATCAACTGGCCTGCAGCATCATAGGTCAGCTTGGTAATCCGGTCTTGCTCTCCCGATGCACCGACGGTGCCCAAAGTGCAGGCGCTAGCGGGCAGGCTGGTATAGATAGCCGGGTTCATCCGCACCGCTGTGCATTCCAGGCGGCCCGCCAGATCATAGCTCATCTGCGTCATCGTTTGCGTGCCGCCCGTGGTGCCATAGGTCCATTCGCGGATTTTGCGATCGAGCTGGTCATATGCGGTCTCAACCGTCTGGATCGGGGCAAAGGTGGAAAGTGCGGTGGCGCTGTTGTTGGTTGTCGTGCCCTGCTCAACCTTGGTCATCCGCCCTGCAGCATCATAAGTGTTGCGCGTTGCGCGGAACAACAGAGCTCCTGCGCCATCAGGGTCTGGCGCGATTATGCCGATTACACGGCGGCGGGTGTCATATACCCAGCGCGTAGTATCGGCTGTGCCAGACAGCGGGCCATCCTCGGTCAGCTTGTTGCCCAGCGTGTCATAGGTCCATGTGGTTACCGCTGATAGCGACCCATCGCCCGACGCCACGGTGCGCGATATGGGGAGCAGGTTGCTTGGCGTGGTCGCATTGCCCGTTTGATAGGCTATGGTCGTGCGGGTTTCATTCGCGGTGCCAACGCAAGCCGGGGCTACCCCGCTCTTGCACTCCGATATCTGCGTAAGCAGCCAGACCGGATAGGGTGATTGGATAACCGTTCCTGCGCTGTTGCGATACCAGGCGTAAAGCTGGGTATAAGTGTAGCGTTTCTGCGGGCGGTCCGCACCAGCGGATGGAGCAGCGCGGGTTTCAGTCAACATGCCACCATGGGTGGCTGACCAAGTGTAATCGGTGACGATGCCCTTGGCGTCGGTGACCGTCAGGGGTTTGCCACAAATTTTCAGTTGGTAGTTGATACACGCCGTAGTGTCATATGTCGCCGTCTCGACCGTATCGGCAAGACCCGAGCCGGCCTTTGCAATGCGCCGAATTTCAGTGACATTGTTATTGACGCCATATTTGAGTTGGACCTTGTTGCCTTCGGGATCGATGGAGAATTGAAGGTCCCGAACGAGGCAGCGGTTAAACTCGTTCGATGGCAGATTCGCCATCGCATTAGCATCACAGTAATCTTGCGTCGTTGTCCGCCCAAGAGCATCGACAATGCGTGCCGGCCCTGGCGTTACCTGATAAACAATGTCGCCCAGGTTGACTGGCGGAAACGAAGGCTCTCCATTTGCACCGATAACGACGCGCGGAGGTTTGAATGAATTGGGCGTTGCGGGAAAATCATATCTAACCTCGGTCGTTTGATTAAGGGCGTTAATGTAGGCCCCCCCAGCAACCGACTGGTAGCCTGCAAAGCCGCCGCTCCCGTTATCGGTTTGAGGCGTATAGTCATAAAAATAGGAAAAACTGGAACCATCAGCAAAATTCTGCGCCGTCACAATCGGATAGGTCAGGCCATCAGTCGTAAAGTCATATATGTTGTTATTCGTCAGCCAAGGCGTCGATTGCCCCGGCTTGGTGAAAGCCATTTGGAAACTGACACCGGGCTGCACATTTGTGTAAGCAAAAACGTCTATTTGGTTGTCGGGTCCAGTCGCACTGGTCATGAAGCTACCCGAATAGCCATAGGTCGCAGCCTGTGGTGGCGACGCGGGGCAAATATTGTTGGCCGGTTTGGCGGTTGTGCCCAGATTAATGAGGCAGGTTTTAGTGACTTGGCTGCCACCTGCATATTCGAATAATGCCGCATAGCCGCGTGAACTGGTTACGCTTCGAAGACCTGAACTGTCATATTCGAAATCGTATCGGGTCCCGTCCGGTTCAATCACATAAGAGACCTGCGCATTGCTATAACCACCAGGGCTATTGGGAACAAAGATTGGCAAAAACACTGCCACGGTCCCATCGGTCGCTGTGTAGGTAAAAGTCGAATTACCGCCGCCTGCTGGGGTCTCCACCAGCCTAGTGAAGTCGTTTTGCGATTTCTGGCGAAAGCTGGAGTCTTGCAGGTAAAGTTTTTCAAAGGTCTGCGAACGTCCGCCAAAGCTCACATTGGCGAGATAGTCGAACGCATTATACTGCTCGGCCAACGATGATTTGATCGACAGGAATATATCCCAATTGTGGGAAAAATTGCCCATTGGCGCGACGTGACCCAGAACCGGCGTCGGCATGGTTCGTTCAACAGACACCGTCGCGCCACCGCCACCAATAGATACATCGGTCTTCTCATAAGCATAGCGTCCGGTGCGGATATCGACCCCGCCGGAGGTTACGGCGATCTTTTCGGACGATGGCGCGTTCAGGACAGCGGCCTGTTGTGCCTTAACCTGCTGCGGAGCGAGCGACAAAAATGCAATTGCCGCGCCAAAAACTATTCCAAGATACCGCTGCATGACCAACCCTCCCCAATTGCGAACCGTTTCCTGCGAAAAAGATGTCAGGGCGGCGGTGCGTTGGGCGATCCGGTGGTCGTTAGATTCTTGCGATTGTCAGCCTTGTCATGGCTGTATGTTGTGGTGACGTTGTTGTTGACTGTGCCTGTTCGTTTGACCTCGATCAGGCGTCCCTTGGCGTCATATTTATAAGTGATTGTTTCGGCCGCATCAGCAACGGTCGCGCTGGCAACCATGCCAAATGTGAGTGCAAGCCTGCCCAAGGTTGAAAATGTCATAGCGAGATCCCCCTACCACCCGGGAAGGGAAACAATCTCAATCGCAATCAACCGTCAACATTCAAATAAAAAATCATTTAATCGATGTTATTTGGCCAGATATTCATAAGTTTTTCAGAAGCATAAATCACGTCATGTGAAAAATGAATCTCAGATTGCATCAATCTGTCAGAGCCCGTTCCAACAGATCGCTAATAATTTCAGCAGCTCCTTTGACTGGGGCGGAAGCAAGGTGGGCATATCTCGCAGTCGTTTGAACCTGCGTGTGTCCCAAAAGTGCTCCTATCATTGGTAGGCTTTGTCCCGCGCCGACGGCTGTTGATGCAAATGTGTGGCGTAAATCATGGATGCGCACATCGTGCAGGCCGGCGCGCGCGCG
>Ga0315909_10004261_pt1 | contig 17004 bp, 24 predicted proteins | sample LakEriMetagenome_11_FD_203527 | JGI IMG/M metagenome (GOLD analysis project Ga0315909, IMG submission 203527) | Freshwater fungal communities from buoy surface, Lake Erie, Ohio, United States - Buoy 2 MA125 | ecosystem: Environmental > Aquatic > Freshwater > Lake | place: USA: Lake Erie, Ohio...
AGATACACACCAAAAAGAACAAGTCGAGCGTTGGGTCAAAGAAGGAACGATCCCGCATTTGTTATTCAGCGGTAATGCTGGGATTGGTAAAACAACACTGGCAAAAATATTGTTTAACGAATTAGATATTAATCCTTTAGACATATTAGAAATAAACGCATCAAGGACAAACTCTGTAGAAGATGTTCGCGATAAAATTGTTAACTTTGTCCAAATGATTCCGTTTGGAGACTTTAAGGTGGTATTATTAGATGAAGCTGATTATCTTAGTCCGAATGCTCAAGCGGCGTTACGTGGGGTCATGGAAGAGTATCATACAACTGCTCGTTTCATCCTCACCTGTAACTACCCTAATCGCATTATCCCTGCTTTACATTCACGATGTCAAGGATTTCACGTTGAGCGAACGGATATTACTGAGTTTACCGCTCGTGTTGCTACTATTCTTGTTGAAGAGAATGTGGAGTTCGATCTGGACACGCTAGATACATTTGTTCGTGCTACATATCCGGATCTGCGTAAATGCATCAATATGGTACAAATGAACAGTATGGACGGTAAATTACACAGTCCGGAAAAAGGTGACACAGGCGAAGCTGACTACAAAATACAAATGGTTGAACTGTTCAAAGCAGGTAAAATTAGCGAAGCTCGTAAATTAGTATGTAGTCAGGCACGGCCAGAAGAAATGGAAGAGATTTATCGTTGGCTTTATGATAACATAGCAATTTTCGGGGATGAAGATCGACAGAATAAAGCTATCCTTATTATTAAACAAGGACTAGTTGACCACACATTGGTTATCGATCCAGAAATTAATCTTGCGGCAACATTAATTAGATTGGCAGCTCTGTGAAAACAAAATTAAAAAATGCGTACATGAAAACTGCGGCTACATTCGCAGAGCTTAGTCATGCACAAAGATTACATGTAGGTGCTATTGTTGTTAAAGATGACAGGATTATTAGTATTGGCTATAATGGAATGCCTGCAGGTTGGGACAACAACTGTGAAAATCGAGAATACATGAGTAGAGATGCAGGCGGTTGGCTGAATCCTGATGAAATTGAAGAGCAGTGGCCTTTTACAGATTGGTGTGACCTTGATCAAGCATTTACTAAAAGGTATCGTTTAAAAACTAAACCGGAGGTACTACATGCTGAAACAAATGCTATCGCAAAATTGGCTCGCAGTACTGAGTCTGGGCTTGGTGCTGATATTTTCATTACTCACGCTCCTTGCCTCGATTGCGCCAAACTTATCTATCAGTCTGGGATTAATCGTGTTTACTATGGTGAAAACTATAGAGATGATGCGGGGATCAAATTTCTCCAAGCGTCGGGAATAACTGTAGAACAAATAGAAAAGGGCTCTTAGGAGCCCTTTTTCTTAACTATCGCCGTAAATTTCTAACACCTCCTTGACGGCTTCATGTCTTTCAATATCCTTAGCATCAAATTGTACAATGTCAATATGTTTGTAGGCATTCCCTCCTAATAGACTACAAAAGTCAATCAGACCATTATCTTTTAATCGATCTGCTTGTGCTAGGTCTCCTGTTACTACCATTTTAGATCCTTCTCCTAAACGTGTTAGTAACATCTTCATCTGATTCTGTGTGGCATTTTGCATTTCATCTGCAACAATGTATGCGTTCTTAAACGTACGGCCACGCATATAGGCTAACGGTGATATCTCTATAGTGCCCTCCTCTAGCATCTTTGTGATATCTTTCTTTTGATAATACTCTCCAAAAACGTCAAAAATAGGTCTTGTCCACGGTGCCATCTTTTCATTCAAGTCACCTGGTAAGAATCCTAAGTCTTCATCTACGGAAACGGCGGGTCTAGTAACAATGATCTTGTCAACTATACCTTCCTGAAAAAGTTTAATACCATGCTGTACAGCAATCATGGTTTTACCCGTACCGGCTGGCCCGATAGCAAAAACTATGCTTTTTTCTTCGTCTTGTAATTTTTGCAAATAGAGCTTTTGGTTGGGATTGCGAGCCTGTATAAAAACTCGCTGTTTTCTCTGCGGAAGATATGGTTCAAAATCAATTACTTTAACTTCTGATGTAAAGCGTTTCTTCACTCTTTTACTCATCTAGGTTAGCTCCTACTATAAAAGCAGGACTTGTAGCGACCGCCCGGAAAACTACAGAGGTCCTACAAAAATATTTAACCTCTACGCTAAAAAGTAAACTGTTATGTTATGATTTTGATCCAGCTAAATAAGTATAGAATATTCTGGAACCCAACATGTACGATATTTTAGACATTATTAGGAACGTTAGCGATCTTTACGAAAACAACTCAAGTCTTGCTGTACTAAAAGACTTTGAACGTGTTATCGACGAGCTAGACATTTATGCCTACGAAAACTGGGAGGACGGCGAACTATGCTACGGCCCACAGGTTGACCGTCATTGGATCACAGCAGGATTTATGTGGCCAAAGGAAAAGATGCCTAATCCAATAGCCGCTAAACGATTACAAGATCTAGGGTGCAAGATCAAATACGAGCGCAGTCACTTAGTTGAGCCAAGAGAAATTAAAAGTCCTGACGATTATCGTCCTGGAACTAAAAAAGGTAAACTAGATCGAAAACCTATTTGGATTGTTGAAATACAGATGCCTAAAAAAGTTGCGTTTGATATGTATCGAGGATACATGGAAAAGATGAAGAACGAACATCAGTCAACTGAAGAAAACAAAACAGGAAGTTCGGCTCCTAGTGCAATGGCAGCTCCGATGCCGGCTGCACCGATGCCGGCAGCAGGTGGAATGCCTGGAGCACCGGCAGGTGGAATGCCTGGAGCACCGGCAGGTGGCGCTCCTATGCCAACTGCGTAAGGAATATTATGATTAACGAAAGCCTAAGAGAATACGATCTAAGAAATTTTGTCAGCAGAATTGTTGAGATTGATTCTTTCAAAAGTAAAATCGGAGATGACGAAGATATTATTGTTATCGCTTTTACTGTCGATCACGAAGATCCTGCAAAAGATTTAGAAAACTTTATCGAAATGGGTTACGATTTTGTTCTGGATGCAGATGTTAGTCCAGGTGAACTCGATGACGGTACTTACAAAGTCTATGTCGAATTTGAAAGAACAAGACATGCCGCAGATCAAATTAGAGAAGTCTTAGACGGTGTAGAAAAAATTACAGGCATCGACAACTTTAAATTTCGATATTTTAAAAGTTTTAAAAGTCAAGATGCTACTCTAGAAAATCTCGAAACATCTATACCTAAAGATAAAGAGTCATATCGCATATCTACTCAAAGAAATAAACTTGAAAACTTTCAAGAATTTTTTATTAACAGTTTTGCCGAGGAAATAAAACTATTAGACGAATCAATTAGTTTTAAGAAAATTTTCGGCGACACTATAAAGTTTAAAATTGTAACTAGTGGAACAAAACAAGATGTTTATGAAGCAGTTAAAGGCCCTATCGTTTTAGAAAACAAAGACATGGCTGAGGTTATGTTTTTAACCAAGTACATTGGTAACTACAACATTACCAAGGTTGGTAATGTTTTTATTTTTGAAAACAGCAACTACGCTGTAGTTTTGGAGAAACAATAATGAGTTTTAAATTCGACTTTAAAAAAGAACACTTAGCAGAAATGATCAAAGGCAATCCGTATGTCGATCAATGGTATGATGCAGTATCTCAAATTCTTCCTGAATATGAAATTAATACTCCACAACGTGTTGCGGCCTTCATTGCCCAGTGTGCTCATGAGTCAGGCGGGTTTAAATTCTTAAAAGAAAACTTAAATTATAAAGCAGAAAGTTTAGTAAAAGTTTTTCCTAAATACTTTAAAACACTAGACGAAGCACGAGCATACGAAAAGCAACCAGCTAAGATTGCTAATAGAATCTACGGTAATCGTATGGGCAACGGTGACGAAGCAAGCGGTGATGGCTTCCGTTACTGCGGTCGTGGTCTAATTCAATTAACTGGTAAAGAAAACTATACATGGTTTGCTGCCAGCTTAGAAATTCCTGTAGAAGAAGCAGCCGAATATCTAGAAACATTTGAAGGTGCTGTACAATCAGCTTGCTGGTTCTGGGAAACAAATAATTTAAACCAGTGGGCCGATAAAGGCGATATCCTAACACTAACAAAACGCATTAACGGCGGTACTATTGGTTTAGAAGATCGCATCAAGCATTATAACCACGCATTACATGTTTTAGGAATCTAATATGTTTTGGCTAATGAGTTGGATTCCTGATAGTGTTCTTGTTTATGCGGTTAATATTTTATTAGTCGCTGGAGCTGTTAGTGCATTTTTATCCTTCTTCATTATCCACCGTGTTGTTCGTTGGTTTCCTGCACTTGCACCTTATCATCTAATACTACAAATCATCAGTGCTGTGTTACTTGTAGCTGGTCTTTATTTTAAAGGCGGATACGGTGTTGAAATGGCATGGCGAGAACGTGTAGCGGAACTCGAAGCTAAGGTCAAAGAGTCAGAAGAAAAGGCTAAACAGATCAATGAAAAAATAGTTGTACAATATAAGGATCGAGTAAAAGTAATAACCGATACTAAAGTAATTGTACAAGAAAAGATCAAGGAAGTTGAAAAAGTAGTAGATGCACAATGTAAGGTAACTCCGGAGGCTGTTAATATTTTAAATGAGGCGGCCAAAAAACCCGAAAGGACTAAAGAATGAGATACCTATTAATTTTAACTTCTGTGATTTTACTATCGGGCTGTATCGCTACACCTGTTAAAAGAACATTCCCAGAAGCACCTAAAGAATTATTAGAATTGTGCCCTAATTTAAAAGAAGTACCGGCAGGTACTGAGAAGTTTAGTGAAGTGTTAAAGATAGTTACTGAAAATTACAGCCAATACCACGAATGTCAATTTAAAAACGAATTGTGGAAAGAGTGGTACGATACACAAAAGCAAAATTTCGACAGCGTAAAATAAGTGAGATATAAAATGGGATTGCTACACAGTATGTTTACCGATGGTACTGATGACGGAATTAGTAGCAAAAGAGCTGTGACTGTTGCGGCTTTCTTACTGTGTGCGGCTGGATTTATCGGGGATTTAGTCTGGGATAAGAAAGTAGACCCTAACGTGTATGAAGCTATGATGTACATTGTTATTGCAGGGCTAGGATTTACAGCATCCGAAAAGTTTTCTAGACCAAAAAAAGATAGCGAAAATAACAACAAATAGTTGAGCGTATTTTTATCCAAATTTTGGGTAAATAAGTTTGTAGTTAATGTTCGAGAGAAGGAGCGCAATGAACGCAGATCTAAAATTATTCAAGTGGGTAGTATTTCTACTAGCACTACCCTTGGGCTTAGCCATATTTGGTGGAGATAGTTTCCGCTATCCTTGCCAGAATCCTGCAAACTGGGATAAAGATATGTGCAAATTACCTTTATGCGATGTAACTAGAACATGTCCAGAACATATTTTTAAAGGTGGCAGAGACCCTAGATTAGGACCTCCCAAAGACGGGGAAGTATCTCTAGCAACAAAACCAACTCCAGTAACACTAGATAATAAAGGATGCAAATAATGGAACTGTTATCAAGATTTAAAAAAGAGGATAAAGATACAGGAGAACACTTTATCTATACTGAAGAGCAGTTAATGGCTCGACTAAAGTTCTTCATAGGTATTTGTTTAGCACTAACATTAACAGGAATTGTTTTTGTTGTTCTTTATTCGATTATTTTTGTTACACAGCCTTTAAATGCCATTAGCCCAATCGATCAAAAGTTTTTTGAATTGATTATTCCTATCGCTACTTTCTTAACAGGAACTTTATCAGGTATTATGCTTGCTGGTAACGATAAGGATGCTAAAATGAAAGCCTTAGAGGCAGCAACAAGAGCTCCTACTGTAAGTTCAGCTCCATCAAGCACACCACCGTCATCAGGTGGAGGATTTAGTGCTAGTGCTAGTTTCGGAGGTGCTAACCTAAGTTTTAATAAACCTGCAACTACTAGTGCATTCGGTGCACCAACTGCACCAACTAGTCCGTTTGGCGCGGCAGCACCGGCACCGACGATGAGTAGCACAGGAAAATTAATGCCTGTACAACCAGAACAACCAGAACTCTAAAAGGAGATTTAAATATGTTAGAAACACTTTTTTGGCTAGCATTAGGCGCATTTATTGGATGGAATTTTCCACAGCCAGAATTCGCAAAAACTATACAGGCTAAAATTTTAGCCTCATTTAAAAAATAAGGAAAAAAAATATGAAACAATTATTAGCACTAGTAATGGCAGCATCATTCGCTACTGTTGCAATGGCAGCAGATGAGCCAGCTAAACCAGAAACAAAGAAAGTTTGTGTAATGCAGAAAGATGCTAAAACAGGTAAAGATAAAGAAGTTTGCAAAACAATAAAGGTACATCAGAAACACGAAGGCACTAAAGTTCCAGAAAAGGCACCTGCCAAGAAGGACGAAAAGAAAAAGTAATTTTTTACCAAACTCTTGACAGGTCAAGCCTAGTATAGTATAATTACTATATTACTTGACCTGTTTTTACGACCATGAGTGACTATTATCAAACATTAGGATTAAAGCCAGATGCTACGCCAGACCAAATTAAAAAGGCGTATCGTAGTCTGGCTATGAAGCACCATCCTGATCGAGGAGGTGACCAATCTAAATTCAAAGATATTAGTGTAGCCTACGAAACACTTAGTGATCCACAAAAGAAATCCGAATATGATCAAATGAGATCAGGTGGTCAGCAGTTTAGATTTAGATCAGGAGGATTCCAAGACTTCAACGACATCTTTGGAGGAATGGGTGGACCGTTCGGAGATATATTTGGACGGCAAATAAGAAAGAATCGAGATCTCAATATTCAATGTCAAATTTCTTTATTAGATTCTTTCAACGGTAAACAAATTGAAGCAAACTATACTCTTCCTAGCGGAAAACCACAGACAGTAATAATTAATATTCCTCCTGGTATAAGTCACGGCGAAACGATACGCTATCAAGGATTAGGTGATGATAGCGTACCTAATTTGCCTAGAGGTAGCCTAAACGTAACTATTATAGTACAACCAGATCAAAATTATCGAAGAGAAAATGACGATTTATATACTACAGTATATGTTAATCCAATTGAAGCCATTATTGGTTGTAGAAAGCAAGTAAAACACCTTGATGGGTCTGACAGAGATGTTGATATCAGACCGGGCATCGAATCCGGTATAGAATATGCCTCGGCAAATCATGGTTTCCGAAATCCGCATACTGGCCGAAAAGGAAAATTTGTAATAGTTGTTGTTATCAGGACTCCAAAGATTACAGATCCACATTTAATACAAAAGCTCAAGGATCTCAACAATGAAATTAACACTAGATCCTGATCCAATTTTAAAACAACGTGCAGTAGAATGGAATTTTTCCATAGATACTAACGCCGAAGAAGTTGAACAAGAAATGATTAAAATCATGGAATCATTTCGAGGACGCGGTCTTGCTGGAAATCAAGTCAGTTTACTCAAACGTGTATTTGTTATAAAATTAGAAAGCACAGGCCAAACTGTCGGAATGTTTAATCCTGAAATTGTAAAACAAGACGATATGGATATATCAGCAGAAGAAGGATGTTTAAGTTTTCCAAATCTCTGGCTAGATGTTAAACGTCCAAAAACTATTGATATCAAATACTTTGACAAGCAAGGAACAGAATGTATAATGTCATTATCTGGCATCGATGCTAGATGTTTTTTACACGAATTAGATCATTTAAACGGAATTACATTTACCGATAAAGTAAGCCAAATGAAATTAATTTTGGCAAGAAAAAAGCAAAGGAAAATTAAATGGTAGAACCAAGCGACAATCTACAAGCAATCTTCGAAAAGGCGATCGAAACCGCAAAGAAGCTACACCACGAATATCTAACAATAGAACACTTATTGTTTGCTATGCTTCTCGAAGATTCATTTGGTAAAACATTACAAGGATACGGTGTTAATGTAGACGAGTTTAAGAAAAGTGTTGCTGGTTATTTGCAAGAAAAGTGTAATGAGATCACTGTGCAAGATGTTGTAGTTAAACCTCGTAAGACACAATCAGTTGAGCGCATTCTCAATCGTGCGTTTACGCAGGTTCTTTTCAACGGACGTCAGCGTATTGAACCTACAGATGTTTTCCTTGCTATGATGGGTGAGAAGCGTAGTTGGGCATATTACTACATACAAAAAGCAGAAATTGATAAAGACAAATTTGCAGACTATATTAATAACGCCGTTGAAGAACAAGAAGAACAAGACGACCAAGGCTCTAATAGTAGCAGAGCACTATCTGCATTTACAACTAATCTTAACGAACAGGTTAAGAAGAATAAAATTGATCCCGTTATTGGTCGTGTAGACGAACTTGAAAATATTGCACTAGCAATGGGACGTCGCAGTAAAAATAACGTAATTCTTGTTGGAGACCCTGGAGTAGGTAAAACTGCTATTGCAGAAGGTCTTGCATTTAACATCGTTAAAGGTGCTGTACCCGACTTCCTTAAAGATTATACTGTTTATAATTTAGATATCAGTGCCATGCTAGCTGGCAGTAAGTATCGAGGCGATTTTGAAGAACGATTTAAGATGGTCTTAAAAGCACTGTCTAAGAAAGGTAAGACTGTATTGTTCATCGACGAAGCACACATGATCAGTGGTGCAGGGTCAGCAAACAACAATGCTAACGATCTTGCCAACATGATGAAGCCGGCATTAAGTAAAGGTAACATTAAAGTAGTTGCATCAACTACATGGGAAGAATATCGTAAGCACTTTGAAAAGGATCGTGCCTTAATGCGTAGATTCCAACGCATTACAGTTGACGAACCTACACCAGAAGTTACACTACAGATTCTCAAAGGTATTAAGAAATACTATGAACAATTTCATAGTGTCAAAATTAAAGACGATGCACTACAAGCCGCAATTAAACTTTCAGTAAAATTTCAAGCCGATAAGAAACTTCCAGACAAGGCTATCGACTTAATTGATCTTGCTTGTTCTAGATTCAATTTAAAATTAGCAGATGAAAAAGTAGTTACAGAAAGAGAAATTCAGTACGAACTTGCTAAAGTAGTACAAATGCCTGAGGAAGTTATCAGCGAAACTGAAAGCCATAATCTTGCCAGCTTACAAGATAAACTAGAACTTGAAGTATTTGGGCAAGACCTTGCTATCCAAGAAGTTGTTGATAAGATTATTGTTGCTCAGGCCGGTCTTAAACCTGATAACAAGCCAATTGGTAGTTTTGTATTCATGGGTCCAACTGGTTGTGGTAAGACAGAAACTGCTAAAGCACTTGCTAAGAACTTAGGTGTTAAGTTACTACGATTTGATATGTCAGAATATCAAGAGAAACATAGCATCAGTAAGTTGATCGGTAGTCCTCCGGGATATGTGGGATTTGAAGAAAATGCTGGACAACTTATTACAAGCATCCAAGAAAATCCTAATGCTGTTCTGTTATTTGATGAAGTTGAAAAGTCACACCCAGATGTATCTACTGTCCTTCTACAAATGATGGATAACGGTTTCATCACTGGTAGTAACGGCAAGAAAGCCGATTGCCGACAGCTTATCCTTATTCTTACTACTAATGCTGGAGCACAAGAAGCTGAAAAAAATCAAATTGGTTTTGGTAGCCAACAAAAAGACTATAGCGACAAAGAACTTAACAAATTTTTTACACCAGAATTTCGCAACCGTTTAGATGGAATCGTTACATTTAATAAACTTAGTAAAGAAACTATGGTCAAGGTCGTTGAAAAGTTTATGGAAGAACTTCGAGATCAGGTTAAAGAAAAAGGCATTAAAATTAAAGTATCTAAAGAAGCAATCGATTGGCTCATCGAAAAAGGATTTGATCATAAGATGGGAGCAAGACCACTAGCTCGTGTCATTGATAAAGAGATTAAGCGAGACCTTGCTAAGATGATGCTGTTTGGAGATCTTAAATCTGGAGGATGGTTAACTATTACAGTTGACGATGATAAATTGGTGTTAGTATCTAGACCAAAAATGCAGAAAGTTCCTCTGTTAACTGCGGACAATGCTGAGCAAAATGTTGTATAAAACAACCACGAGATTATTTAAAAGCAAATATCAGTACAAGTTAGTAATAACTTGTGCTGGTGCTAGCTGGTTTCGTGGTGGGGATATGGACACAGCATTAGACCACCTTAAGAAGATTAATTTAAATTCTTCTAATGCGGCTACAATGACATGGGGCGGTAGAAGACCATCAGGTATTAAAACCCAAGAAGATTTAGACTACGCATTTAAGCTACAAAAGCAACTTAAAAAACTCAAAGACATTGATGTAAGGGTAGAAACTCCTTGGATTAGTGTTTACTCTAATTCCGAATCTGATATTAATAGCATTATTAAAATTGACGAAGAACGAATTAAGTATGTCTGCGTTCCCCCTGATAAAACACAGCTTGATAGTAATACTATCATTATGCCCAAGATTAATTATGAATTTCGCGTTACTATGGGCAAAACTACTCAGGAACATTCGGCATTTGTTAGTTGGGCTGAAAAAAATCCCAAGGTTAAACTTACTAAAAGTTGTGCAAAAGAACTGAGCAGAGATCGTAGTTGGGGTGGTACTTTCTTTTATATCACGGGTGAAAACAACCTGCTGATGGCTAAAATGCACCTCGGAAGCTCTATAAACAAAATAGAGCGCATAATCAAACCTTAATCTAAAGACCCCGTTTGCGATAAATACTACATTCGCGTAGTATTCATGCGACTTTTAAAAACGGAATAAAAAATGCGTATTAGAGAGCTTTTAGAAGGCAAAAAGTTTAACGATCTTAACTTTATTACTAAAACCGAAGACGGACGAACAGATATCGCCTATGATTTAGTTGAAGATTTAGTTTTTTATCTAAACAATAATGACGACCTTTATCGTAGGCACTTATACCCAGTTATTAGCAACTGCGTAGAGTCTATGAACTCTAATAAAGAACCATCCCCTAATGTGTTTAAAAAAGTTGTTGAACAAGCATATAAAAATTATATAAAAGAATTTCCTATTAGACAGCTTCCTCATACAATAGAAGAACAAACTTGTAACGAAGTTTGCCAAAAAATGCATGAAGAATTTTGTAAAAATTTCCAAGAAGGCAAATATAAGGACTAACTGTGTTACTTAGAGAACTATTTTATTTTGAGGATAAATCTGGACCTGCTGACGACAGTATGGAAAAATACGGTCGGGCATTTAATCATCCAGAACATCTAGTATTCTTTAAAGGATCTCAAGGTACGCTGGAAGCATTACAGCATTTTAAAGAAATCGCACAGGAAAAAGCAGGTGGTACTACAGTACGCGGCAAATGGGATGGTAACCCGCAAGTCTATTGGGGTAGAGAAACTAAGGGCGGTCCCTTAATCCTTGCAGGACACAATCAGTGGAGCAGAGGTGTAAAATCAGATACTCCAGAAGGTGTATATGATTTTATTGCTAATCAAAGCGGAAAACCTAAAACACCCGAAGACCAAAAAGCAAGGCAGTCGTTTGCTAAGAATTTTGCCAATCTATATCCATTATTTGATTCGGCTACACCTAAAGACTTTGTAGGCTTTGTATATGCTGATAGTTTATTTGGAGTTGATCCTAGCCTAGACAAACGTTTAGAAAAGACTAAAGAATATCCTAACGGAATATGGACTTTCTGTCCTAATCCTAAATCAAAGACCTGTTACCACGTTGATGCCACAAGTGAACTAGGACAGCGTATTAGCAAGGCAAGAGTAATGGTCGTAGGACATGGATCGTTTGATCAGTTCGGTGCTCCTGACAGAGCGCAGAAACCAATGGATGACTTTTCAATGTTTAATCAAACAGCCGGACTAATTGTTCAAGGTCCGATCTATACTAGTGAAGGTAGCGGTATGGATACGAAAGAAATCGATATCGCAATACAACGTGCTACTAAATTAGGTCCAAAAGTAGATGCTTTCTTAGCTAGCCTACCTGATCCTGATAAGAACGGAATATTTTATCCGTTCTTTAATCAGATGAGTAACTTACATGCGGCTGGCAAACAAAACTTCCGTAGTATTACTGGCGAAACTTTTATGAACTGGATGCAACAAAAAGGCGTAAGCCAAAAGAAACAACAGCATATCATCGATATGATTAAACAACAGCCCGGCGGACTTGATGCTATATTTGATTTGATCAAAGATATTCGCGACATGAAAGATAAAGTAGTAGCTACTTATAAATCGCAGAGTCGGCCTGAGATATGGGACACCGAAGGCGAAGGCTACGTTCGCTATGCACAGCCAGGGCATAAATATGGTAATATAAAATTAGTACCAACATCGTGGGCTCCGGGAGCAACTAGAGTATGAAATTAAGAGAACTATACGAAAATATATATGAAGCAGGTGAATCAGTCGAAGATGTTGCAATCATTTTTGGCCGTTTTAATCCTCCTCATCAAGGGCATAAAGCCGCTTGGGAATTAGCTTCTGGATTTAGTGCTTGGTACGTTGGTACAAATCAAAGTACAGAAGGTCCTAAAGACCCTTTACCATTTAAAGTTAAAATTGCAGCCATGCAGGCAATTTGGCCAGATGTCAAAGAACATCTCGTTGCCGAACAAAGTTGGTGGACATTAGCCGCACATGTGTATAAAAAACACGGACCTGTTACCCTACACGTTGTAACTGATCCGGCTGATGCAAAAGTATTTGTTGCAGGATTACAAAAATCTAACGGTGTAGAAGGCCCACACGGTTTTTACCGATTTAAAGATATTGTATGGGAAGAAGCACCTCGCATTAGTAGTGCTACAGAATTACGTGCGGCTGTTGCTAATAACGATCCGCAGGCATTTGAACAGGCAGCTGGTGTGCCTGCTAACACACCGATTGGCGGGAAGTCGTTCTTTGAAGTTGTTAAACATTATCTAACACCCTACTTACATCAAGCCGCAGAAAAAGAAAGACTTAAGGCTGAAAAAGAAGCTGCCAAGGCCAAAAAGAAACAACCAGAGGTTGCAGAAGAATTTGGTGTAGGTAGGATTACTGCACAAAATACTACAGCTGATGTTGATGCATCAACTCCAGGTAAGAACTTACGTGCTTTTAAACTTGCAGAACAAATTAAGGTAATTGAACAAGAACTACAAGAAGCAAAAGAAGGAAAAATTACTAAAAGGCAACAGCAGTCTACTAGAGGTGTCTATAAATTTGCCGATGCTGAGAGATGGAATGCTGATTATGTACAGTACCGTGCTATGATGGCGGCAGCTATGACCGACGGAGAAAACGATCCTGATATCGATCCTAAGAGCTGGGTTGGAAAATTTAAAGTAGCATTTCCGTATTCAGAACAAGATGCTAAAATATTAAAAAAAGCCTTTAAGGCTGCTGGTGCTAGTCATCAAGATGTAAATCACGGTGACATGCGTAGCCAAGAATTAGAGTCAACAAATACAGTTAGCCCTGTGGCTAAACCTAAAAAGAACAAGTACGGAGTATAATGTGGAAAGATTTCATTTATCACTAAAGACGGCATTTGCTAGCGAATTTGCCTTTGCTTTAAAAGCACAGAATTTTCATTGGAACGTAGAAGGACCAAACTTCTTTCAATATCATGAGTTGTTTGGAAAAATCTATGAAGAAGTCTATGATAGTATCGACGATTTTGCAGAAAATATACGCAAGGCTGGAACTTATACGCCTGCTAGTTTGCAAAGATTTTCGATGCTAACGCAAGTTGATGATGAAACACAAATGCTACCAGCAGAACAGATGCTTGCAGAATTGCACGAAGATAGCGAAAAAATGGTCAAGCTACTTAAATTAGTTTTTGATATGAGCGAAGATTTAGGTGAACACGGTCTAAGTGATTTTATCGCAGGACGTATGGATGCACATCGCAAACACAGTTGGATGTTAAGAGCATCTATGAAATAATATGAATGAACTTGATCAAATAAAACAGTTAGCTGGGATAGGCAATAAGTTTCGAGGACTTAGTGAATATTCTATTAATCAAGGAAGTAATATCAGCATTACCGGAAACGAAAAAGGCGAACTAATGAAAAAACATAATATTAAACCAGGAACACCGGAATGGTTCCAGTTATGGTTTAGTAAGCCTTACTTAACGGGCGAGAAACCTGTAGGAAAATAAAATGAAAGCATACGAAATATTATCCGAAGCTAAAAAACAAGAAGCACCCAAACCTAGAAACTTTGTTGCTAAAAATCAGCAGACTAGCGGGTCTGGAGCACACAAGGATAAAAAGAAAGCTGAAAAGCAAGGCGACTTCAAACATAAGAAACAAGAAGTTCCAATGGATGAAGGTCTTCGTGATCCTAAAGACAATCCCTGTTGGAAGGGCTACAAGCCTGTAGGTACTAAGAAAAAAGGTGGACGTACTGTTCCTAATTGTGTTCCCAAAGAAAGTGTAGAAGAAATGTACGGAAGAAAAAGCAGTTACTATAATCCAATGGACTACGAGCGTGATCAGCAACGTCAAATGGATCGGGAAAAGCGTGACTTCAAACGCCGCGAAATGGAGCACGAACTAGGCGACGAAGAAGAATATTATCAGCAACAAGTACAAAAACAACGCGACTTAGATCGCGGGCCTTGGTACTTAAAGATTAACGGAAAAATTTTAAAGAGCAAAGGTGAGCCAAAAGTATTTGACTGGAAAAAAGGTGCTAATAATTACGGCCTTGCTATCCTAAAAAATAAACCAGAACTGCAAGGTAAGATCATGCTTACTAAAAAAGCAGAAGATGATCTAGCAGAAACCGCAACAGCAGGTTCTACTAGTGCAGGTAATGTAGCAGTTGGAGCAGTTTATAAAAATAAACCGCCTAAACAGCCTAAAAACAAAGACGGTACAGCTAAAAACGCCCTAGATATGAAGGCTAATCTTCTAACAGGCGGAAGCATCAAACGATAAATATAACATAAGATTACGGAGTTCTTACCATGCACGACGACATGCAACCAGATTTTAATCCAGACGCTCACAACGCAGGAGCCGAAGCAAATAACGACCGCGAAGGAGCGATGGCTAAAGCTGACTTATACAAGTTAGCAAACTATTCGCTTAAACTATTCAAGCGTATGGATGATTCAACTCAACTAGAAAGTTGGGTTCAGGCTAAAATTACCAAAGCCGCGGATTATATCGCATCTGTTTATCACTACTTAGAATATGAAATGAAGTTCAGTGAGTACGGTGAACATCTTGCCAACGCTGAAGTTATGAGCGAAGATCGCAAGCGTGAGATCCTAACTAAACTTACAGAAGCAAAAGCCAAAGTAGCTGAACTCAAAAAAGCTCAGGCTGAGAAGATCAAGAAAGACAAAAAAGAAAAGAAAGTCGACGAAGCTAAATCCTGCAACCATACAGCAGAAGGTACAGAGTGTCCAGTGCATGGTATGAAAGAATGTGGTAGCATGGAAGAAGCATTTGACGAAAAATCAAAAGTTGGTGACACATATAAAACACAGCACGGAACTGCTACAAAAACTTCAACTGGCCTAGTTCACAAGCGTGATGCTAAACCAGAAGACGATGAGGATTATGTTCCACCTAAGAAAGAAAAGAAAACTGCAATGACTGGTGCAGAACGTCGTGAACAAAAAGCCAAAGACAAAGAACAAGAGAAAGCATCTAAGGCCTATGAAAAGAAACACCCAGGTTCAGTTAAGCGTTATGTCGACGGTAAGCAAGTTAACGAATCTGATAAAGGTGATATGGACCACGATGGCAAGGACGAACCAGACTCGAAAGAGTACATGGACAATAAAGACAAAGCTATCAAGAAGGCTATGGGCAAAGAAAAGAAAGTTGATGAAGCAGCCAAGCCAGACTTTTTAGACATGGACAAAGACGGCAACAAAAAGGAGCCGATGAAAAAGGCAGTTGCTGACAAGAAGAAAAATCCGTTTGCAAAAAAAGATAAAAAAGTAAAAGAAGATGCTAGTACACAATGGAAATCAAAAGCTAAATCTCTTAAAGAGAGTTTAGAAGAACTAGCACCTAGCAAAGAAGAAGTTGCAGAAGAACTAGAAGATCTAAATTTAGAGAATTTAAATCCAGAAGATTTTCAAATTGAAGAATCACAAGAATGCGATGCATGCCACAAGGATCCTTGTGAATGCGAAGAAGAAAAAACTGATTCTTTAAACGAGTCAACCGAACTTGACCGTATGAAACAGTTCTTAACACGATTAAACGGGTAATCAGTATGGACATGAAGAAAATTCTGCAGGCATTAGACGGTGCTTCAAATAAGCCTGTAGAAGGATCTGATGACATGAAAAAATTTGTACAAATCGTAAAGGAAGGTGCTAGTCCACATAAAGTTAGCCTTCCTGTACAAATGGCAATGCAACACTATCAAAACGAAAAAGTTGTTGATACTCCAAAAACTGACTCTGTGATTAAAAAATATTTTGTTGAAGCAGAAGAGCTTTTTTCACAAAAAGAGCAAGAACGGAAAGAACAACTAAAAATGTATGCACGTAAGGTTGCAGACAAAGTAATGGAAAATCGTAATAAAGAGATCTAATATGGACTTGAAATCATTAATTGAAAAAATGGATGAAATCGAGAGACTGTCTGAAGCACCTTCGGATACACTTGATGCATCATCAAAAATTGCCGCACAAATTAGAAAAGCAGTTACAGGTCTAGGCACCGACGAGGAAGCAGTTTATGCGGCTATCGGCGATGTTAAAGATGCACGTCAGTGGCAAGAAATCAGAAGAATCTATCCAGAAGTTGATGCAGATATTCTAGATGACTTTAGCGATGTATTTGGTGAATTAACTCATGTTAAAAACTTACTAGCTAAGATTGGTGTAAAACTAGGCGAACCTATTGATCCTAAACTATTGCTAGATCCTGCTATTTTAGAAAAACTAAAAAAATTAGAAGGACTTATCGACAAGTGGTTAGAGTTGAAAAAATCTTC
>Ga0315909_10004262_pt1 | contig 17001 bp, 18 predicted proteins | sample LakEriMetagenome_11_FD_203527 | JGI IMG/M metagenome (GOLD analysis project Ga0315909, IMG submission 203527) | Freshwater fungal communities from buoy surface, Lake Erie, Ohio, United States - Buoy 2 MA125 | ecosystem: Environmental > Aquatic > Freshwater > Lake | place: USA: Lake Erie, Ohio...
TCAACCACTGCGCTGCATTGCCAGTGCCTCCGGGGCTCTCACTGGGGAGGAAAAAGTCTTTCGCACGCCGGGTGGTGCCATCCATCTCTGGTGCCAGACAATGCCTACCTCCGATCTCCCCGACACGACGCTTCATCATGGGTCATTGGGAAATTTTCTGTTAGATCTTCATCAGCAGCACGGCGTGCAGCACCTCCACTGCGAGGGCGGCGGCACGCTATTGCGTCAGTTGTTAGAAATTGATTGCCTCGATGAACTGCACCTCACCTGGGCGGCACATACCTTGTTCGGCGGAGCAGAGGCACCGACCTTGTCAGGAGTGCCGGGCATTTCGCTCTCGAAATCACGGCATTTCCAGCTCGTGCATTTCGAGCCACTGGAGTCCGAGGGCGAAGTATTTTTGAGCTATGTGCGGCGCGATGCCGCAAATCAATGAGCGGCTTTTTCCTCGCCGTGGCTGTCACCATGAGCCTCGCCATGCGCACCATGAGCGTCTCCATGATCCGCACCGTGGGATTCATGCAGCACTTTCACGTCTTCAAACTTATGACGCTCACAGGACATGACGCCGAAGGATGTGAGAGACAAGAATAAGAGGGCAAATTTCATCGCGGCGCAGTATTAGACCAGCGCAGGCGGCTTGGCAATAGCAGAGACGGAAATTTTTCGCTCCCCGCGCAGCCATTCCCCCACCACCTCCGCCGCCCGCTCATGCGCCCCGGTGCCACCTAACAGCGCAGCGGTCTCGCCCAGTCGCGCGATCATCTGCTCTCGTTCCGCTCCGGGTGCCAGCAATGGCCGCAATTCCGCAACGATCTTCGGAGCCTCAGCATCCGACTGAATCAGCTCCTTCACCACCGCCTTGCCCGCGAGAATGTTGACGAGACCGATGAAATCAATTTTCACCAGCAACTTGCCCAGCCAGTAGGTCGGCCAGGCCACCTTGTAAATCAGCACATACGGCAGGCCGAAATAGGCCGCTTCCAGGGTCGCAGTACCGCTGGCGATCACTCCGCACGTCGCCCGCTGCATCAAAGCATGGCTGCCGCCATCCGTCAGCTCCACCGCTTCGCCCAGGCCGCGCAGCCGCACTTGCTCACGCATCAAGACCGCCAGCTTCGCCGAGGCCGCTGGTGCGGAAAATCGCAGTGAAGGATCCTCCTCCCGGAGTTTTTCCGCCGCATCGAGCATCACGGGAAACAAGCGCGATACTTCGCGCTCGCGGCTGCCGGGAAACAAGCCGAGCAGTTTTTCCGCCCGTTCCTGCGTCACGCGCTCCGCCTCCAGCTCATCCACCAAGGGATGTCCCACAAAGGTCGTGCGCAAGCCAGCAGAGGCAAAAATTTCCTCTTCGAAGGGAAACAAGCACATCATCTCATCAAGCATGCGCGCCATCTTCGGGATGCGCCCGCGATTCCAAGCCCAGACTTGCGGGCTGATGTAGTAGACGATTTTGATCGCCGGATGCCGCTCTTTCACGGCTTTCGCAAAGCGCAAATTGAAGCCGGGGTAGTCGATCAGCAACAAGACCTGCGGTTGCAGCGCAGCGATTTCCTCCAGCATCTGGCGGAATTGCTCCTGAAACCAGCGGTAGTGCTTGAGCACTTCCCATACCCCCATCACCGCCGCGTCCTCCACCCAATCGCGCAGTTCGTTTCCCGCGATTTCCTTCATCTGCGGCCCCCCGGCCCCGCCGATCCGCAGATCGGGGCATGACGATCGCAGCGCACGCAACAGGCCCGCCCCGTGCGCATCTCCACTCAATTCCCCCGCGATCACGTATAACGAAGTTGGCATCCGCGCGCACGGTAACAATCAGCCGCACTCACGTCCACTCTCAAACCAACGGAAAATGCAAATTTCCGATTGATTTTCTTGGCAATACAGCGCATTCTCGCGCCCGCGCATGTCAGATTCATCCACCCATCCGTCACCCATCGGCGAAATCGTCCAAGGCCCCAGTGCTTTCGAGCAATTTTTGGAGAATAACCAGAAATTGATCGCTGTATCGGCCGTGGCCATCGCTCTCGGCATCGGGGGATTCATGGTCTATCGCACGATCCAAAAAGACCATGCCGCCGATGCAGGTGCCGCCCTCTCTGCCGCCAAGGACATTGCCGAATTGGAAAAAGTCAAAGTCGATTTCTCCGATACCCCTTCCGCCGTCACGGCAGCCATGGGCATAGCGGACAAGCTCTGGAGCAATGGTCAGCAAGATGAAGCCATCGCCACCTTGCGCGAAATCATCGAAAAATTCCCCAGCCATCCCGCTTCGGTCGCCGCACAAAACTCGCTCGGCTACCGCCTGCTGGCCCAAGGGAAAACTGGCGATGCCAGCCAAGCCTTCCAGGCAGTGATTGATCGTGCGGATGGTCGTTACCTCGCCCCCGCCGCCACCATTGCTCTCGGCGACATCGCAAAGAAAGCGGGTGATATGGAAAAAGCCGCTTCTCTCTACAAAAAAGTTTCCTCCGAGTTCGGTGATAGCCCCTTCGCCAGGGTCGCCTCGGATCGCACCAAGTTTCTCCATTTCGCCGCGCCGGTAGAAGTTGAGGCACCGCCTGTGGTCAGCGAACCTCCTCCTAGCCTGATCAAGCCAGACGATGCCACAAGCACGGGCGGCTCCACGGGCAATCCTCTGCTCGACAGCCTCAATCAACCCGGCACCACGCCCACTCCTGATACCCCCAAACCAGAAGAATCCACCCCTCCTTCCACCCCTCCCGCTCCCGTCACCCCACCCCAATAATTCAACCACTCACTCTTTCCTCATATGTTCCAAAAAGTCATCGGTAAAAATTCTGGCGAGCCCGCTCCCTCCAGCTCTACACCCATTCAGCCCACGCCCTCTACTCCCACGCCCATCAACCCAGCACCCGTGGCAAGCAACCAGCCCGTGGTTTCTTCCGCTCCCGCGCGTCCCTCTGTTGCCGCTTCTCGCAACGTGCTTTCCACGGATGTCGAAGTCAAAGGCATCCTCAAGTTCACCAACGACCTCATCGTCGATGGCCGCATCGAAGGGGAAATCCACTCGGATGGAAATCTCACCATCGGGGAAAATGCGCGCATCAAAGCGGAAATCCGCACCGCTACGGTGATCGTTCACGGTAAGGTGCATGGCAACATCACCGCCACCGACCGCGTGGAGCTCAAGGCCGGCGCGGAAATCGTCGGCGATATCAAGTCCAAGGTTCTTTCCATGGAAGCCGGTGCCGTATTCGTTGGCAAGTCCACCATCGGTGCCAGTGCTCCTGCCACCAACGCGCCCGCTGCCGCAGCATCTCCTGCCCCGGCGGCAGCGCCCGCTCCCGCCGCGAAGGTTGCGGAGAAAGCGTAACTTATCCCTCGTATTTTCACACCCACGCGTGTTTCACGTGTGGGTGTTTTTTTTGACTCACAAGGCTCCCGCCGCCTTGATGTCAAGATAGCGATTCGCCAAACCAACCGCCAGCTCATCCGCCGTGACATCGAGCGTGAGAATGCCATGCGCCTGCAAATGCGCCAGCACTTCCTTGCGCTCGCCCATGTATTGCCGCGCTGCCACATGCTGCAACGCGGAGGAAAAATCAACCACTGGCTCCTCGATCGCGTCACGCACCGATCCCTCGCACAAACTGGCTAACAAGACCAAGTGCCGCGCCTGGAGGGAACGCAGCGCCGGTATGATTTCCTCTGCGTCTTCTCCGCGCAGGTTGGTCATCACGATGACAAGCGCCCGACGCCGAAATCGCATCATCAACCGCTCGGCCGCTTCGCTGAAATCACTCGGTGACTGTGTCGTTTCCGCATCATACAGGTGCTCCAGAATCGTTGCCATCGCGTGATTGCCTTTGACCGAGGGCAGCCAGCGGTCCACGCCACCGAAGCTTTGCACCGCGACCTGGTCCCCCTGACGCAAGGCGACATAGGACACCATCAGCAAGGCATTCAGGCAATGATCAAAGTGGGGCACATCACCATCCAGCGACCTCATGCGCCGGCCACTGTCTAACAAAAAAACGATCTGCTGGTTGCGCTGCTCCTGATAATCGCGGCTGATCAATTGCAAGCGGCGCGAGGTGGATTTCCAATCGATCTGCGAGAGACTGTCCCCCTGGCGATAGTCGCGCAATTGATGGAAGTCGCGGCTGCTGCCGCCGCGCGCGCGACGCACGATGCCCATCTGGTCCTGCCGGTGTTCCGTCGCCAGAAGTGACAGCCGCATCACGGGCGCATAGTTCGGATAGACTTTCACCTGCTGGGTCAACGGCACGCGATACGCCCGCCAGAACAAACGCAGGGGCCCCAGCACGCGCAGACTCACCGCAGCAAAGGTGGCTTCCCCCCGCTGCGGAATGCTCGCGTGATAGCGCACATGCGCGGTGATTCCCGCCGGGATTTCCCCCTCCCACGGCATGGCAGCCGCCTCGGCCTCGGCAGGGATGCCATCAAACGCTTCGATGCGCAGCGCTCGCTGATTCGGATTGTGCAGGCTCAGGTGAACGTCTCCTTTTTCACCGGCAGCAAAGCGCTGGGGCAATTCGCGCTCGATCCGCAGAGGACGATACCAAAACAACATGACAACATCAATCACCCACAGACAGAGCAACAATGCGCCTGCCAGCAACCACGGCATCACCAGCGCAGGCACAAAGGCCGCAGACACTGAAGCCAGCGTCCATACCAACAGCACTTGCATGCCGAACCGTGAGGGAGTCACCATGTCACATGCGGGGCGCGGGAACGTTTTGTATGATATCGCGCAGGATATCGTCCAGGTTTTGCCCGCTGATGGCAATTTCCGGCGTCAACTGCACCCGATGCCGCAGCACCGGCAGCGCCACGGACTTGATGTCATCCGGCGTCACGAAGCGACGTCCGTTCATCACCGCCAGTGCCTTGCCCACGCGCACCAGACTGATCGCACCGCGCGTGCCCGCACCTAACGAAATCGCACGGGACTCCCGCGTCGCCCGCACCAAGGCCACGGCATAGGCGACGAGCTCGTCCACCGCCTGTACCTGCGCCGTTTCTTCCTGCGCGCGAATGATGTCCTCCACGGAACACACCACACGCAGCGAAGCAAGCGAGGACGATTGTTTCACGGAGGATGCCATGGAGACAATGCTGGCCTCATCAGTGTGATCGGGATAATCGATCACGATCTTCATCAAAAAGCGGTCGAGCTGCGCCTCGGGCAAAGGATACGTGCCCTCGTGCTCGACAGGGTTCTGCGTTGCCAATGTCATGAACGGCGCACTCAGCGGCAGGCTCTCGCCATCGATGGTCACTTGTTGCTCCTGCATCACTTCCAGCAAGGCCGCCTGGGTCTTGGCGGGCGCGCGGTTGATTTCATCGGCTAACAACAAGTTGGTGAACACCGGGCCCTTGCGCAGTTCAAACGACTGGCTTTTCATGTCGTAGAGACGGAAACCCGTGACGTCGGAGGGCATCAAGTCCGGCGTGAACTGAATACGGCCGAAGCCTCCACCAAACGTGCGCGCCAGCGCCAATACCAAGTGGGTTTTGCCCAGGCCCGGTTTGCCCTCTAACAACACGTGCCCCCCGGCCAGCAAGGCAGCGAGCACCTGCCCCGCCACTTCATCCTGACCGATGAACACTTTTTTCAACTCATCACGGATCTCGTGAAAAATGCGCGACGACTCGGGCGGCGCTTCGACGGGTGGTAGGGCGGGAATTTCCTCGCTCATCGTTTCCTCACTTATAGTTTCTTCGCTCATGCAAATGCCTTTCGTATGTGTTGTAAATCCGCAACCATGCGGGTGAAAATCATGTTATCGCGGGCTTTCGGATCTGTCATTGCTCGCTCCACCCGATCAACGGGAATGTTCGCACGCGCCGCCATCACATCGAACAAGCGCTCATCGAGTCGCCCGTTTTTCGCCTGCCAGTGATGGCACAGCTCCTGCACTTCGTGTCGCAAGGGCAGCAGGAGTGAGTCGCCATGGTCCAAACGCCAGTGAAAATCGCCGATCATTTCCAAATGATGATCGTAGGCGCGGATTTGATCTTCGCGCAGTCCCTGTTGCAGCGGGCCGAAGCGCGGCATGTGCCGCAGCAGCCATGCCAGAATCCAGACTGCCAGAGCCAGCAATACCATCCACCCCTTCTGCCACAGCAACCCGAAAAACGAGATGCCCACTCCGCGCAGGAAAATCATTTTTCCGTCGCGCTTCACCTCGATCAAATGACTGAGCAGCTCGATGTGTTCTTTCTGATCAATCCAGCGGTTGCGCAGCAGCCGCGCATCGCTCACCCATGTCACAGCGCCATCGCCCAGCTCCTGCATGAGCAAAGCCTGCGCTTTTTCATCTTCATCACGCACGAGAGTGCGGGATGCCAGATCGACCTCATAAGGTTCCTCTTGTAATTCTACTGTATCGTATTTTTCTTCGGAAGAGGATGACTCCAGTTTCCACTCCATGCGCTTGGCCCACTCGAGCAAAGGCTCCGGCAATTCTGCCGCGGAGGACCAGCGATCCCAGTCGCCGGCATACATATCGGCATGATCGAGCAAAATGACCGCATGCCCCCCCTGCTCGACCCACTCCTGCACTTGGTCGATGCTGAAACGGCTCGATAGCTGGTCCGCCGTGAAAAGGATCATCGCCTCGGATTCATCCAGCGCGGGCCAGGTAGATTGCACCACCAGCTCCTGCCCGTCATACTGCTGCACGAAACGCTCAAACGCCAGATACGGGTTGCTGCGTGCCTTGCCGCGGTAGCCGATCTCCCGTTCCTTCTCCACGCCTTTTTCGCACTGCGTGAAAAACAACAGGCACATCAGGATCACACCGAGTCTGCGCATCATGCCGACCTCCTTCCTGCAAACGGCCAGCGCTGGCACAAATCCCCCCAGGTTTCCTGCGAGGGGAATCTCTTGGCATAGGCACCCAGCACCCAGGCCTGGGTGAGAGTCTGAAAATACGATTCATGCGGATGCCGCAGCTCCGTGACCCGCCGCAGGCAGTCGCCCTCGGTATCAGACTCCTGAATGGCCACACGCGCCTGATCGATCCACCACGCCAGCGAACCCCGATAGAGCAGGCTCATCGCCAACAGCCTATCCCCCGCCGCCCAGCAGCGCTGCGCGGTCGCCAGCAAGTCATCCGGCAAGGATGCGGCCGTGACTTCCATGCCCATCACCACACGAGCCTTTTCCACGGGAGCGATATGGATCGGACTGCGCAGCCTCATCCAGCGCGCACGATAGAGCAACCAGACAATGCCTGCCAACAATGCCAGCAGAAACACCCCCAATGCGACATGCCCCAGCGCCTGAAACACTTCCAACAACCCCGTGGGCGGCGTGATCGACGAGCCGCTGCTCGAAGGATTGGCATACTCCGTATATTTTTCCTTGTGGATGGTAAAATCCTCATGACTCTTCACCTCCTCGATCATCTCGCGGGCGGACAAGGGCTCATCTTCCTCCTGCGCCCGGGCCTCTGGAGCGCCGCACAGAAACAACAAACCCAAGACGATCAGCGTCGCATTTTTCAAGCGATTCGCCATGCGCTTGAAAGCGAGCTCGATGTCCCAGCCCTCGATCCACGTGCGGCTGTTCACATACAGCCCAAAGCCCGCGCCCGTGATAAAAACATCCATCAACGAGCAGGCCACCATGATGCATGCCATCAGCAACCACAAATAGCCATGACTATCGAAAATGCGCTCCACATCAAACGTCTCCTCCCAACGTTCCATCACAGACTGCGGCAAAAACATCAGCCCGGTCATGAAAATGCCAAAGGCCAACCAGACCACGCCCAGTGCCGAAACGAGAGTCAGCAACAAGGAAATCCCCTCGCCCTTGCGCGTGATCAAGCTCATGCGCAGCCGGAATTTTTCCCCGCGCAGGCCTTCCAATTCCTCGACAGCCGCCGATAGCGGCTTCCACGGCGAACAGCGCGCCCACAGCATGCGATAGAAAAATCGACGCCCCCACGCGCGCGGCAGCTCCCGCCATAACGAGGACCAGCGGGGATTTTCGCCGAACAAACGGCGACTCAGCTGATACAACACCATGCGGCAGCCCACCCACTTGGCCCAAAGCAAGAGAAACAAACACAGGAAAGGCATGTCCCGCAGCGGATAGATCAGAGCCATTATCGGCAACAAGGCCAGCCACCACAAGCCCCAGCAACGCCAGAAATCGCGACGCGCCATCGCCAGGCCGGAATCCACCGCCTCCCAGTCCGTGCGCGGACGGATCTCCATCGTGACATCTTCCAACCTCATGCCGCCCTATCCTCCGCTCGCCGCCCTAACGCCAAAAAATACACCACGTGCAGGACCCAGAAAAAGATCCCCACGCCATACTTCAGTGCATTGGGCAATTCCCTCGCCGACCAAAAACCCTCCACCACCGCCGCCAGCGCCGTCATCAGCGCACCACCAAACAAGAGCGGCATCGCCTTCACTGTCGCTTCACGCAGCGCGCGCTTGCGCGGCAGACGACCTGGTTTCACCAAGCCCAGCCCCATGCGCATTCCCGCCATCCCGACCACGCACATCCCTAACAATTCGAACGAAGAATGCCCGCTGACGAAGGTCCAGAAAGACGTGGGATTGCACGCGTAATTCGCATACCCGGCCGAGGCGCCGATCATCACACCATTGACCAACAAATAGAAAATCGTGCCCAGCCCCGCCAGAATGCCGCCGGCAAACAGACGGAAGTCGATCCCGACGTTGTTCTGAATGTAGTGGGCGAACATCATGAAGTTAGAGCCGAATTGGGAACGCAGGTGGGTGACCTGCGACGCACCATCGCCACCATACATTTTTTCCATGCCCGCCATGCCATCCTGACCGAGGATGCTCTGCACCCACGAGATGTCCCAGTACACCGATGCCATCAACGCAAAAAACGGCACCCAGAACAGCGCGTTGCTGAGCCAGAACAAACGCCACTCGCGACGCACCGCCTGCGGAAAGGTCAGCAGCAGAAAACGCGCGCAATGTTCCAGGCCCACGGACCGCCCGCGATACAGAATCTTGTAGCCGCGGATCACCCGATCGTTCAAGCCATGCACCACCCGCTGCCCGTACATCCGGTATTGTGCCAGCGCGAGATCCGCGCATGCCTGGCGGAACAGTCGCGGCAGCGATCGCACGTCCACGCTCTGCTGCTTCTTTTCCACAGCCGTCATCAGCACATCCATCTCACACCAGCGCGGCGCATTCTTTTTTTCAAAACTCCCGGGTGTCATGGCATTCTCACACTCACTGATCGCGAGCACGATACATGCCAGCACATTCCATCGATGCCGTCCATCTAAATCCCCATTTCCCTCAGAAGAAAGCCCCATGAGGAAGCAATGCCATCGTCCGCTTCATTCGGAAAATTACAGTTCCCGGCGTATTCTAACAAAGCCGGACCATGTCTTTCAAGAACTGCCCCCACAGATAGAACAAGCCCTTGGTGCTGTAACAAAAATACCCATCACCCGCGAACTCAATGATGCCATGATCAAGGTTGTGCTCGATCATTTCCTGCATTTCCTCCTCGATCATTTCCTCCAGATGATCGGGATCCATGGCGAGCAGGTCATTTGTCTCCAGTCGACATTTCCGCAAATGTTCGCGGTGACTGGTGAGGATTTGCCGGAAACAGTGCCGAGTGCACGGCACATGATTCCAGCGGAACTTTGCCGGATACTTCAGCGTCGGCGCAAAGGGATAGTTCGTGGTGCGGAGTACCACTCCGTCCGCGCTAATCGAGGTGATCGATACAAAAGAAAACACCACATCCGCCTGCTCGCACAAACAAAGCGTGGCCACGGTTTTGCTATCGGGATGAAAAAACAGGCGGTAGTGCTGCTTCATGCCGGACCACTCCCAGCCACAATCAGAGGTATGCTCAAAATTCTCCGCCTCCATCGTCTCGACGGTCTCCTGGGCATTCGGAAAAAACGCGGGATTCGGTGCCGTGCGGTAGCGCAGGCGGTTGTCCATCGGCAGCTTCAAGCGTTTCACACGCGTAAGCAGCTCGAACCACGGCAGGAAAAACCACAGCACCACCCCGAGCACACCGCCCCACCACGCACCGATGAGGAAATAAAACAGCGCGTAGCTGGCGCCGAGAAACGCCATGGCACCCAGCTTCCTCACCCATGCCCTACGGGCCGTGCGCAGAGCGATCGCTATCAATAGAATTCCTAGAACGATGAGGCAGGGCCGCATATGGGTGGCTTTTTTGGGGATACTGTTGGGTTTGACCTACAACGATACTACCTATCGACTGAATTCTCCGTTTGTCCAGCAAAGAGTCACCTCCGCTTCAGAGAATTTTTTCCAGAATTTCATTCATCCGCGTCGCCAATTGCTGCGGATGCTCGACCAGACCGGCCGAGAGCATCGCTTGATCGACGAGTTGCTGCGCCACCAATGCGGCAATCTCCGGCTTTTCCGTGCGCAGGGTGGCCAGTTTTTTGACCAGAGCATGGCGTGGATTGATTTCCAGCACCGGCTTGACCGATGGCACTTCCTGCCCCATCGCTTTCATCATCGCCCGCATCTGCGGATTGGGCGCGTCCTCGGGCACCAGTGCCACCACAGGACTGCCGATCAGGCGCTTGCCGGTTTTAACTTCTTTGAGCTGCTCGCCCATGGCCTCCTGCCACCAGGATTGCAGAGCCTCCACCTCGTTCGTCGCCAGAGCCTCGCCTTCGAGAGCCGTCTCTTCCAGTTCGATGTCCGCTTGATCGGCGCGCACGAGTTTTTTATCGCGGAAGCTTCCCAGCGACTCGAAGACAAATTCATCCACGCCCTCGGTGAAGTAGGCCACTTCCAGACCACGTGCCTTGAAAGCCTCCAAATACGGGCCGGACTCCATCACGGAACGACTGGTCCCCGCGAGATAATAGATATCGCTCTGTCCGTCCTTCATGCGTGCGATGTAGTCATCGAACGAACTCAGCGCATCGCCCTCGGTCATCGAACTCTCAAAACGCAGCAGCCCGGCCAGCGCCTCGCGGTGCTCGTGCGAGCTGACAATGCCTTCTTTGATAAAGCGTGAAAATCCTTGGTAAAACTCGCGATACGCCGTGGCATCATCGCTCGCTTTTTTCTCCAAAAATTTCAGCAAGCGCTTCGTCACGACCTGGCCGAGCTTTTTGACGAGAGCGCTGTCCTGCATGGACTCTCGCGAAATATTCAGCGGCAGATCCGCCGAGTCAATCACCCCGCGGACAAAACGCAGCCACTCCGGCAACAGCCCCTCGGGTTGCGGGTCGATCAGCACGCGCTTGCAGTACAATGCCACTCCCGGTTGCACCGGCCCGAAGCCGAAGCGCTCTTGATTTTCCTCGGGAAGAAACAACAGAGCGTGGATGTCGAGTGGAGCATCCGCGGTGAAGTGCATGGTGAAACGCGGTTTGTCCCAGGCCTTGGCCGTGAATTGATAAAAATCCTCGTATTCCTTGTCGCTGACTTCCCCTTTCGCTTTCAGCCACAGCGCCTCCACTTGATTCACCCGCTCGCCGTTGAGCAAGATCGGAAACGCGACGAAGTTCGAGTACTTGTTCAGCAATTCCTTGATGCGGGACTCCTTGGCATACTCGGCGTACTCCTCTTTCAGATGAATCACCATGCGCGCGCCCCTCGCCTGCGATTCCACTTCCTCGATTTCATAACCCTCGCGGCCATCGCTCGACCAGCGCAGGGACGGAGCATCCTCACGCCACGAGTGCGTGAACACATCCACCCGATCCGCCACCATGAACACGCTGTAAAATCCTACGCCAAACTGACCGATCATGCCGCCGTTTTGCGTGCCCTTTTCCTTCATGCTCTGCAAAAAGGCCTTTGTGCCGGAATGGGCAATCGTGCCAAGGTTCTGCACCAGCTCCTCACGCGTCATGCCGATGCCGCGATCCGCGATGACCAACTGCCGGTTTTCCTCGTCCGTCGTGATTTCGATTTGCAAGGGCTGCTCGGGCTCATAGATCCCCGACTCCGTCAACTGGAGCAACTTCAGCTTTTCCAGGGCATCCGAGGCATTCGATACCAACTCGCGCGTGAAAATCTCACGGTCGGTGTAGAGAGAATGAATGACGATGTCCAATAATTGTCTTACTTCCGCTTGAAACGATTGATGTTCGCAATTCATAATGTATTGATTCAGTAAAGCGCGGAAAAACTACCCATCTTTGCCCTTGGCGCAAGCCTGCATTTGCAAAATCTCAGCCCTCCGCGCGGAATTTTGCGAGAATCAAGGTGACACAGGCACTGTGATCGGTTACACTGCCGCCACATGGCGGAAATTGGCAAATGGATTGCAGATCACTGGCGGAATGCGGTCGAGATTTTGATTCTCGCGCTGGGTGTTTATCAAATTTTCCGCGCCTTCAAATCGACCCGTGGCGCACGCATTCTCGTCGGCCTGGCATCGATCCTGATTTTCCTCACGCTGATCTCGCAGTTGTTCTCCTTCCAAGTCATCGGCTGGATCATCACCCGTGCGGCCGCGGCTCTCGCATTGGCATTGATCGTGATTTTCCAACCGGAACTGCGCAACGCGCTCGCCAAACTCGGCAGCAGCCGCCTCTTCCTGTTCTCCACCAACCGCAAACTCGCCTTCCTGGAAACGTTTGCCGATGCCGTGATCACACTCTCGAAAAAACGCATCGGCGCGCTTTTCGCCATCGAGCGGGGCATCAGTCTGCGCCAGTACCTGGACACGGGCGTGAAAATGGATGCCATTTTTTCGCCGGAACTGGCCTTGGCGGTGTTTCATCCGAAAGCCCCGCTGCACGATGGAGCGATGATCATCGCGCAGGATCGCGTCGCAGGCGCCGCCTGTGTGTTCCCCGTGAGCCAGAAAGAACTCGGCGACCGCTCCATCGGCCTGCGCCACCGCGCGGCGATCGGAGTCTCGGAAGAGTCCGATTGCGTGGTCGTCATCGTCTCGGAAGAAACCGGCACGATTTCTCTCTGTGTCGATGGCGAACTGATCCGCACCACCAACGCGGAAGATTTCCGCAACCGTCTTGAAGCCCTCTTCCTCTCCAATCCAGCCTCCGATGAAAACCTCACTGACAAAGAACTGGCCAGCTAAAATCGCCTCATTGGTCGCCGCCTATGCCATCTGGTATGTGATTCACCAGCACATCCACGACGGTGTGGGCTTTCGTTTCATCAGCGAGCAAGCGCGCGATCAACAACTGCAGCAGCAACTCTTGCAGCGGGAGATCCAGCAAAAATACTCCGAGCTAACGATTTTGCAGCAAAAATTCGACAAGACCATGACGGAGAACGCGCCCAAAGCGCCCGACGTGCCTAAAGAGGAGGAAAAAAAAGAACCAGAGCCCACTCCTCCCAATCCCTAATCGTCACTCTCTCACATGAATTGTTTCATCGCCGGCACCGATACTGGCGTGGGAAAAACCCACGTCACCAAAATCTTGTTAGAATCCCTGCGCGCTGATGGCTTCGATGCCGTCGGCTACAAGCCCATCGTCTGCGGTGATCGCGATGATGCCCACATCCTCGCCGCGGCATCCGGCGGCTTGCCACTGGAGCAAGTCAATCCGGTCTGGCTGAAAACACCCGTCGCCCCCTGGGTGGCGGCGCAGTTGGAAAATGTCAGCATCGATGTGGAAGCTCTCATCGCCGGCTACCACGCTCTCGCCGCACAGCACGAACTGGTGCTGGTGGAAGGCTGCGGTGGCTGGGAGGTACCGATTTCAGCGAATTATACCACCGCCGATCTCGCCTGTGCGCTCGGCCTACCCGTCGCCCTTGTGGTGGCAAACCGCCTCGGCGCGATCAACCACACCGTGCTCTCCTGCCTGGCCATCCGCGCCCGTCAAGTCGATCTCCGCGGCTTGATCCTCAACCATCTCGTGGACGAACTCGATACCGCCACGATCTCTAACAAAAACTGCATCCCGCAGTGCGCAAATGCACCACTGCTCACCGAGGTGATTCACTCGCAGGACTGGATCGACACCGACTGGCTCACGGATCGCTGAGATCAGCAAGCGCGCCGGTGTTTAACTCAGTTTTTTCTCTTCCAGATAACGGCCGACCCAGCCGATGTCATAGTTACCACTGATGAAATCCGGGTGATCGAGAATTTCCTGTTGGAAAGGAATCGTGGTCTTGATGCCGCGGATCATGAACTCAGACAAAGCACGCTTCATCCGCGCAATGGCGATCTCGCGCGTGGCCGCCGTGACGATGAGTTTCGCAATCATCGAATCATAATAGGGTGGCACGCTGTAGCCGGAATACACGTGGGTGTCCACCCGCACGCCTTTGCCGCCCGGAGCATACCAAAGCTCGATCTTACCAGGGCTGGGTGTGAAATTGTTATAGGGATCTTCCGCATTGATACGGCACTCGATCGAGTGGCCGCGCGGGGTGGCATTCAGCACGTGCTCGGAAAGCGGCATGCCTGCGGCGATGCGGATCTGCTCCTTGATCAACTCGCAGCCCATCACTTCTTCGGTCACTGGATGCTCCACCTGAATCCGGGTGTTCATCTCCATGAAGTAGAAATTCTTGCCGCTCTCATCGACGAGATACTCGATCGTTCCTGCATTTTCGTAGCCAATCGCTTTGATCAGCTTCACCGAGGCATCGCCCATGCGCTTGCGCATATCGGCATCGATCAAGGGCGAAGGACATTCCTCGATGATCTTCTGATTGCGGCGTTGCATCGAACAATCGCGCTCGCCGAGATGCAAGAAGTTGCCATGCGTGTCGGCGATGATTTGAAACTCAATGTGATGCGGATTGAGCACCAGTTTTTCCAAGTAGCATTCGCCATTGCCGAAACAAGCCATCGCTTCATTCGAGGCCGCTACGAACAAGGAGTGGAACTCTTCTTCCTTGAAACAGGGGCGCATGCCGCGCCCACCACCACCCGCCGTGGCCTTGATCATCACGGGGAAACCAATCTCTTTGGCTTTTGCGAAAGCTTCGTCCGCATCGATGATGATGTCCGAGCCCGGCGTGATCGGCACTCCATTGGCGACCGCATTCGCGCGAGCGGTGGCCTTGTCCCCCATCATCGAAATCACTTTCGCCGAAGGGCCGATGAATTTGATGCCGGAGGAGGTGCAGATTTCCGCAAAACGAGCGTTTTCCGAAAGGAAGCCATAGCCCGGATGAATCGCCTCCGCGCCGGTGATCTCACAGGCAGCGATGATGCGATCCGGTTTCAGATAGCTATCCTTCGATGGGCCTTTGCCGATGCAGACCGCGTGGTCGGCGAGCTGCACGTGCATCGAATCCACATCAGCTTCCGAATAAACGGCCACCGATTCCACATCGAGTTCACGACAGGCACGGATGATGCGAAGGGCGATTTCACCGCGGTTGGCGACTAGAACACGTTTGAACATGAGGATGAAAAAATAGTGTTAGGCCATGCGGAACATCACATCACCGTATTGCACAGGAGTGGCATCCTCGGCGACGACGGCGGTGATCGTGCCGGATTTCTCCGCTTTAATCTCGTTCATCACTTTCATCGCCTCGATGATGCAAAGCGTCTGGCCCACGCTGACGGCGTCGCCCACTTTGACGAATTCCGGAGCATCGGGTGAGGCCTTGCGGTAGAATGTGCCCACCATCGGCGAGGTGATCTCGGAGCCCGCAGGTGCGGCGGCCACAGGAGCGGGAGCAGCCCCAGCGGCTGGTGCGGCGGCCACGGGTGCCGCGGCAGGAGCGAACGAAGCTGCGGACAAAGCACCGCGCAGCGCCTCCAGATCCGCGCCCTTTTTCAAGCGCAGGTGCACGCCATCGGCGGTGGTCATGTCAAAGTAAGAAAGTTCATGCTCCTGCATGAGTTCGACGATTTTGCGAATTTGATCGAGTTCCACGGTGGTATAGGTTGATGGTGAGAAAGTAGCGACTTTGCTGCGGCGAATTTGCAAAAAAATGTGGACTTGGTCAAGACATCAATGTGGGCGGCAGCGAAGACGCCCGATTCAGAACCAATTCTTGACGAGAGGGAAAATTTTTGGTGCTCTATGGGCGCAATCACCATGCACAAACCACAGAGCATCCCCTCTTTTCCCCGCCAACGCCGCAGCGCTTGTGCTGACGCAGCGCTGAAGGCGGAAATCGAGCGGGTCAAAAAAATGCCTGTCCGGGAGCGCATGCTTGAGGCGCTCGCATTGGGCAGAGAGCTGCCCACAACGGTCGAGAGTGAATCAATCCGAAAGAAAGGTAATAACATAAGCTTTAGTGAGAGCAATGGCCATTGACACCCGGCTCATTTTCGGAAAAAAGCTCTCTGACACATGGCGAAAGGCGTGAAACTCAAGGACATCGAGGCGGGACTGTTTGTGCCGCAGGATTACTTTGCCCGCATTTCCCCGCAGGCGATCTTCCCCGGCGAGGCACCCTTCGAGGTCGATCTCGGTTGCGGCGATGGGGCGTTTTTGCTGGCGATGGCCAAGCAATTTCCTGAAACAAATTTCCTCGGTGTGGAACGTTTGCTCGGCCGCGTGCGCAAGGTCGCGCGCGACATCACCCGTGCCGGCCTCACCAACGCTAAGGTCCTGCGGCTCGAGAGCAAATACACCATCGAGTGGTTGTTGGAAAAAAATGCCATCGACCGCCTCCACCTGCTTTGCCCGGATCCCTGGCCCAAGGGCAAACATCACCCGCGCCGGCTCGTCCAACAGGATTTTTTGCAATCGCTGTGGGAAGCCCTCAAGCCCGGCGGTGAGTTTCTCTTCAAAACCGACCACGAGGAATACTACGAATGGGTCTGCCGCGAGGTGAATCAGTTCGGCAAGTTCACGATTCTTCCCTGGGCGGAAGGCGATTTTTTCTATCCCAAAACCGACTTCCAACTCCTCTGGGAAAGCCAAGGCAAGGTCCTGCAATCGCTGCGTTGTGTGAAGCATTAGATTGGAAAAATCATACCTCAAAAATCAACAATCGAAAATCGTCAATCCCCGCCTTCCCCTTAGCGCTCATAGCGGCAAAAAAAAAAAACGCTCCCCCGCTCCCCTACCTCCTCTCCATCACCACCTT
>Ga0315909_10004263_pt1 | contig 17000 bp, 10 predicted proteins | sample LakEriMetagenome_11_FD_203527 | JGI IMG/M metagenome (GOLD analysis project Ga0315909, IMG submission 203527) | Freshwater fungal communities from buoy surface, Lake Erie, Ohio, United States - Buoy 2 MA125 | ecosystem: Environmental > Aquatic > Freshwater > Lake | place: USA: Lake Erie, Ohio...
TGGTTCTGGTGTGTTTGCGGTCAGATCTTTATGGCAAATACGCATCATCTGGTTCACCGGTCAACCACCCCATAATGACTCGCGTGAACCGACCGCTACACACACCCTACATGAGTCCCCAAAACCAATCGCTCGTCTTCAAAATCGCTTCCAAGAACTCCAACTGTGACAGCATCAAAGGACTAGTGACGATCGATTCTTCATCATTTCCAATTCCATCACAAATCGTTTAAAAACCGCTATTTCAAAGCCAATTGAGGCTGATAGACTGAACCAAGGCTATCGATTGTCTACATTTGTCGACCTTGGTCCTAAGCCGGACGAAATCCATGGATTCACGCCTGAGCTACTGTCTGTCGCGACATGATGCCCGGCTCAGGATACGCCCCTTGCAACACATCTTTTTCCATTGGCTTGGCGAGATCATGAGGCAGGCTGGCTGGAAGCAAGGAATGAAAAATCACCGCCGTCTCGTCGACGCTCAAACCGACTCAAAAATGGATGTCGCCACTGCGGATCTGCGTCAACCTATCGAAAGCCCCATGGAGCGTATTTGATGCTGACTCGCTCTCTTCTGCTCGTGGCGGCCTTTTTTGGCTGGTGCAACATCGCTTGCGGATCCGAACCATTTGAAGCCTTCCTGGAGAAGCATTGCGTCCGCTGTCACGGGCCGCAAAAAGAAGAAGGCGACATCCGCTTCGATAAGCTGTCGCGCGACTTCAAGTCGGGCACAGAGACTCACAACTGGGCCGAGACGCTCGATAAGGTGAATAGTGGCGAGATGCCACCTAAAGAGGAACCACAGCCGACTCAAGAGGAGATTTCAGAGTTTGTTACGAGTCTTGATGCGCAGTTGAAGGAAGGACGAGCGGCGAGGATGGCGGCACGTCCACTGGTGGCCCACTATCGACTCAGTCGCAAGGAGTATCAAAACACCGTCTACGATCTGCTAGGCGTGCGCTATGATCCGACGAAGCCGGGTGAGCTGAACGAAGAGACGCTATGGCACGGGTTCGAGCGGATTGGGTCGGAATTATCGCTATCGGCGTCGCATGTCGATCGGTATTACCGAGCGGCAGGGCTTGTGCTGGACCGAGCATTTCCTGCAGTATCGGGCGAATCTCGCACCGTCCGAAAAACCGCAGCGGAACTGCGTTACAACGGCGGGAAGAGTCAGCAAGAGGCGTTGGACCGGTTCGGCATCAAGCGACCACTACGTCATCTGCTCTATCCTGGGAACGTTCACCATGCGCTTTCGCCAGGTTGGTTTGGAAATGTCGGACCGCAGCACAGCGGGCTCTACAAAGTCCGTATCCAGGCCAGTGGCATTCGGCCCGTCGGCGGTCAAACGGCGCACCTGAGCATCGGCAAACGGACGGGTGAGGAAACCGTAGATGGATTGATCGAGTTTGACATCACGGCCCCCGAAGACAGCCCGCAGGTGCATGAGTTTGAAGTGTTCCTTGAGATGCCGATGTCGCTCGACTTCTGCGTCGTCGCGACCGATATCATCGATCGCCGTGGCGGTGCCGCCTTCCGCAATGCACTCAACAGCGACAGCTACATGTTCACGCACAGCAGCGAGACGCGGCTGCTCACTCCAAACGCCCCGCAAATGTTTGATGAGAAAGGCAACGGACTTTTCTCCACCGTGCTCCTCGATTGGATCGAGTGGGAAGGACCGATCGAAACCGACGCTGAAAAGTCGCAACGCACAGGACTGCTTCCGCCCGACGACGCGACGATCGACGTCGTCTCCGAGCACCTGCAACGCTTTGCTGAACGAGCTTGGCGGCGGCCGGTCAGTCGGGATGAACTGTCGGAGTACTTGCAGGCGTATCGTTCGGAGCGTGATGCCAGCGAGAATCTTGGCGATTCCTATCGAGTGGCGATGCAGGGCGTGCTGACGTCGCGGCACTTCATCTATCTCGTCGAGGGCGATCCGGTCGCGCGCGAACAGCTCAATGCTCCGGAACTCGCGTCCAGGTTGTCGTACTTCCTCTGGAGTTCGATGCCCGACGATCCATTGCTCGCAGCGGCTCGAAGCAACGCTCTGCAAGGCGACACGCTGGCGAAAGAAGTCGACCGCATGCTCACCGACAGCAAGGCGAATCGCTTCATCGACGATTTCGTGCGGCAGTGGCTGCAACTCCATCGGCTCGGCATGTTCCCGCCAGACAAGAAGCTCTATCCGTCATACGATGCCTGGCTAGAAACCAGCCTGCGCGCCGAGCCGATTGAGTTCTTCCGCGAGATGTTCGCCAGGAATATGCCGATCGACTCTTTCCTTGATTCCGATTGGACGATGGCCAACGCGAGACTTTGCGAGTTCTACGGACTGCCCGAACCGAAGACCGGCGGCTTTCAACCCGTCGCACTGCAGCCGGAAGATCATCGCGGCGGACTGCTGACAATGGGCGCAGTGCTCGGACTAACCTCAGACGGAACGCGACATCGCCCAGTGCATCGCGGCGTCTGGATCAGTGAAACGATCTTGAACAGGACTCCGCCATCCCCTCCTGCCAATGTCGATCCGATCGAACCGATCCCGCCCACCGGAAACAAGATCACCATCCGCCAGCGAATCGAAGCTCACGCCAGGAACGCGAGCTGTGCGGCGTGCCACCGCAACATCGATCCGCTTGGACTCGCCTTCGATCAATACGACGCTGTCGGCCAGTGGCGGACTCGGGAGCTGGTGCCAACAGGTATGGGTGAAAATCCAGTCGTGGATGCCGCCGGCGTGATGCCCGACGGCCGCCCGTTCAATGACTCCGTCCAATTTAAGAAACTATTGATCGAAGACCGCGACCAAATCGCAAGAGCTTTTATCGAGCACCTCTGCACCTACGCCCTCCGCCGAGTGCTGACGATCGACGATCAAGACGACATCAAGGCAATCGAAACCGAAGCCAAGAAGAATGAGTACCGAGTGAAGGACATGATCCGAGCCGTAGCGCTGTCGGAACTGATGAGGAAACGGTAACGCAATTTCCTGTTTCCTTTGTTCTTTTTTCTTTCCCGGCGATAAGCCAAAACTGCGAAGAAGAAAGCAAGAACCAGGAAATCAATACCTAAAGATAAACCACTATGTAGAGATGGGAGGCTGGCACTTAACGCAGCAGGCGAGGCTGCAGCTACCACGCCAAGTCCACAACGCGGCTATCCGCAGAGCTTTTGAGAAAGACTGCGGATGGAGGATCAGATCATCCGCTCGTCAGGTCCGGCCATGTAGAATATCGAAGTCGGGTTCGACGCAAGGAGCCATGCTGAGTTCACCAAGTTTCAGCGTTACTTTCATGGTTCCTGTTCGGAGATTCAAAACCTACCTTTCATCATCTTGGATCGATCGTTCATCACCCAAGAGACGTTGGATTCCCTCCATAGCCAAGCCGCTTTCACCCATTCCACTGTTAGCGGCTTCATTCAACAACTCCTTACCACACCCTCCCCTCGCTGCCCCATCTCCAATCATGAGCCAAGAACCATGAACTATCTATCCCAGTCCTGGCTCCTCGACCGCAGGCACGCTCTCCGAGCAATGGGCACATGCATCTCGCTGCCGTTTTTGGAATGCATGGTTCCTTTGCGGGCGGCACCGACACAAACAGAGACGCCAAAGCGCAGCGCCTTCATCTACCTTGCGAACGGAGTGCATTCGCTCAACTACCAAATCACCACACCGGGTCGCGACTACCAGTTCTCGCGATCATTGAAACCGCTGGAGAAGCACCGGGACAATATCACGCCGATCAGCGGGTTGCATCATCCTGGCGCACTCAGTCACCACCACAATTGCATTTCGGTGTGGCTGACCGGCGGTAAGCTTGGTCCGTCCGACAAGAACACGATTTCCGTCGATCAGAAGATGGCCGAAATCACGGCGAAGCACACACGCTACTCGTCGCTGGAAATCGCGCTCACGGGAGGCTCATTGGCATGGACCGCGGATGGCGTGGGACTGCCCGCGCTGCGTCGTTGCAGCGAGATCTTCGCGTCGTTGTTTGAAGCTCCCAAAGGAGGCACAGTCGCTCAACGCCGATCTCTGCGTCGCAAGGGTAGCGTCCTCGATGCCAATCTCGCGGAAGTGCGGAAGCTCGAACAAACGATGGGTGCAGCCGACAAGGGGCGGCTCGACCAGTATCTGACTTCGGTTCGTGAAGCCGAAGTCCGTACGCGGCGCGCTGATTCATGGCTCGATACTCCGCTACCGACGATCGAGGACTCGGACCGTCAACGCACGAATCGTGATGTCCCTCAGACTCAAGCGGGCGACTACTTCCGCACGGTCTATGACTTGATCGTGCTCGCGTTTCAGACTGACGTGACGCGAGTGGCGACATTCAGCCTCGGCGGCGAAGGCGATGCATTTTCGATTCCCGAAATCGGCATCACCGAGTCGCGTCATCAACTCAGTCATCACGGCGGCGATGAGGGCTACATGGAAAAGCTCACGAAGTATGACACATTCGCCATCGAGCAATACAGCTACTTCCTCTCGCGGCTCGCCGAAACAAAAGATCTCAACGGCAAACCACTCTTAGCCACCACGATGTCGCTATTCGGTAGCGGCATGTCCTACGGCCATTCTCACGGCAACGCAAACCTGCCACTTGTGCTAGCCGGAGGATCGGAGATCGGGTTGAAACATGGCAGCCACCTCGACTTCAATCAAGGCCACATCCAGGGCTACCAGCTGGACAAACCTGGCGAGCACTACTCGCTTTGTAGCCGCCCGGCAAACTCGGACGCTCATATGAGCAATCTACTATTGCTAATGGCACAGCGAATGGGAGTCGAGACCGACAAGTTTGGTGACAGCAACACGGTGATCGAATTATGACTCGACTCGGCACATCCTATTGGACGGCTTCTCCAGTAACACATTGGATTTGTGGCTCGCTGATGGTGCTGGTCGGTTCATGGATGCTTCAGCCCATCGCTAAAAGCCAGGATCCCGCAACTAAAAACGAAGAGCAACCATTCCGGCCCGAAGCCGGGAAGTTCCCGCCGCTAGAAAAAGCGCAGACTTATCGAGGCGTGCTGGCGTTCGTGGACCATGCGAATCGCCGTGGCAGTCTTCGCGTGGAAACACCCGGTGAGTTCTTCCGCAATGCTCCGCATCCATTCGCGATGCTGCCTTATGGCATGGTACGGTATCACGGAGCTCCGGCCGATCTTCGCGACATCGCGCTGAACTCCGTCATGCATGTGAAAGCCTACCTCCCTCCTGACCCGATGATATCTTGCGTGCCAGTGCTCCAAAAAGGAAACCCAGAGCGGCCCGCAGAGAACCACGCTCTGCTGCTGGAAGATGAACCCAGTTTCTGCCTTCGGGAAGGACTGATTTGGAAGTTGAAGGAGGTCGAGGTTCAATCGAGTCAAGGGCTGATTGAAGCGACTCGTGAGCCCCAAGGCGGTGGCGACGGCAAATCCACCGTGGTGAAGCTAACCTTCAACTCCGCAACCCGATTCTGGCGCGGCCGCGAGTGTCTCAGCGTCGACGACTTGATCACCGATGGCGTCTGGCCGTCCAGCGGAAAAAAGGCCCTTGGCGATCAAGCGGTCCAACTGGGGCTCACCTGGGAGCCGACTCCCAACGGCGTGTTCCTGCAGTATCACATCTCGGACCTTTGGCTGGATGAGGTCGCCTTCCAACGAGCTGCAAAGAATCAAACCGAGGCGCACAAAGCTCTCATCCGCAGTCGCTGGATGCCGGCTTGGGTGGATGCTGTCGAATACGGAAAGTTCGGCCGAGCGATAGCAACCGCGACATTGTTCGGCGGCATGGATGCATCACTCTACGCGGACTTCAAGCCGGGAACCTCCACACAAATGAACTCGGTCGAGAACACTTTGAAGCACACCCACGGCGACTACAGCCCCGCACACATGGCCTCCGGTGGAACCATTCTGGAAGTAACCCGGCTTCCCGGAGACGCCCCATTGGGCAGCAGTGGCATCCAGATCCGTTTCGAGACGGACCAGATCATCGAAGGCATCCGCCCCGGCCGCATCGTCCGTGTCCGTCCAACAAGTTGGCCCCTAGTCAACCTGTCTCGCGAAGAGTACCTCAGGGAAAATCTTCAAGAGCGGTTCCCCAGCCCCGATATCTTCCCAAAATACTAACCCCGCGAGATTTCATGGGGAATTCGAAAACATCGAACACGATCTGGAGCAGGCCTAATGTTTCTAACGCGAACCGTCAGTCGTGATCTTCAAATACGACGGATCGGTGTTTTCCTTGCCGCCCTGTCGATGCCTGCAAGCTTCATGCTGTTTGCTACTAGGGCCCACGGTTCGGACGACCTTGCGCAATCGTTCGCCACGCAGATTCAGTCGCTCCTCGTGAAGACCTGCGGGGACTGCCATGGGAAGCAGCCCACGGACAACGAACTCGACCTGACCAGCTTCGGTTCGGCTGAGGAGATCATTGCCAAGCCAAAGATTCTCAACGACGTGGCCGAGCGGTTGCGGTTGGGTGACATGCCACCAAAGGAAGCGCCACAGCCCAGCGAAGCCGAACGCGAGCAACTGCTCGGCTGGATGAATGCGGCGCTGGATGCAGAAGCGGCTGCGCGGGCTGGTGACCCAGGACCGGTCACTCTACGACGATTAAGCAACTCGGCGTATGACAACGCGATCCGCGATCTTACCGGGATCGACATGCGGCCAACGCAGGCTCGAGAGTTTCCTATCGACAGCGTCGGTGGCGAGGGGTTTGCAAACGTCGGCGACGCCATGCCGGTGACTCCCGAACTAGTCGACCGTTTTCTCCAAACCGCTCGCGATGTTGCTGCGAGGGCGGTGCTGTTGCCCACTGGCTTTCGCTTCTCGCCATCGACCGAACGGCCGGATTGGACTGAAGAAGCGATCCAGCCGCTCCGCAGTTTCCACGCGCGTTACGCCGGACCCAACGGCGAGCCACCGCTGGCCGCGCACCTCGCGGCGACGCTGAAGCACCGCGATCGGCTCACGCGAGACGGCACCGCAGCGATTCCCGCCATAGCGGCCGAAGAGAAACTCAACGCCACCTATTTTGCCGCGCTCTGGGCAGGGCTCAACGGTAAGTCGGACCGGCCGGCGGAAATCGAGGCCATGACCAAGCAGTGGCGAGAGAAAGCCGCACGAATGGACGCTGAGATCCAGCGCCGGCAGTTGGCTCTTCAATCGGCCAAGATGGCCATCGACTCCCAGTGGAACTCATCAAAACGTCTCCTTGTGGAGTCGAAAGTTGCAGAAGGAGGATCGGTTCCCTTCGAGTGCAAGGTTGCGGTCCAGCGTGGCGAACTGCTGCTGCTGACGGTGCTTCCAAATGACAATCACGGTGCCGACAGCACGCTCGTCGAATGGTCGATCCGCGAGACGACTGGGGAACAACGTGCTTGGAGCGTCGCCGATCTGGTACCCAACCTGCTGAAGGGCAACCCGTTGCCAGACAAGCACGAAGCTCATTGGAGTTTTCTGGAAACCACATCGACTCCAGCGTTCCTCACCGAACGACGCGACAGCAACGCGGGACGGCCAGAATTGAAATCGTGGAGCCTGGGTCCCGAGCCCTCGGTCTTCGTGAACTCGGGCAGTGAGCCGGTAGAGGTATGGACGAAACTCCCGGCTCAATCGGTCTTCGTGCATCCAGGCCCGAACCGTCCGGTGACCGTCGCCTGGACAAGTCCAATCGCTGGGGAACTGCTGGTCGCCGGTCGCATCGCTGATGCGCATCCCGCTGGACTGGATGGAGTTGCCTTCGAGTTGTCGCATGTCGCGGCTACGGATTTGGGACAAGCTCTCGCAGATTTGGGGAGTACATCCACAAGTCTGCCGGATCCCGGCCTGCCTCCCGACATGCTGGCCCTTGTGCGAGAGAAGTGGCGCGAGGCGACGACCGATCCGGCGCCGGTCTTGGCGACCATCCAAGCGATCCAAGAACAATTGTTCCAGGGCAACTACGGGAAGAATGCGGCACTCGCGGTCGGCAATGGTTTTCCCGCGTGGCAAAACCTGCGTCGCATCGTCGCTCGCGAACGAGTGGAAGGCGCCGCACGCGAAACGCTGTTCCGCATGATTGCGCTACCTGCTCAAACCGACACGTTCGTCATTTGGGACCGACTGCGACTGGAAGGTGGAGACGGCCCGCCGCTGGTATTCGCTGAACATCCAGAGCTGGGCGCGGCCATTGAGTTAGCGTCAGGGCTGAAGTTCGGCCAGCACCCAATGGGCCGAGCGGTACCGAAAACCGCGTTGGTTACGGCGGCTGGTGCCGAAGTTGTCATCGACCTAAAGACACTGTCACCAGAATTGCAGAAGGTACTCACACTCCCTCGGTTCCTTCGCGCGGATGTCAGCCTGGATGAAGCGAGCCCGGAAACCGCTTCGGTCCAGGCGTTTCTGATCGCTGCGACAGGTGGTGGCGGGAATCTGGCCGAGCCCGTCGCAAAAGCGACGCCTGGCGACCCTCTGGCCGCAGAGATCGTGCATCCGCGCGTCGCCGCCCAACGAGCTCGACCAGCCGATGAGTTTCGCGCTCTGTTTCCACCCGCAGTGCTTTTCCAGCCGATTATCCCGCGAGACGCTCAGGGGAGCGTGTTCCTCTACCGCCGCGAAGATGAACCGCTGCGCCGGCTACTGCTTGACGACGTTGGCCGAGCGGAGATCGACCGGTTGTGGAGTGAACTGGAATTTATCAGCGAGCAAGCGCTCGCTACCCCGACTGCGTACGAAGGACTCGTGCAGTATTATCGCAAACCGAACGACGGCGCGCGGATCATGTTCTTTTATATCCAGGAGTTCGAGGAACAGATCAGGCGAGAGGAAAAAGAGTTCCTGGCGGTTCAGGCTGTTGCGGAACCGAGGCACCTCGATGCGCTGCTGGCTTTCGCCGATCGAGCCTGGCGGAGACCACTTGGTCCTGAAGAGAAAGAGGCTATTCTCGCGTCCTACCATGCCGACCGTGCCGAAGGCGTGAAGCACGATCCTGCGTTCCGCGCCGCACTGGCTCGCGTCCTGTCGTCGCCGTGGTTTCTGTATCGAGCGGAACAACCCGCGCCCGGTCAGCACTGGCAACCGGTTTCGGGTGACGAACTGGCGACGCGCCTAAGCTTTCTCCTCTGGGATTCGATCCCTGATGACCCGTTGCGATCGAAAGCGGCGAATCTCCACGACCCTGTAGTCATGGAAGAGCAATTAGGACGGATGTTGAAGGACGGCCGAGTGAGGGGCATGGCCGAGGAGTTCGGTGCCCGCTGGTTAGGCGTGCGTGATTTCGTCGCTAATCACGGCCGCAGCCTGACGCACTTTCCTGAGTTCACGCCGGAATTGCGCGATGCGTTGGCCGATGAGCCGGTGCGGTTTTTCGAAGACCTACTGATGAACGACCGTCACGTCGCGGACGTGATTGCCGCCGACGCGGTGGTTATCAACGAGGTTCTCGCGAAGCACTACGGCATCCCGGGAGTGAATGGTCCGCACTGGCGGCGTGTCGAAGAAGTTTCCGCCTACGGTCGCGGCGGGTTTCTCGGTTTCGGCGCGGTGATCGCTAAGCAATCAGCCGCCGCGAGAACAAGCCCGATCAAGCGCGGGGCATGGTTGGTGCAGGTGCTCGGTGAGCGACTGCCCAAAGTCCCCCCCGACGTTCCACCGCTCCCCGAAACGCCCCCTGCTGGACTCAGCGTGCGAGAGATCACCGAACGTCACCGTGCGGATCAGAAATGCGCCGGTTGCCACGACCGCATCGATCCGTACGGCATGGCGATGGAGCGATTCGACGCCATCGGTCGCCTGCGGCCCGCCAACGAACTGAAGCCGGGCGACACCACAGGCACGCTCCGTGACGGCACCGAGATCGACGATATCGCCGGCCTAAGGAACTACTTCGCTGGCCCGCGTCGTCAAGATTTATTTCGTTCTCTCGCCCGCAAACTGACCGGCTACGCACTCGGCCGCGCCGTGATGACGTCGGACCGCAACCTAGTGGACAAAGTCACCACTGCGATGACCAGCGGCGGTCGCTGGTCGGACGCCCTGCTTCCGATCGTACAGAGCGAACAGTTTCGCTGCATTCGCCCGTCAAGTTCCATTGCCGCCACGCCTCCCTGATTGGGCCACCAGGAAAACGGACTGGAAGTCCAACGTACAGACACCAGCAGATCGAAACCTTCAGCTCATCGCTGAACTGAAACAACCCACTCCTAAGAAGGAAGTTTCCCGTGCGTATCACATCCGCTTCGAGCATCCCGCGACGTACCATCCTGCGCGGCGTCGGCGTCTCCATGGCTTTGCCCTGGCTGGAATCGCTATCGTTTGCGACTGGCGAAAGAACCATCGCCACCGCACAGCCGCCGACCCGTACGCTAGTTACGTTCACTGGCATGGGCTTTCACTCGCAGCACTGGTGGGCCAGAGGAGACGGCGCAGCGATGGAACTCGGGCCGTGCCTGAAGCCGCTGGAGCCGTGGAAGGAGCGGCTGGTATTCCTGCGTGGCCTGTGGAACGAGCAGGCAAATAACGGCGTCATCCACTGCATGCAGACGGGGAACATGCTAAGCGGAGCACCGATGTCGAAGACCGAAGTCCGCACAGGGGTCAGCTTCGATCAGTTGATGGCGCAGCGGATCGGCGATCGCACCCGAATTCCATCGCTGGTGCTAGGCTGCGAAGGACCGATTCCGGGGCTCCAGGATGGGCATCCCTTGCTGTATAGCTCGCACATTTCCTGGAGCACGGCGGTCTCGCCAACCTGGACTGAGACACGGCCAGCGCTGGCGTTCGATCAGCTTTTCCGCACTGACCGCAATCGGGGCGACCGCCGCGTCGTCGACGCTGTTCTTGAAGACGCCAAGTCACTCAGTCTCAGGCTCTCCCTCTCGGATCGTCAGCGCTTCGAGGAGTATCTCGGCAGTGTTCAAGAGATCGAAGGCCGCATCAAACGAGCTGACAAGCAACGCGATGAAAACGGCTGGAAACCAACCCTCACCGCCCCCGATCGCCCGCGTCCCGCCGACGGGATTCCTGCCGACATCCCCGAGTATTGGAAGCTGATGAACGACATTGTGCTGTTGGCCTTTCGCACCGACACGACTCGCATTGCAACGCTCAAGTATTGCAACGACGGCTCTGCGGAGACTCACACGCATTGCGGCGCCAAAGACCAACATCACCAGATGGCCCACACGCAACCGGCTGAACTCATCCCGCTCAACCAGTACTTCATGTCGCAGCTTGCTTACCTTTGCGAGCGAATGTCGGAGGTCAAAGAAGGCGACCGCACGCTGCTCGACAATACCGCGATCATGCACTGCTCGAGCATGCTGCACGGCAATCACGACTCAAAGCAGTTGCCGATCATTCTACTGGGCGGCGCAGGCGGCAGACTCAAAGGTGGCCGCTCGCTCGACTATCTCGATTCCCCCAACCGCCGCATGTGCAGCCTCTTTCTCCACCTCATGGACTGGGGCGGATTGGAACTAGACCAATTCGGTGACTCGACAGAGCGACTGGTAGGAATTTGACAATGTGTCCAATCCAAATCGATTCCAGCCCCCGAGGGGCGGCATAACATCTGCCGTTGCCGCCAGGCCCCGAGGCTTCATGAAAAGAAACTCCCCTCCTGTCCCCACCGGTGGCTCCCCCGCCGCCATTTCGATTTCGGCTCTCCGGGCTTGAAGAGCGCTATTGCGACCCATGCATTCAAACAAAATCGCGAGCCATCTTGGCTCCACACGGGCGGGACGCCCGTGCGACGATGTGGGTCTCGTAAACGACTCTCTGTTTACCCAAAGCACCAGCCCCGGAGGGGCGGCATAATGTCTGCCGGGGCCGCCAGGCCCCGGGGCTCGATGAAAAGAAACGCCCTCCTATCCCCACCGGCATTTCGATGTCGGCCATCCGGGCATGAAGAAAGAACGGCAGTGTTGAATCATCCCGTAGGGTGTGTGAGCCGATCGCATCGCTCGTTGGCCAAGGTGACTTCGCCAGAGGTCGGGTCATGAAAAATCGGCATGACTCCTTCATCGCGATCGCGAACACACCAGAACCAAGCGCTGATGGGAGAACTGAGCCCCCTCTCCCTAGCCCTCTCCCCCATCGCTGCGCGACGGGGGAGAGGGAACGAAGGATGGGTGAAAAGGCAAAGCGATTCCGGTGGCTCCGCCACCGGCAATTGAAATGTCGGCCCTCCGGGCCTGAACATGCACTCTGCGACTGGTGGGTTCAACCCATATCAACATCCAACTCGCTTCCACACGGGCGTGACGCCCGTGCCACGATGTGGGTCTCGTAAAAGACACTCTGTTTACCCAAAACACCAGCCCCGGAGGGGCGGCATAGTGACTGCCGGGGCCGCGAGGCCCCGGGGCTCGATGCAAAGAAATGCCCTCCTATCCCCACCGAAGGCTGCGCCACCGGCAATGGAAATGTCGGCCCTACGGAACTGAAGAGCGCTGGCGGAACAACATGGTTCAATTCACGAAGAGCATGGAAAAAATCTCCAATGCCGACTCTACACGGGCGGGACGCCCGTGCCACGATGTGGGTCTCGTAAACAGCTCTCTGTTTACCCAAAACACCAGCCCCGGAGGGGCGGCATAGTGACTGCCGGGGCCGCGAGGCCCCGGGGTTCGCAGGAGAAAAACTCCCTCCTATCCAAACCGGTGGCTCCGCCACCGGCAATGGAAATGTCGGCCCTCCGGGCCTGAAGAGACCTATTGCGACCCCTGGTTCGAACAAAATCGCGAGACATCTTGGCTTCACATGGGCGGGACGCCGGTGCCACAATGTGGGTCTCGTCAACGACTCTCTGTTTACCCAAAACACCAGCGCCGGAGGGGCGGCATTGTGGCTGCCGGGGCCGCGAGGCCCCGGGGCTCGTAGGAGAAAAACTCCCTCCTATCCAATCCGGTGGCTCCGCCACCGGCAATGGAAATGTCGGCCCTCCGGGCCTGAAGAAAGAAGGGACTCGGTGAGTCAAAAAGAGGTGAGATTTAACAAAGAACTCGTCAACCACTGATTCCGCTCGGGCGGGACGCCCGTGCGACGAAGGAAATACCAGCGGCTCACCAGATGAAAGGCCCTGCAAGCGAAGCAAAATGGAATCGGGCGAAGCAACGAAAAAACCCAAGGTTCCCCTTGGGTTTGACTCGATCTGTCGGCTTCTGGCCGATGCTGGCTTTTCCCTTCCAATGGGCGATACTGGTCGCGACGAATGCGGAAAACACCAATAAAAATCAGGAAATGAAGACTCCCGAAGACTTTTCCGAAGCAGCACGTCAAAGACCGTCACACCAGGACGACTTGCGTCAGCAGATGACTCTCTTTCTTGCTTCCCCATCGACCCAAAACTTCATCCGATGGCTCGCTCATCAGCCACCCACCACCCACCACCACCCGCTGCTTCAATTCTTGAGCCACCTCACCCAACAACTCAGCCACCTCCAACCACCCTGACCACGGGCAAACTATTCTTCCACCACCAACCTAGCTCGGATTTTCCCAGGCATCCCTCCGGGGCAAAGCAGGGGGGAATCGATCATTAACTCATTTTCTTTCTGCATTCATACCCCACGAATCAGCGCAAAAAATCAAACCACTAAGGATTGCTGGTTTCTACTTCCTTCAACAACCATCCATCCCCGGTGGGGTGGCATAACCTCGGCTGGGCCTGCGAGTCCCTGGTGCATAAAACTCCCTCTTCTCACTACAGTTGAACGCGACATCATCCTTAAGCTCACTGTCGCCTTTTGGGGCCTCGATACAAGCTGTAGGGTGTGTGAGCCGATCGCACAGCAAATAGGGCGAAGTGACTCCACCAAACCTCAGCTCATCGAACATCGACTTGGCTCCGTCGTCGCGATCGCGAACACACCAGAACCAATCGCTCGGAGGGAACAAGAGGAAGAAAAATAGAAGGTTGCCACCCCACCGGTGGCTGTCGCCACCGGCAGGGGAAGTGTCGGCCCTCCGGGCCTAAAGAGAGAAGGGAATCGTTGTGACCGGCTCAAAATTCTTGTGCCGCTCGAAATGCAGGTCCTTCCAGGCTTGCATGAGCCTTTTTGCGGCACCCAGGCGACGATCCTAGCCCAGAAAGTACCGGGGCTGAAATGCCTACGATCGGATGCGAACCGCAGTCTTGCGGGGGATCCTATCGGCTGAGCACCAGCCCGAGGCTCAACCCATGAAAGAAGATGCTGCGATTGTCATCGACGAAGCGGCTGCTGTTGGAGGTGTAAGAGCTGTCGAATTGATAAGGTGCCTGTGCCACCCCCGTCAGCCACAGCATGTTGTAGCCTGTGGTGACCTGGATGTTCTTCGTCAATGAGGCACCGCTGACCAGGCGAATCTCCGAAAGACTGGAGAGGATCGATGCGGAGACGCGTTCGTCCCTGAGGACGTTTGTGTTGCCAAGATCTCGGATCACCGTATGCTGGTTGTTGGAATTCTGCAGGAGTCCGAACTTTATCTCTGGAGCGATATTCAGCCACCCGAATCCCCATGTTTTTCGAAGGCCAACTTGACCGCCATACATTTGGTTGTTCGTATCGATCCGATAGTCGCTCAAGTAAGTATCCACATCGAAAGAGGCAATCTTGAAATCCTCTTGCACGCTAAAGTACCGAAATCCTGTCAACCACTGGAGGCCGCCGACGGGCGTCCAGAGATTCGCTTCTGCATTATGGATGCGAGATCCGTAAGCGACATCCATGCGATCGGCTGCGAAGAAGTCGAAAGAAGCGAGCCCGAGATCGCCGGGAATGCTGAGGTTGTTGCTCCCGTTCGCTTGAGCGTTGGCCGTCCAATCGTGAAGGCCAAAGTAAACCAGTTCGGCACTCCTCCCGGATTCCAAATGGCGCATCAAAGCGACGCGCGGCCCTGCACTAGTTCCAAAGTCCAGTTGATTCCCGGTGAGAACTGGGGCCAAACCGGCATTTTCATCGACCACCAGTGGCTGGACGAATCGCTGGGAACGGTGGAGAAACAACGCGTCCGCCGATGCCGTCCAACGAGGCCCACAGTTGGTACTGCTGCCCAACGAATCACAGGTCAACGTATCGCAATCGCCCTGTGCCAAAGCTTGAGCCGTCAGCAATTCACCCGACTGGCAGGCGATCCACAGCAACGAGACGATCATCAGGCAACGTGTCATGATGATGATAACCCTCACTCACAATAGATCGATGGCCAAGGCAACTTCTCATTTGGCTATCGGTCCTCTGCGAAGGGCGATCTTAGGTTTCGCCGAAATTCCCTTCCCTTGGATTGTTTCTACCCGAACAGCCGGAAACACCGGAACACCTTGAGATGGCTAGCAAATCCGAGAACGCTGTTTGCAAGGCAGAAGCATCCTAGGTTTCTTGGCGATATCGGATCATTCGCAATCCGAGGGCATCACCCGCAGGTACGATCGGCACAACATCATCCCTGCTGTCTCGAACCGCTCTTCTAGGACCAATAAGCATCCTAGAGTTCCTCGAAGAACTTGTCGGCTGCCTGTTGGTACTTGAATTTCTTGGTTCCTTGATTGCGGCCATCCGACATCTGCCATGTAATCAATTCCACCAGCTCGTCGCCATCGGTATCCATTAGGGCCAAGTCCATTGGCGCGATGAGGCTTTGATCGGTGAAAACTTTGTCGATCAGATAGTCGGGCTGAGCTGCTGTAGGTAGCGACATTTGACCGCTGAAGACGGCAATCTGGGATTCGCCACGTCTTCCCGAAGCCACAAAGATGTCATCGAGTCCATCTCCATCGAAATCCCCCGCCTTGAGCATCACGCCACCACGACCGAAACTGCTTGGCAGAATCAAGGTCGATAGGAGAACGCCCAGACCGTCATAAACTCTCACCGAAGCGTCGGCTCCCGCCCCTGAACCAATCAGGATTTCGTCTTTGCCATCTCCATCGATATCACCTGTTGCGACTCGTACCCCACCAATGTACCCAGCGTCGAATGGGATCTCTCTGGTTTCCGTTCGAGTCAAGCGGCCCTGGATACGTCGATAGACCGAGTACTTTCCAGCACCTCGCTCGGATGACACCAGTACTTCCAGCACCCCGTCTCCATCCAGATCCCCTGTGGCGACGTAGCTGCCGAACGATGTCGCTTCATCCGCCAAGTAGATCGGTGCATCAAAGAGACGTCCGGTGACACCGTTGAGTGTCACCAGGGCAGGTCGGGAATTGACAGTGCCGGCGACCAGGATTTCTTCGTAGCCATCATTGTTCATATCACGAACCGTCATCTGAAGATCCCCACCCATGCGAACATAGGTGGTCGGCTGATTCAGACGATTGATGACAATCAGTGCATCCAGAGGTGTCACTCGACCATCTTTGTCGACGTCATAGCTGAGTCGATAGAGACTTTGATCGGCGAGGTTCAGCGAATTGATGACCAGCAGAGCGTCCAGCGGGGTAAGAATTCCATCACCGGTCGTGTCTGCATCTCGCTTGACGAAATCCGGATCATCAAATGCCCTTGAATCAAACACCAGCGGTTGCAGAGGTCCTACCGTGAAGTTCGCGACCAAGTTGGAATAGTCGGTCTTGATCGAAGGAGCTATGACCTCAATGCCATACTCCTCAGTCCGCAACTTACCTCGAGGCGTCACAAGCTTAGAAATCTGATTGAATCGCTCCACCGACTCGAAGACGATCAGCCCCTTTCTGCTGTCGAATTCCCAGTACCCTTGCACTTGTCGACCATCAACCATCTTGGTGATTTTATTCAAAGGCCTCTTCAGCGTATTTCCGACCACCCTTAGATAGCCAGAATCCAGTAGCAGCTTGTCGTTGTCGGGCCCCCCCACAAACGTCACAGGTCCCTGATGATCGATCATGGTGACTGTATCGGTGCCAGCCTTGTTCACGATCTTTGTGGTGCCATCGTGGGTTCCTTCTACCCGTAGTTGATCGATTCCAGATCCCAACTGGATCTGCACCGATTCCATCTCTTCGTAGGAAATGCTTCCAGACATTCCGAAGCCGTTTACGGTTGCGGCATCAAGAA
>Ga0315909_10004264_pt1 | contig 16991 bp, 25 predicted proteins | sample LakEriMetagenome_11_FD_203527 | JGI IMG/M metagenome (GOLD analysis project Ga0315909, IMG submission 203527) | Freshwater fungal communities from buoy surface, Lake Erie, Ohio, United States - Buoy 2 MA125 | ecosystem: Environmental > Aquatic > Freshwater > Lake | place: USA: Lake Erie, Ohio...
ATTCTTTCTTTAAGTGCCGTCGCCAATGCGGTCTTGCCAGATCCAGGCAAACCTATAATTTGTATAATCATTTATTCTCCAACTCGTTGTGTGGCATAATATCGATTAAGAGATGAACTCTGTCGATATCACTATTATTATCTACCCAATGTAGTCTATAATTATTTATCTCCCAGCATTCGCCAGGCTGCATGCTTACACGATCTCCACCTACTCCAAAAACAACATCGCCAGTGGTGATGATGGGGATATGGTTGCGCCTTGACAGCATTAGATAATCACCACTATCTTCATGTATAGGAATATTTTCTTTTGCTGTTAATTTAATTAATAAAACGTTTCCACGTACACCATTGTGTATTTTTTCTAAGTCTGAGATGATAGGCTCAAGTAATTCTAACAATGCATCATCAGTAGATATTCTATGTGTTACAAACTCTTCGCCAAACTTCCACTGTAGATTATTTTTATAAACATAATATGTGTTAGTATCTTTGTGCGTATGCGACATTTTTTGTCTACTGGTATCAATCAGCCACTCATCAGAAAATTTAGAAACATATTCTTTTATTGCATCAATATCGTACTGAGCATGTTTTCTTAAATTAAAATCTTCATCTGCTTTTCTCATTGTTCCTCCATGGTATTATTAAAATTCATTGAATAATCAAACACAGCAAAGTCAGGCTCATATAATTTTTGCACTATATCTATGTTAATATCAGTGTATGCCTCTGCGTACATTTCTTTAGTATAGTTCCCAACATTATAAAATCCCAGTTGCCAGCCCAAATCTTCTTCTAACTTTTGAATGTCTTCAAACTTATACAACTTTGTGACTTGTATTTTGTTTCCTTGGCCAACAACATAAAAAGATTGACCTAGGTGAAGCAGTGGGGTGTGCTGCGATATTTTTTTCTCTAAAATATTATTTAAATACCTAGAAAAAGAAATATCTGTTTTGTTTGCTTTGTTAAATTGTTGGTAACAACTATAAGTTCTCGTATATGGATTGCGGACAACAGAAAAAGAAAAAACCGTATCATCAATATTGTTGGCTTTTTCTAGATAAAAGTAGGGATCGTGGTGTCGTGGCCATTCTCTTTTCCAATTATCTAAATTATTATCATACAAAATTTTTGAAATAGACGAGCCAGCAGTTTTTGGAATATGTACAAATAAAATTTTTTCATATTCTTTGTCTAAGATTTTCACAACTATGCCTTAGAAAGTTTTTCTCGTTCATCAACAACCGAAATAGCAAACTTCATCATTTTATCATAGCCTACTGCATTGTCCATAATTTTGTTATAGTGGTGCCCACAAAATAAAAGATCTCCGTTTAAGCCTGTTACCTGCACAAGAGCCTCTGCGCCACACCTATCGCATCGATCAATAGGAGACAGTTGCCATTCTTGCTTTGCTTCCTCTTTAATCATTGTAAACATATTATACCTTCCGATTGTCGGTTTTATAGAATCCAGAGCCATTGAATGTGACTCCTATATCTGAGTATACACGAACTAAGGGCTTATTGCAAGTCTCACACTTATACCCTGGATCTTCGTCTGACATTGATCTAATTTTTGTATATCTTGTTCCACAAGGCATACAGTCATATTCATATGATGGCATTATTTTTTCTTCTGTTTAGCCTTTACTTGCCATACTGGAAGTTTAAGTTCGTCTCCAGACCACTCATAGCCTAGTGCTTTTACTACAAACTTAATAATTTTAATACGCATTATTTAACCTTCTTTCCAAAATTAGCCCAAACTCTTTCATGAAGATAGAAGAAAGTCATTTCTAGTGCTAGGTATGAAAGCCCATACAGACCAACATATTCCCACTCTGCCTCTCCAGTATAGTACTTAAGCACGAAATAGATTATTCCAGAAACAAAAGTAAAGTGTACGAATGGCCAACTGATTGTTTTTAGTAATGACTTTTTTCTAGATTCCATTATAGAGCCACATGTCCTTTGCCTCCGCCACCTGCTGACTTCTTTCCTGCTTTCTTGGCAGGCTTTGTAGGTGTAACTGCTTCTGCTTTGTTCAGTAATGGAGCATTTTCTTCACCAGTATAAACTGGACGACCCCAACCAACAACAGCATTGATCAACTTCTTCTTGTTATTCTTGACGTATGCACGAGTCTTCTCTACGCACATTCCGCCATTTCTTTGGTCTCCCTTTGCAGTTCCTGAAGTGTTTCCTTCAATAACTTGAATAGTTCCATCACCATTGTTCTTAATGCAAAGACCAACATGAGAAATACGATTTACACCATCTTCTGGGAAATCAAAATAAATCCAATCTCCTGCTTGTGGGTCATCATTACGAGCATCTGACCAACGCTCAGCCTTCTTAAACCAATCTGCTGCTGCTACTGTTGACGCAGACTTAGGGAATGATTTTACTCCCGCAGTAAATGCACACCAAGAAACGAACGACTGACACCATGGTTGGAAGTTTACCTTAATCCATGCACCGTACTTTGTTTCGTTATCTTTTGGGCCTTCTATTGTGCCCACTTCCTTCTTTGCAACCTCAATGATTGCTTCTAGACTTCCTTTTGCTGCCATTTTATTCCTCCTTGTTATGACAATACAATTATATCATGGGCAGTTTTTAGTCATACCCAGGACTGATATTTAATTACGAATGTAAGAGGCAGCACCTATTACAATCTTTGAAAGAGAAGATAAATACTCTCCAAAGGTGCTAAAGGTATTGCGATTTACATATGAGGCTGCAGAAACTGCAGTTGCCACAGAACTTCCAGCAGTATCTGTTGGAGAGCCATTGTACTTGGTGATACGAACCTTGCCAGGAGCAACCATATCAAGTCCAGGACCTGTGTTTGTCAGTCCTTCTAGTTGTGTTGCGTTGCCCAATGCTCCCACGCCAATTACTCCATTAACACATGAAGGAAATCCTACAACATCTTTGCGTCGATCATTGCCTGTTGCAGCAAACACTGGAACATTGCTTGCGGTTAGAGATGACACAGCATTAATGGTAACTGTATCTTTTGTACATAGTGCAAGGTTTCCTGTACTTACTGAAGACTGGCTAACTGAAAGAGCATCAATACTATACTTAGCAGCATTCTTTGACACCCAATCAAATGCTAATGCCAAGGCTCTTGCATCTCCCCTTGAATTTCCAAGGGATGTAACATCATTAAATCTAATAAAAACAATCTTTAAATTTGGATTAACAGTAAGAGCAGACTTCACCATTGAATCACCATGGTAGGTAGCGTTGTTAATTGATGTTGGCCATGGAGCAGATGCTGCACCCTTGCCTTCCATAAACAGTTCTCCGTTAGGGCAAGACATGTTTTGAGAAACAATCTTTGACTTTACAGTTGTAAAGCAGACCTCGTGAATAATTTGAGGGAAGTTATTAGAATTGATGGCAGAGTCAATAATCGCTAAGACTCTTTCATCTTGTGCCTGTGCTGGCTGAATTGCTGTGATTACAAGTGCTGCTGATAGTAGTGCTAGTAGTGCTTTCTTCATTTATTTTATCCTTTGTTTGTTGTTTGTTTATTCTTTTATTTTAAAAACTACTTGACATGGATCTCCACCGTCTTCCCATTCCTGCTGTTCTTCAGCAGTCATGTATGGATCTCCATCATGTGTGTTACAGAACGGTTCTGTAATCCACCCTCTATTAATGCCGTTTTCTAACCAAATAGAAAATTCGTCGTGATCTATTTCTTCTAACATATAATAATTATACCCCTAAGCACTGACAATGTCAACTGGGCCCATGCAAGATGGGCTAAATTTTATGGCTGCATTAACTGCCTGAAGAACTCTATTCCTTGCATTTTTTTGTTTATCTGTAGCATATAAAACCCCATACGCATACTCTGCTCCAGAACCCATGGCTAGATATGGAACTGTATACTTAGATAAAGACATATCTCCAGAACTGTGTTCATATATTTCTCCACGAATTGCTACAAGAAGTCCTAGATCTCCATCCTTAGATGTATCAACCCAGAACTCATTATAAAATTCACGAAGTTCTTTAACAAACTTGGTCTGCATAAATTTGTCTGTGTCTTTAATGTTTGGGGCTGTTGGTTTAAAATTATAACGAATTCTTTCTCCGTCCATCGCACCAGCATAACCAATAAGATATGGACCTATCTTCCAAACCTTTGGCGCATCAAGTGCTAGAATAGTATTATCGTCAGATGCCCCACGATCTCCAGCCATATAAACTTTACCGTCATGTTTTACTACAGCAATACAAGTCATGCAATAAGCCCCTCCAGATAGGTATAGTCAAGTATACCATTATCTAAAGGGGCCGTCAAGCAGGCTCAAAAATGACTAATTAGCCTTTTTGTCTACCGTTTTGAACGCTTCATTTATTTCTGATATTGTGAGTTTTCCATCGTCCAAAAAAGCCCTTGCAAGCCTTTCAACAACAGAAGCAACACCAAGCAAACCAGCAAGCATTACTGCCTGAATTGTGTCAATTCCAACTACTGCTCCAGCACCAAGTACCGATAGACCAGACGCCGCAAATACTGCTACAATTCTCATCAACACATTTGTTAATGCTTTCTGTGGATGCTCTTTCTTAGGAGCCTCTACTATTTTTTTAGTTGCCATGTTAGTCCTCCTTTCTAAGCGGTATTGATATTAACCAGACCACTGTTGTAATTAATACTGCAAGACCAACAATATCTCTTGCTGATCCTGTTAGGGTTAACCAAGCGATAAAGAATCCAAGGAGAGTAAATGCCTGAGCAATTATTTCTACACCAGCATCCTTAAGCCATGTAAAAAATCCCTTTACAACTTTCTTAATTATTTTCATGTTACCTCCTCATTCCAATTACCGCAGATACTATGTTAGAAACAAGTACTACTGGGATAATTACTTCCTGTGCTTTTTCTCTCTGATCATCTGTCATATCCATACCTAACTCAGAGAAATTAGATAGGAGTTCTGTAACATCCACATTGAACACTGCTCCAAGTGGATCTGCTAAAAATGCTTCTGTTTGTACCTCAGTAATAGCATCTGCCAATGTATATGGCATTGGGGCATCGGCGTTTTCTTCTGCTCTACCCGCAAACTCTACAAATGCCACTGCTATTGCTGGATTGTCTTTAATTGCTTCTGCAATTATTGCTATTTCTTCTGCCTTAATTCCAAGACTTTCTGCTACTGCTTCTTCCTCTGTTGTGGATAATTCAGTTAGCATGTTTGATAATTCGGCAGCCAACTTAGCATCGTTTTGTCCAATTAGTTTATTTAACTTATTAAGTTCATCTGCTGAAATTGGATTACTATCGTCTGTGTCATTATTATCTGGTGCTGGCACTATAGGCTCTTCCTCAACAGGTTGCTCAGGTTCAGGCTCTTGACCTTGATCTGTTTCCTCTGGCTGAGATGTTGGCTCTTCTGAAGGCTCTGGAGTTGGATCAGTCTCTTCGCTGCCACCATCTGTGGTATCAGGGCTTGGAGAAGGAGTGGGATCTTCTGGTTCAGTTTGCTCATCATCAGGGAATCTTGGATCCTCTGGAGTAATAATCTCTGGATCAACTTCAACATCAGGTTCAGGTAAATCTGGATCTTCTGTAGAATCAGGACTTGGCTCTGGCTCTGGTTCAGTTGTAGGCTCTGTTTCTGGTTCATTTATTTCTTCACCATTTATTGCAGCAATAAGATTATTAAGGTCTGATATTTCTCCAGCCAACTGAACTGCCTCTGCTACTTGCTCTTGCTGTTCTTCTGGCGTTATAGGGGCTTCTGTGGGCGTTGGGGAGGGTTCTGGGGATGGTTCCTGTGTAGGAGTAGGGGAAGGCTCTGGAATAGGCTCTGCCTGCAATACAGGAACTGGCTCAGAAGCAGAAACTTGGGTTGCTCCCCATGCCTCAAGAGAGACAATGTCACCATTATGTAACCTTACTCCTGTTCTAAGATTTGGATATTCAGGACCCTGATAACTATAGGACACCGCTAAATTACCAGTATTAGTAATAGCCACTAATATATTTACTGTGCTTGGTTGTGCCCCATAGTTACCAAAAGGAACCATATTTAGATTTAATTGAAACCCGCCCTCTGAATAATATATATCCAAACCAGATGTTCCGCTTACTCCTGGAAACCAGTCCATTGAATATAGGGAGATAGATGGTGTATTGGGATATGCCCAGTATGTGGGATCAGGTTGACCAAATGTAATTACTGAGTTAGTTGTTGCATAAATGTTTTCATACTGTACCCCGTCAAAAGTCACGGTAGTTGCGATTGGTATTTGATAGCCTATGTCATCTCCAGAACATGTATCCATATGGTGGACTGTAGGTTCTGCATCGCCTTCGTATGCTGCTGCTATGGTTTGTGATTGAATGTGGTTTATACAAGTAGCATTAGCGTTTTCTGGAATCCATAGGTTGAAGCCAAGAGCCAATAGTGATGCTGACAAAATTCTTATTAATTTTTTAATCTCCTGACCTCCGAATTAGACAATGTCTAATAAGGTTATTATATCATTTTATTTTAAGCAAAAGAAAAGGGAGCCAGTTTCCTGACTCCCAAATCTTTTAATTTGTTAATTACTTAACAAGTGTAACCTTTGCCTTTGGATTCTTTGCGTTCCACTTCTTGGCAAGATCATTGAATGCCTTCTTCATTGCAGCAATTGCAGCAGCGTTATCTGCCTTAACCTTTGCAAGTTCTGTAGCATGTGCAGCAGTTGCATCAGCAAGAGCCTTGTCTGCAGCAACCTTAGCAGTTACAGCATCAGCCTTAGCCTTAGCAAGTTCTGCAGCAGCAGTAATAGCAGCAGCATCAGCAGCAGCCTTAGCAGCAGCAGCATCAGAAGCAGCCTTTGCTACAGCAGCAGCAAGAGCAGCATCTGCAGTTACCTTATCAGCAGCACGACCAGCCTTTTCAGCAGCAAGTGCAGCGTTAGCAGCAGCAAGTGCTCCAGCAAGATCAGAAACTGTTACGATTGCAGTCTGAGAAGTTGTTGCCAACTTGATTGTTGGAACAGATGTTGGAGCAGTAATAGATGCTCCGACAGCAACAGTTCCAGCAGTTGCAGGAAGTGAGATCTCTGATGTGTAACGACCTGTTACAAGAGCATCAGCAGTTACTGTTCCAGCAGTTGCGCCACCAAGAGTAGTAACAGTTACTGTATCAGCAACAGCGTTGCCGAAAATATCTGCTACATCAAGAATTGCAGTTACCTTACCAGAAATATTTCCTGAAGCAGGGATTGACATCTTAAGATCGTATGCAGGACCTGCAACACCCTTAAGATAAATTGTTGTGCTTGCACCAGTTACAGAAACTGTAACAGCAGATGCAGCAGTTGTAGTTGTATATGCATAAACAGTTGCCTGTGTTGAAGCAGGTGTTACTGTAATTGATGATGATCCAGCAGATGCATTTACTGTTGAACCAATTGCAGATACGAGGCGTGTGTTAGCACCTACTGCAGTAAATGTTACTGGTGTTCCAGCAACTACTGTAGCGGTGATAAGAAGTGCTTCGTTGTTTGTTGCAGTTGTGGTATCTGCAACGCTTACTACGTTGTCAGAAGGAACCTTTACTGTGAATGGTGAGGCTGCTGTACCAGAACCAGATACTTCAGTTGTTACGTCTACTGAAACGGTATTGGCACTTGCAGGTGTCACTACGAGTGTGCTCGATGCCAAGGCTGCAACCATGACAAGGGCGATCTTCTTAAATGAATTCATTTTTCTCCTTTTATTATTCATTTGGTTTATATTGTTTTTAGCCTATCCAAATAGTCTTTAATCTCTTCTATTTGACTAGGTTTATATTGTATCACGTTCTCAGGTAGTTCGTCAACTCGCTTAGGTCTATCCCTAAAAGTATGAACCTCTACCTCAGTGTCTGTATTTTTAGGGGTATAAGATATAGCCCCAAAAATAGCACCACACACAGCATCAGCCAAGTCCTTTGACTTTTTGCGTGGATGGTCAACTCTATCATTTTTCATAATCTTTAACTGGGTTAGTTCATCAAATAATAAATCAATTGCAGGCATAGCAAGTCTTTCCTCATACACGAGCATAGCCATATCCTCATAGTGCTTCTTGGCAACAGAAACAGTATCAGTTTTCATTCCAACCTGCTTGAGTTCATTCTGAATATCAAATGACTGCCAACGGTCAAAGGAAACCATTCCAATATCAAACCCAAGCCTTCTAAGGTTCTGAATCCACTGTTTAACCTCAGAAAGATTAACGGGACCTTCAACTTTTGGCTCCCACCAAGCAACGGCATCTACTACTACAATAGGTGCTACTTGTTCGTAGTTGTTGATTACTTGTATATTTACCCATTTTTCTACATGTGCAATTGCTACCGCACACTTGTCATGCTTTTGTGCAAGGTCAGCATGAACATAATATTTTTTAGTTGGATCTGGTTTAAATGCTTCGTCAAACCTTTTAAAATTATCTATTGGGTTTCTTAATGTCATACAGGCTCTTACTTTTTCTGCCTGCTTAAAAAATGCATCTGAAGCAAAAGTTGGTACGCATGCAAAGCGCATCATGGCATCACCAAGGTCTGTCATAAATGCAATCATAAAGTCATTAATCTTTCGTGTAGGGTTTACTTCCCATGTAGGTCTCTTTAGTGCAAATACTCCTGGATACTTATATGAAATTATATGATCTTCGTCCCACGAAATTTGAAACTTATTGTCTGGGTCTGTCTCTGGAAGCAATGGATTAATTATGAATTCGTGTGTTCTTTCAACTGATTCTTTTTCAGCAATAACTGCATCATATCTTTCTGAGATAAAGTCTCCTGGATATCTTGGGAATGAAAGCAAAACAACCTTTCCTAAATCTGGGAAACGAGAGTCTACTGATCCACGGAAAGCCTTATATATATTGTCTGCGGTCTTTCCTTGCTCATTACCCGTTCCAACCTCAGATGCAAAACCAGAAATCTCATCAAGAACTGCAAGAAGAAGGTTTAAACCCTCATGTGATTCACGCTCTGAGTGACCAGAGTAAACAGTAATTGATTTATCAAACTCAACTGAGTCTGCCTTAGCATTATACTTTCCAGCAAACCATGGGGACTTTTCAATCTTAGATTTAAAACCTTTAAAGAAAACATTCTTTGCTTGTTGTGCGTTGATAGCAACATTGATAAGGTCAATAGCATCTCCAGAGGGCTTTCCAAAATATTTTGCAGGGTCTTTTAGACATAATAGTTTATATACTATATATGAGCATGCTACGGTTGATGTGAAGTCTTTTCCAGATCCCTTGCCAAGTTGCAGGATGATTTCATTCTTTGTGTACTTATCATAATAGCGAGTTCCTTTTTCTTCCCCCATTATGTCTATCAAATCTTCTTTACGATAAATCTGACTCATAGCCTCAACAATGTCATATTGAATATCAGACAAAGGTGGTTGGCCAAGGTAGTCTGGAGACTCAACAAAAGTCTTTGCATCTACTGGGGTTTCTTCAAAGTGATTACTTTTAAGAACTTCTAAAAAATCATCAAAGTCTGCCATTACTGCTCACTAATTGATTCAGATACAATCGTTACTACTTCGTTTTGCTTTGCAATAGCAGATAGTCTTTGCATGATAATGTCTCTTACTTCTGGATGTTCTGACGCTATATCTCTAAGAATTCCCACCAGAACTTCTTGTCTTCTTTCAATCTCAACCATTTCTTCTGCAAGTTCTTTGTTCTCAAGCAAGCCAGCCTTCTGTAGCATATCAATTCTTTTAGATTCAATATCCATTACAAGTTTAATTGCAGCAGTCTTTGCGCTAAGGTTATTAGTCATTGATGCTTCATCAATAACTTCGTATGTACGAGATACCAGTTTGCTATAGTGAGTGTCTGCTGCAGCGAGTGCCTCTTTGGCACGAGCACGGATAGCGTCATTGGCAGATGCCATAACCTTCCACTCATTAATAAGTGTTACTACTTTAGTCCTTGGGATGTCTAGTTGTTTAGAGATTACCGTAGGGTCATTTCCCTTAAGATATTCCTCTACTACTTGATTAACTTGATCAAGATGTTTAACTAAATCATCTTCAGTTGACATTGCTTAATTCCCTTGCTATCTTTAAAAGTATAAGATAACCAATTAAGTCATCTAAATCGTTATCGCCGACAAAAGATCCGCCTCTAGTTATTCTAGAAAGTTTGTCGTCAATACGAACATGTAGTTGCTCTACGCTATCTGATGTAGCAAAAACCCTGACAGGATTTAGGGCAGAGTCACCATAAGATTTATTTTTTGCAATAAGCATCTCTTTGATTTCATCACAAACCTGAGCAATAGTAAACTGTGTCTCAGAACTCATCTTTATCCTCCTCATCACTTAAATCAAAAATGTCTGGAAAGTTTTTAAAGGAATTAATAACATAGGCTATACCTACGGAACTAGCCACGGTAATGGCCAAAATAATCTTTTTTGTTTTACTCATCGTTTAGACTTCCTTAATCCAAATTTTGCAAGATACACATAAATAGTTTCCACGCTTACCCCACACTCCTTTGCAATCTCGTCTGGAGTCTTTTTGTCCATAAGATAACGCTTACGCATAAAGACTTCTGATGTATATAGTTTAGCAGCCATGATGTTATTTGTCAACTCCTATTGCCTTACCCCAGTTTTTTAGTGCCCAATGCCCAATGCCACATGCATCTGCGACATCGTTATCTGTAATAGTTCTGTCATATATAGTATTAATAAACTTAATTGTTCTTTCTTTACGAAGATTTCTTTCATAGGTTTTATACCAAGACTCTGACTTTCCTGGGTGCTGAGAACGAATAAATAGTTGTTCATCCTTTGATATTTTTTTATTTCCTATATAGTTTTGCCAAGTTATTGGAGAAACTTTTCCAATAGTCTTGGTTCCAGTCTGTCCTGCTGATCCAAGTATTGCTCCTTGCACTAATGCAAGATCTGCAGCAGTTTTAGGACTATTCATAAATACCGTATGCTCAATAACTATTGCTTCAAACCCTTCGTATATATCAAAAAATGCTTTTACCTTTTTACCTGCATCCATAACCTTTTCATATATGTCATTACCTTGAAAGTTTATTTTTCCTACAGTTTTTAAATTTTCTTCCTCAAACAAAGCAAAAGCAAGACTGTTAGTACTGGCATCAATAGCACAGATGGTATGTGGCTTTAGTTCTAGCCCCCATTTATTTTTTACCATCTGTTTTATCCTTAATCTTTTTTATTGCTTTGCTTACTGCGTCTGGATTTACCGAACAAGATGAGCATACTGCAAAATCATTGTATATTGATAGTGGCATAGAGCAAGACTTGCACAGCCTAGTCTTTCCTTTTCTTTTTGCTCTTTTTGATTGCATATACCTTGCAGCAATTTTTTCTTTTGTTGCAAGTTCTCTACATTCAACAGAACAGTATATCTGGTAAGATACAGATTGAGAAAATTGTTTATCGCAAAAGTTACAATGTCTCACTTAGAATCTCCAGGGGTGCAATCTTTATTACACCTTGTCCTGCAGACTCACATGCTTTTCTAATTGGGCATGACTTGCATATCTTGGAATTAGATCTATAGTTCTTGCTTGGCAAAGTTTTATCTTCCCAAGCCTTTCGAACTGTTCTCATCCAATCAAATGCCTGGTCTACCCACCGACGGTAATGATCGTTTACTTCTACGGGAATCAAAAGAAGTTCATGATTGTTTTTGTTTTCATAAATCATAACACCCTTTGGCCGTTTTAATATTTTCATATAGATAAGCAATTGCATTAAGTGACCAGTCTTGGCCTTTCCTGATGCCTTTCTATATTCAAATCCTTCATTCATCATTGTTTTAATTTCACCAATGAGTTCTTCTCCTTGCCAATCAAGCATAACATCCCCATATCCAAAGATAGGTGGATCATCATGCCTAATCTTAAATTCAGTAGTTTCGTTATTATCTTCATCACGATATACTTTCGCTACCCCAGAGTCTATCATTGCTGCCTGGATTCTTGCATGTGATAGAGTACCAGCAGTCATGTTTGCTGCAGCATAGGCGTCAGCATTGTCTTCAAATGTCTGCCCATCAAAAGCAAGGTACCAATATCTAGCACACTCTCCATGGCCGTAAGCAATAGTAGAAGGAGCAAAAGTCTTTTTGACTGTGTGCTTGTCTACTCTTTTAATGGTATACCCCTCCCTGATTTTTTCAACAAGGGCATCAACATTCATCGAATGAACTGGTTTTTCTTCTGGCTTTATCATAACTGTATGTAGTAAATTTTTTGTCATTATATCTCTTTTCTAGTACTATAAGTATAGCAGATTATCGAATTATATACTTTAGAGCAGACACAAGATTGTTAATTGACTCCGCTGCAGTATAGTAAAGATTCTTTTTTCCCCTGTCAGATTTGTCAACATTGGCCATCCAGGTAGCCTTTAATGACATCTTTGCAGCGATTGCTTGTAGGCGAACTATTTCGACTGTTGCCACATTAAGTGGTATGTCTGGCTTAATAATAATCTTGGCTATAAAGGTAAGGGCTGTAGTCAACTCCTCATCCTGCATGTAGTCTGCTATTTCTGCCAAACCATTTACCATCTCTATTGTTGTCTGTTGCTGTTCCATTATTCCTCCATCATGTCTTCTAGTATGCTCATCTCAATTATAGCAAGTCTTACCTTGGCATTACCCTCGCCGATTACGACTACGATGGCTGGATCCTTGCCATTTTTCATGGCATCCGTAGTAGCCTTAGCCCAAACCTCTTTATTTAAGGTAAAAGATTTTCCAACTTCTTTAAAGTCTACGACAAAAGTTTTCCAGGAAGCATCGCCTTTTTGGGTATTGCGTCCAGAATTCTTGTGCTGTTTGGCACCAATTCTTTTGCTTTCGCTTTTCTCAGTCATCTTTTTTTACTTTCTTATATCCTTTTTTAAATAACATTACTTCTGATAAATGTTTTTCTGAGCACATCCAAGACGCCATACCAGTTTCCATATAAACCCTCATGGTTTTTACTTCTTTTTTGCAAGTCTTACAAGGAAACTTTCCTTCGTATATGCTGTAGTTAGTCATTTAACCTAGACTTAATTGATTCTTGCAAGTCAAGATCCTCTCTTACTCGATTAACAAATGCTTCTTTACCCTGAACTTTTGTGCCATCAGGAAGTATGTACCATGCTCCTGTACGCTCTACAATACCGTTTAGTTCTGCTGTAGTAACCAGATCACCAATGGTATCAAGACCAATATCGTCACCTCTAAAGTAAAAATCATACTCACCAGACTGGAACCCTGGAGAGGTTTTGGAGAATTGGAGTTCCCACTTAATAGTTCTACCAATTTTTTCTTCAATTAATTTATCTCCTACCTTGATCTTGCCCTTAATCGCTTGATTGTCTGACTCTGAAGAAAAGAGTTTAATAATACATGAGGAATAAAACTTAGTAGCCTGACCACCAGAAGGCTGCTGGCTAGTATACATAGCATTGATATTGTTACGAGACTGAGAAATAAGAACAAGCAGAGTTGGCTTAACTTTATTGTTTGCATAGTTAAGCATTTTCCATGCGTTACTAAAGTCACGAGATTCGGCTCCAATCTGTTTAGTGTTTTCTAATGCTTTCATTTCATCTGTATCTTTTTCAAAATAGATTGCAGGAAGCATTGATGTAATAGAGTCTACCACAATTAGATCAACTCCAGCATTCATTAATCCGACACCTACGTCTACCATGTCGCTAATAGTTCTTGCTTGTGAGTAGATTAGTTTCTCTGGATCTACCCCAAGAGTTCTGGCCCAGTCTTCTGAATATGACATCTCTGAGTCAATCCACGCACACAACTTGCCTTCTGCTTGAGCAAGAGCAATCATTTGAAGACACATAGAAGACTTTGCAGAGGACTTAGATCCCCAGATAAGTACCTGTCTGCCGTAAGGAAGTCCACCGCCAAGGGCACGGTTTAAACCAAAACTTGGTGTGGGCTGATACTCATAGTTGATACCTACACCACTGCCCAATCTTTTTCTTAACTTGGGGTCTAACTGTGCTAACGCTTCTTCTATACTAACTGACATGTACATCCTCCAATGTTACGGTTCCGTCTTTAGTCTTGCCAAAATCAAACTTGTAATACTTTCCTTCTTCAATATGCATGTATGCTTTTGGAAATGATGTTGGAAACACTGTAATCGAATGAAGATCTCTCTTTGTGTCTGCCAGTGTAAGCGACGCCATTTTCTTTCCAGCCTTAGTAACTCTTGGTTTAAAAGAAACCACAAACATTTCATCATCTTTAAATGGCAATTGCTTGTATCCTAAAAACTTTACAAGAGCATGCGATGATTCTTTTATTTCTTCAGATGGTATGAAAGATACAATCCGATTATCATTACAAAGAACCAAATAAGAACGACCCGTCTCAATAGCGGTATTTTCATCATCAAATATACCGACAGACCCAGTCTTGTCCAAAATTTCAACTCGTGACCATCCTGTTCCCCTCTTAATAGATTTTACCATACCCATAAAAATATATGAGCCTTTTTCTTCAAAGTCAACAATGTCCTGAATAAATGCATAGTAATGGGATGGAATGGTAATATTAAACTCTGGAAGGTTTAAAAACTCATAAAGATTTTCTTTAATTGCTTTATCATCTCTTGGATTGTCTGGAAATGTTGCTGCACCAATAGCCTTTAGTGCCTGAAGGGCTCTACTGTTTACACCATTTCCCTTAGTAAATGTGAACGCTTCAAGTTCTGCATAAGACTTAAAAGGTCGTGCCTGTATATATCGTTCTGCAATCTTATCAGATATAAATTTGATTGCCGTGAGTCCGAACCGAATACCCTTACCCTCAATTTTAAAATCAATATCCGAATCATTAATGTGAGGTAGTTTAACGCTAATCCCCATTCTTTTCGCTTCAATAAGATATTCAGTTCTCGCATCTTTGTCCTTTTCATTTTTTAGCACTGAGTACATAAACTCAAGTGGATAATAATACTTTAACCACGCTGTCCAGTATGACAGAGTTGAATATGCTACTGCGTGAGACTTGTTAAATGAATACCCTGCGTGGGCCTCAAAGTCATGCCACAAATCTAGAGCAGCATGTGGTGTAATGTACTTGGATGCACCCGCTACAAATTTTTCCTTAAACTGATCAAATTCTTTAGCATCCTTTTTCTTTCCAATGATCTTTCTAACTTTATCTGCTTCCGACATGGACATACCGCCAAGGTGTACGCATGCTTGCATAACTTGTTCCTGGTAAAGAATACAGCCATAGGTGTCCTCCGTAAATTCTTTTAATACTTGATGAATGTAGGATATGTTTTGTCTACCGTGTTTACGATCAACATAATCTTTTCCAATTGTGTTCATTGCACCTGGACGGACAAGAGCATTGGATGCTGCAAGTTCGTTTAAGTTTTTAACGCCCATCTTTACAAGAAGGTTTGTGTATGGTGCTGCTTCACACTGAAACACTCCCTTTGTGTGGCCGTCAGAAAGCATTTGATAAACATTGGCATCATCCATTTTAATCTTAAGAAGATTTATCTTTTTGCCATCTCGCTCTTTGATTATATCAATTGTGTCTTTAAGAACTGACAAAGTTTTAAGTCCAAGAGCATCAATTTTAATTAAACCAATTCTTTCTGCTTCTTCCATGTCAACGCCAACAACAGGAATTCTTTCATCAGAACCAGTAGACGATCTAGTTTCAAGTGGTGCGTATCTAAAGATTGGTTCTTTGCTTGTTACTACGCCTGCTGCGTGAATACCTGTACCACGAATACGACCACGAAGTTGCTCTCCATAAATCTCTACTTCTGGATATTTTTCACGAAACTCATATGTTGATTTTGATGTACAGAAATCATCCCATGAGTCTACAGTCTTTAATACCTTATTAACATCTGACAAAGGGATGTTGAGAACTCGTGCAACATCTCTAACAATTCCTTTACCAGTAAACTCAAGGAAGGTGGCAATGGAAGCAACATGTCGATACTGTCTAACTAGATAGTCTTTTACTTCTTCACGACGAGTATCTTGAATGTCTGTATCAATATCTGGAAAGTCATTACGCTCTGGATTAATAAAACGGAAGAACAAAAGATTATGCTCAATAGGGTCAATATCTGTAATTCCTAAAGCATAACAAACAAGAGAACCAGCAGAAGAACCTCTGCCTGGACCAACCAAAATCTCTTCTTTCTTTGCCCAGTTAATCATGTTGCTAACAACCAAAAAGTATGGGGCAAACTTTTTGTCTTTAATAATCTGTAACTCTTCTTCAAGTCTATCAAGGTACTCTTGGTTTTCTGACAAACCACGCTCTACCAAACCTTCTAGTGCAACCTTTGCAAGTTCCTTATCAGGACTTTTATACTGTACTGGTAGAAGGTTTAATCCTTCTTGAATGCCATAGTCTCCTACTGTATCTGCTAGTAGAAGTGTGTTTGAGTAGATATCTGGTCGATCAATACCCTGCGATTCCATCGCTGCTTTAATCTCTTCATATGAGAGCAAGTGGATGTCAAACTTATTAAATGTTATCTGACGGTCTTCGCCATATAGATAATCAAGGCGTTCCATCATGTCTTTTTTCTTTTTTGATTTTTCATATGTTGCATCTTTTTCAAACTTGCCGTGGGTATTCATAAGCAACTTAAACTCTTGAATTTCTTTTTGTGATGGGTCAACATGATGGCAGTCTGGTGTAACAATAACCTTAATGCCAAACTCATCAGCAAGTTCGATTAAATATTTATTAATGTGGGCTTCGTTGTGAGGCATGACTTCAATATAATAGTCATCGGCAAATCTTTCTTTGAACCAAGAAATGTACTTCTTGGCGAGAGCAAACTCTTCTTCTTCTAATGCTTTTACGAGTACGCTACTTGGGCAAGCAGAAGAAACAATGATTCCCTCTTTATATTTTTCTAATATAGCAAAATCAAA
>Ga0315909_10004265_pt1 | contig 16990 bp, 16 predicted proteins | sample LakEriMetagenome_11_FD_203527 | JGI IMG/M metagenome (GOLD analysis project Ga0315909, IMG submission 203527) | Freshwater fungal communities from buoy surface, Lake Erie, Ohio, United States - Buoy 2 MA125 | ecosystem: Environmental > Aquatic > Freshwater > Lake | place: USA: Lake Erie, Ohio...
ATTCACTTCGCGCGCGGCCTCAATTACGTCGCCGATTGTTTTCAAGTTTCGACCAACAATAAATGCCAACTCTTCTGCGTTTGGCTTCATCACTGTGGCGCAACCTTCGCGCGCCCAGTATCCGAGTGGTTCACCAGATGTGTCGAGGGCAACCTTCACGCCCTGCGCCTGCATGCGATCGAAAATTGGTTGCAAGCTTACGTATTCGCCAGACTCTTTATATGTCGGCAGTGCGCCGGCAATGACGAGCCACTCTGCGCCATTCTCGCGAACGGTTCTGTCTGTCAATTCGACGATTGAGTTCCAGTCTTCGTGGCTTAGTGGGCGAGGGGTTTCGTTGACCTTGGTGGTGGTGCCGCCGTGCTCAAGAATTGTGGTTGAAACTCGCAGTGAGCCGTCGACCCACAGGGGAGTTAGAAATTCCGCTGATCCGGTGCGCACCAAGACGGCCGGGTCTGAGTTGCCGATCGGAACGATTCCGGGTGCGCTGATGTTTGCCAAATGCAGGCCGCGCGAAACGTTGATGCCTTTTCCGGCTAGCTCTTCGCGCACGTCATCGGCGCGGTTTACAGCACCAGAATGCAGGTTGGTTACGAAGTATGTGCGGTCGAGGGTAGGCGCAGGAGTCAAGGTGACGATTGGCGAGCTGTTGGCTTTACCAGACATGGAACTCCTATAGTGCTTTCATAAAAAATGCCCCTAAAGCGAATTGGGGCCAGAAATCAGCGAACTACGTTGTAAGCCGTGCTGTGTCGATTATAGCCAAGTGGCAACTGTCACCGCGGTTGCCAAGAACCGCACGGATGCGCAAAATGCCCCATTTCTGGGGCATTCAGCGGACTTCAACATGATCTAGGTGAGTGCTTTTGGCCCGTCGTCAGGGTCTTCTGTCAACTCTGCCTTGGTGAAAACATCGGTGCCTTCGCTCAATTCAGTTAGCTGCGGAACGACTTTTCCTGCGTCGAGAATACCCATGCTCTTCTCGTTTAGACGTCGGGTTGTGGTGAGCAGGTTGCGCTCGAGACTCGAGGCGAAAGCGTTGTAGCTGGAAACAGCTTTGTTAAGGTGCCCGCCAAGGCTAGATGCGTGCTCGGCAACCGTTCTCACGTACTTGTGCAAGGTAACCCCGAGACTAATTACATCTTTCATGGTGTCTTCTTGGGCAGCTTGGCGCCAGCCATATTGGATCGTTCTCAGAACACTGAAAAGCGAGACCGGGGAAACCAGGGCAACTTGAGCTTTCATCGCAAAGTCAAGCAGGTCGAGATCGGCATCAAGAGTTGCTGCGAGCACACCTTCGTTTGGCACAAACAAAATCGTGAATTCCGGCGAAGACTTTAGCCCCGAGTAGTAGGTCTTAGAGCTAATTTCTTTGATGTGCTTCTTAACATCTTCGACGTGCAGCTTCATGAAGTCTTTACGAGCCTTCTCATCATCTGACGATGCGACTTCAGGAATCTTGATTGCGCGTTCAAAGTTGGCGTAAGGAAACTTGACATCGATTGCAACAAATTTGCCATCCGGATAGTTGACGATGAAGTCGGGTTTGATGGTCTTGCCATCTTCGTTCTCAAGAACCGTTTGTTCGGTGAAGTGGATACCGGCTACAAGACCACTCTGCTCTAAAAGTCGCTTGAGATTTAGCTCACCCCACTTACCGCGGTTTTGGTTGTTCGACAAAGCATTTTGCAGGGCCGAGGTATTGTCGATCAGTTTGCTTTGCTGGCTGCGGTTATCGAGAAGCTGCTCTTGAATGGTCGAGAACTGCTCTAGGCGCTCGCGCTCCATTTGGCCGACGGTGGTTTCCATTTTCGAGACGTTCTCGATTAGTGGAGCCATTTCGCGGATGATTCGGTTCTGCTCGGCGAGTGCCGCCTTCTCGCGCTCATCGCGCTCTTGGCGCTCGCGAGCAGCTTCAGCAACCTGAGCACTGAGCCCAAGAACCGTGGCGTTGGCCGCTGCCAGGTCTTTCTCGAGTTGCAGGGTGTCAGCAGGTGAGCCTGAGCCCTTTAGACGCTGGCCAATAACAAGGCCAATGGCACCGCCTAGAAGCAGTGCGCCAACGGTGAATAACACAGTGAAATCGTTCATGCCAAGAGTCTGGCACTACCCACCGACATTCGAGGATTGCGAGCTAGTTGAGGTCAGCCGAATCTTCATCCGTGGGCAAATTCAGAGGCTTGAGCTGCTGCTTTGTCTCGGCTAGTAGCCCATCGAGGTCATCGGCACCGTGCCGCTTGGCGGCGTGAATGATGATTCGGGCGCAGGCGTCGCTGTCGGCGAGGGCGTCGTGGTGGTCGAACTCCTCGTGGCCCACGGCATAGGCCACCTGATTGAGGCGGTAGCTATCCAAGTTGTAGGTCTTGCGAGAGATCAGCAGTGAGCAGGCGTAGTGAAGCTCGGGCAGGGTTCCGCCAACAGCCTCAGTTGTCTTGCGCAGCACTCCCATGTCGAAAGCGGCGTTGTGGGCAATAAGAACATCGCCCTCGATGAAGTTGAGCATCTGAGCCAGAACCACAGGCCAGGTCGGTGCGTTCTCGACATCCTTGGGGTAGATGCCATGAACACGGATGTTGCCAGGGTGAAAATCCCACCAGCCAGTCGGCGGGTTGATCAGGGTCGAATAGGTGTCGACAATCTGACCGCCGCGCACCTTAACCAGACCAACAGCACACGCGCTCGCGGAGTTGCCATTGGCTGTCTCGAAGTCGATGGCTGTGAAGTCAAGAGGCACCCAACAAAGATACCCGCAACTAGACTTGACCCTCGTGGCTCTAACAATCGGAATCGTGGGACTGCCTAACGTAGGCAAGTCGACCCTCTTTAATGCACTCACCAAGAACAACGTTCTGGCGGCGAATTATCCGTTCGCAACCATCGAACCAAACATTGGAGTGGTCAACCTTCCCGATGCGCGTCTTCAGCGCTTAGCAGACATGTATAGCAGTGAGAAGATTCTTCCGGCCCCGGTGTCATTCGTTGACATCGCCGGAATCGTTCGCGGCGCCTCTGTCGGCGAAGGTTTGGGCAACAAGTTCTTGGCGAACATCCGCGAGGCTGACGCGATCGCGCAGGTGGTTCGCGGGTTCACCGATGGCGACGTCGTTCACGTTGATGGCAAGGTCGATGCCGCGAGCGACATCGAAACCATCAACACCGAGCTGATTTTGGCCGACCTCGAGACTCTCGATAAGGCGCGCGGTCGCATCGAAAAAGAAGTCAAGGGAAAGAAGATGGAGCCGGTTGTGCTCGAGACGCTTGACGAGGCGAAGGCCTGGCTCGATGCTGGCAAGCCGCTGTCTGCTTCGGCAATCGACATTGCTCCGCTGAAAGACATGGGCTTGCTCACAGCAAAGCCGATCATCTATGTGTTCAACGTTGACGAGGCTGTGCTAACCGACGCTGCAAAGAAGAAGCAGCTCGCTGACATTGTTGCGCCGGCCGAGGCCGTCTTCTTAGACGCCAAGGTTGAGAGTGAGCTTATTGACTTGGATGCCGCCGAGGCTGCCGAACTGTTGGCGTCACTCGGGCAAGATGAATCTGGTTTGAACCAACTTGCTCGCATCGGTTTTGACACCCTTGGCCTGCAGACCTATCTAACTGTTGGCCCGAAAGAGGCTCGCGCCTGGACTATTCGCAAGGGCGCGAAGGCACCTCAGGCTGCCGGTGTCATTCACACCGACTTCGAGCGTGGTTTCATCAAGGCAGAGATTGTGTCGTTCGATGACCTCATGGCTGCCGGATCGATGGCAGACGCGAAGTCGGCTGGCAAGGTGCGCATGGAAGGCAAGGACTACGTCATGAAAGATGGCGACGTGGTCGAATTCCGCTTCAACGTTTAGTTCCTAATCAAGCCCTCTTGGCTCATCTTGGACTTCAAGGATTTTCGATTTTTGGGTTCGACACGTTCAAGAGGTTTGGCCAAATCTCAGTACAATAGCGTCAACTATCAATTAGATAAGGGGTAAATGATGTCAGAACAAAGCACTTCAAACACTTTCTCAATTTTGGCAATGGTTCTCGGTGGGTTGGCTCTCTTAGTTCTGCCAATCGTGTTTGGTCCGGCCGCAATCATTCTCGGTGTTGTAGCAATCACAAAGAAAGAGAAGCTAGCACCAGTCGGTCTTGCTGTTGGAATTCTTGGCATGGTCGTTGGAATGTTTATCGGCGCTCTTGTAGGAATGGCTGTTTTTAGCTAATCCGCTTGCAGTCTCAGTAGTGGTGAAGATTCCTTCTCAACAAACTTAGGCTCAATCGTTTTGTGGCATGTAGTTTGCATGTGAGTGTCTTCTGGTTTAGGCTGCGATCTTTTTAGCGTTGGGTTCTGATGCGGCCACTTGATCCGGTGGCCAGTTCCAAAGACTGCCCTAACATAGTCGAATGAGATCAAGCCGACGAATCAACTCGATAGTTTCTAGCGTCGCGCTGCTTGGTTTACTGTTCTGGGGTCTCGTGCCAGGCATGGCTCGCGCAGAAGAAGACTGCTCACCGGCTGATTTATCGACAGTGTTTTACGATGACTACTATCCGGGCACTAAGTGGGCGCGAGCTGGCGAAAAAGCTGTGATCACCTGGACCATCAAATCGCAAACAGTCTTCAATGAGTCGATTACTCGAGAGCCGACCGAAGCAGAAGTTGCCACAATCCGCCAAGGTATCTCGAGTTGGGATCTGCAGCTCGAGACTGTTGAATTTCAAGAGTCGCTCAGCGATGCAGCGTTGCTGACCATTGGTTGGGTGCAAATGAGCAGCGGAATCACACAGGCTGGCGCCTTGGGTTATTGGAACGCCTGGTGGAGTGGCAGCCTGATTCGCAACAAGGCGACGATAAAGCTTCGAGACAACTCTCTAATTAGCAGGGATGTGGCAGCGCTTCTACTAGCAGTTCAGCACGAAGTCGGCAATGTGCTGGGCTTGGGCGACATTGTTCCCACGGATGCCTTCGATTCTGTTCAAGAAGATCCTTGGCCTGACCTGTCACCCAGAGCTGTGTTAAGCGAGTTTGATGTGCGAATGATTCGAACTTTGTATTCAGAGTCAACCTGCCCATCGACTTTCTACAAGGGCACGCCAGCCGTCACGCCGACCCCGACCCCAACCCCGACTCCAACCGTTACAGCCACTCCAACCCCGACTCCTTCACCGAGCCCGGTCTTTGCAACAGTGACCGCTAAACAAAAGAAAAGCCTCAACAAGAAGTTTTTGAGTTGCAAAGCGCTCAATGCTGTTTTTCCTGGCGGGATTGCGGCAACCAAAGGGTCAGTGAATTCAGGGGCTAAGACGAAGTATCTTGCCGTGATTCATTCAGGCACCTACAAGTTGAACAAATCCCTCGATCGCGACAAAGATCTCATCACCTGCGAAAGGTAGCTCGGGTCTAACTACGAGAGCCATTCGCGCGGCACACGCTCAACAAAGTTGGCCGCAATCGTTCGGTAGCCGGCGGCATCCGGGTGAATGCCATCTGGCATGGTTAGCGCTTCTTCGTGGTTGAAGAGCTGTAGGCCATCTAAGTAGTGAATGTTGGGGTCGGTCGTGGCTCGCACGGCAACTAGCTCGCTCAAAATTTCACGGATGCCGCGCAGGGTCAACTCGCCGATCCAACTGTGGCGACTGAAGGGTTGCCCTTGAACCATGCCGTCGAGGCTGGTTTCGCTCGGGCCGGGGTTGTCTTCGTGAGCAGGGCAGCTGACCGGCGAAATTACAAGAATCGGCGTGGTTTTGTGTGCATCGCGAATCGTGTCGATGAAGCCGTGCACCGCCGGGCCGAAGGTGCGCGCGGTGTAGCTGGCGTTGTTCACCACGTTGATGCCGAGCTTCAGGCTGATGAGTTTTGCAGGCATGTCACGGATGGTTCGCGCTGCGAACTGTTCGAGGTTGGCGCAGCCGCCGAGCGCAAGGTTATAGACGTCGAGCCCGAGTTCGCGGGCGGCTGCGACCGGCCAGACACCGAGCGGCCCATCGGCGTCTTCGCAGTGGCTAATCGAGCTGCCGTAGTGCAACCAGAGTGGTTGGTGGCTCGTGTCGGCCGATTGCCATTCGTCGTTGGCCTCGATCGAAATCAATTCGATCGGGCAGTTTTGCGGCAACCAGATTTGCACAATTCTTGGGCTGTTTGTTTCTGGAAGGTTGAACTCGGCTACCGAGTCTTCGCCTTCGATTTCTTGCTCGATTACATCGAAGTTCCAAACGCGCAGATCGCCGTTGCTGTGAGAAATGCTTTGCTCGAAACCCTCGGTGGTGACGGCAATGGTTGACGGGCCAGAAATCCAGTTGGTTGAAGGGTTTGAATCGCGCAGTGAGCGGTAGGTCACGGTGATTTGGGTTGCCGCTGTCTCGATGTCGATGTGAACCCCGGATAGGCGTTCGGCCATCTTTGCCACGATTGGAGCGTGCGAGTGCTGCGGGTATGTCCACTCAGGCAAGCGGCTGAAGGCTAGGCCACGGGAAGTTTTATCCATGCGGGCAATGCCGTGCAGCGCCCATCCCAGCTTGTGTTCGAGTTCTGGGCTGATGGTCATGAGCCGAGTCTATGGCTAGGCCTATGCCACTTGATGTCGTCGGGGTCGGGCAAGATTGAAGTATGAAGAAAATCGGTTGCTTTGGATGGCTAGTCATTTGGTTGATGGGCGTTGGCGTCATCGCTGCGTTTGGCGAAGGTGGCAACCCGATCTGGGCACTTCCGGCATTGATCTTTGTCGTGGCCATTGTTGCTGGGGTGTTCATTATGCAGCGTTCAAAGAACAAGGATCACAGCGCCGAGTTGTTGGCGGTAGCCGGCGATCTTGAAGCCTGGGTGGCGGCAGGGCTTGATGCCGAGGGCAATCCGTTTGATGCCGACGACGAGCAACTTCTGTTTGTTTTGCCAAACGTTGAGTTGCTCGAATACAAGAGCACCGGCTCAACCTACTCGGGTGGCAGTGCTGGCGTGAGTTTTCCGTTGTTCGGTCGAGTGCGCGGCAACGTCGGTGGCAACCGCGGTTCTTTCTCTCGCAACCCCGAAGAGCTGATTCTTTCTGACCTCGGTCGCCTCAAGGTTTCAACCGAGCGATTGATTTACGTTGGCGAAAAAGAGTCTCGCGAGATTGATCTCGACAAGGTGCTCGACTTCGAACTTGGGCCCAACGGTTTGTGGGTCAAGTTGGCCATGAGCAATCGTTCGAAGCGCGAAGGTTTTCAGCACATGCAGGTCGATCAGATTCCAATCGGAATGTCTATTGGAATCGCGAAAGAGTTTGCCGATAAAGGTCTCGACGCTGCCAAGCTCTATGCCAAAAACTTGGCAGCCGACATTCGTGCGACCATCGCAGCCGAAGCCGCAGCTAAAAGCCGAAAGTAATAACGCTTGACAGCTTGCTTTAGGCAAGGTGTAAGCAGGAACCATGAGCAAGTTGCATGCCCCAATTCATCCGGGCGAAGTCTTGCTCGAAGAGTTCATGATTCCTCATGGAATTTCACAGTATGAAGTGGCTAAGGTCATTGGCGTCTCCGCGCGTCGTATCAATGAAATAGTCCACGGCAAGCGTTCAATTACGGCTGATACGGCACTTAGATTGGCAAGAGCGTTCAGCATGAATGACGCATTCTTTAGCAACCTGCAGGCCGATTATGACCTAGCCGTAGAGCGAGAGTTGCTTCAGAGCGTGTTGCCGAACATTCCAGTTTTGCCGGCTATCGCAAAAGCGCTTCAGAAGTCAGCGGTCTAAATTAGCCGTTTGACTCCCACCTAGCGATTTTGCTTTAGGCCAATAGGCTTATGGCATTAGGCAGGGGAGGGCATAAAGTGCGCAGAGTCATTTCGCTTGTTCTAGCCCTGGTTCTTCTGGCTGCGCCAAACGTCGCGCTGGCAAATTCAAGCGTTACCGCAAATTCACCTGTCTTGCTCACCGGGTCTTTCGGTGTTGGTGGCACTATCACCGCGCTCTACCCGACAGACGACCCAGCCATCTCGGCTTCATTCGAATGGTTCACCAACGGTACAAAAATCAACTCGGCGCAAAACTCAACTTTCTTGCTGACCTCAGATCTCGTTGGCACAACGGTATCGGCACGAATCACGCTGAGAAAAACTGGTCTCACCGACCTGGTTGTTGACGCTGCCGGAGCAAGAGTATTTGAATCTTTGCCAATCTCTTCAGGTAACACGGGCTGGGGTGATGAATCAGTTCCTCAACCCGGATGCTTCGCTCCGCGTGCAACGCAGACTGATGCGCCGAAGGTTGGATGGACACTTTGGTTTGGATGTCAACCCTTCAACACCAGCTTTGGAAGCACCGTCGACCAGAAATTCTCTTGGTATCGAAACGGACAACTAATTCAAGGTGCCAACGCAATCAGTTATCGCCTGCAAGCAGAAGACGCAGGCCAATCTATTTGGGGCGCTTACCAAGTGACCTACCAAAATGGATTCGTGTTCACCGAGTCGAAGAAACTTCGAACCCCAGTGCCGTTTCCGCTCACTGTGGCCAAGCCCACAATCCTCGGAACCCAGACCGTCGGCAGCAGTCTAACGGCACAAACGTCTGGCACCGATGCGCTCGCAACCCTCAGTTACCAATGGTTCAGCGATTACGCTCCCGTCGCCACAGCAACTTCTGCCAGCTACACGGTGCGAAACACGGATGTCGGCAAGGCACTGCAAGTTCTCGTCACCGCCAGGCGAGACGGCTACAGCCCTGCATCTAGACTCAGCGACCCTCTAGCTGGGTCAAGCATTCAGCCGGTAAACCCAATGAGCGCTTACTCGGCGATTTTCAATGGCTATACGCCATCGAGCAGGGTTTACGACATCACATACATCTCTTCACCAACGGTTGCTGCAGGCACTCTTGTGCGTGAGAAAGCCCTGATTCAAAAAGCAGCAGATTTCTGGTACCCCGAATTCAGTCCGGTCGACGTCACGGTGATGTATCTCACTCAGAATGATGCCACCTGGGCCGAAGAGCAGATCAGCCAGCGCCCATCTTGGAGCGGCAACATCCCAGGTGGAATTCGCTCTTGGATTGAGAGAAATTCTTGTGGTTTTGCGCTTGCCTTCATGGCAGATCAAAAGCAGGTTTTTATTCAATGTGTTAAGAATGGCAGTGAAAGTGGCATCAACGATCAACAAGTTGGGCCTCACGAATACAGCCACTGGGTTCAATATGCGCAGACCCCATTTTTGTTTCTTGGAACTGTTCCTTGGTTGATTGAAGGCCAGGCAAACTTCTATGGACTCGCACTAGGTATTGCTCCCGATGATCCGCCTTTGCTCTCAATAAACAAGTCACTTGCCGGCCACGCTACACAGTTCGATATTTACAACGGCTATCAATTTGCTGATTTTAAAATGCTCGACATCTTCGAGAGTGCAGACGTGTTTGATATGCAGACCATGCTCACTAGAGGTGGCACCGTTTGGGATAAATACGCCGTCGGAACCCTGACCAGTGAATGGCTAGTTGCCAAGCATGGTCATCAGAAATATGTTGATTGGATGAAGGGCCTGTTGCAAAACAAAGGGCAAAACAATGACTCCGAGCGCCTTGCAAACGCGAATGTGTTCAGAACTGTCTACGGATTCGAATACGACCAGTTGGGCGTGCACGTGACCCCCTATTTTGCAGCTAGATCGAAACAGCTGCGTGACGCCTGGGCTCAAAATGGCCAGGGCCAATCGAACCCGGCACCGCAGAACCCGTCGGTTTCGCCGACCGTCGCACCGACCGTCGCACCTACCCCTACTCCCACGGCATCGCCCACACCTGCGCCGACCGGGTCACCAAAACCAACTCCGACACCTAGCCCTGCTGTGATTCTTAACGCCAAAGTGCAGTTGCCGAGTTTCTCATCCAAGGCCACGGCACTGACGAACAGCCAACGCGCCTGGATCGCTGCAAAGGTAAAGGACCCTCGGGTTAAGCAAGTTTCTTGCACCGCCGCATACTCGTCAAAAACCACCGCAAAAGACTTGGCCCTATACAAATTGCGTGCCCAAAATTCTTGTGCTTATGCCAAGACAAGCCTCACCAAGCTCGGAAGATCGGCGAAGACTTCAGTGACGACTGTGAAGACAACCAAAACCGCCGAAGTGGGTCGCGTCTATTTGGTTTTCAAAGGGTGACGCGCCTTAGAAGATTATTGCTTTGTGATTTTGAATGCCGAAATTGTAACTTTTGACCCTGCAGGTAACGTCGACGGCAAATAGATGCCCTGACCGGCAAAGACCGTTGCGTTGTCTTGCCCTACTTTTAGGGTGTTGCCTTCAGCTTCTTGGTAAAAACTCGTGGAATCGTTGTATGCCACCAAGCTGAAACTGAACCCGTTGCCCGGATACTTGAACGCCGTGCGCTTCTTGGTTCTTGCATTCAATATGCTGATTGTCGGATTCGTGTATTTGAGAACTGTGTCTTTAAGCACAGGTGACTTGGGCTCCCACATCGTCTCAACCCACAACTTGGTCATTAGTTTTGGAACAGTGAAGGTTTTCGAATATGTCGCATATTCGTAGGTCAACTTATAGCCGGTGGAGTTTGCCTTGGTTACTGTGATCGGGGCTGAGTCACCGATTTTCACAGTTGTTTTTGAAGTCAACTTGCCAAGCAGGCCTTTGTATTTTCCATCCAGAAACTCGTCGTAGATGCTGAAGATCTTCAGATTGGCAACTTTCTCGCCCTCGCCCTTGATGTGCGTCCAAACTCCACCACCCCTTGATACCTGCTGTTGCTCCCAGACTCCATCGATGCCACCTTGAACGCAGCATCCCGTGCCAACGGTAAGTGTTTTCGAGCCGGTTACTTCAAGCGCAAATTGCATTTCTGTTCCAACGGCCACAGTCGAAATGTCGTAATCAAAAGCGGCCTCAACGCCCTTGAACTTCAGTGTCGCTGTGTCTACAGCTGAATTGGTGCCGTTGTTTATATAGCTGTGAAACAGATAAGTCTCTTTACCCGCAACTGGCGTTGCTGCTGACGCCGGCAACGCTGGCAGCATGAACAGGATTGTGGCAAGAGCAATTACGCGAAGTAAATTCTTTTTCATAATGCCAAGGTAGCAGTTTTCGCCACTGGTTAGCGATGAACCACGTTCACTAAGAAGTGAAAACCGACCCACCACCAGGCAATCATTATTGCGATTCGCGTGGTTCTCTTGTGCATGATGCGTTCAATCATGTGGCCCACCGATGCCACCTTCGAATCACGTCGTCGAGTGACTAGCCAGAAAACCAGTCCAAAGAGAACGAAGAAGAGGTAGCCGCCAATCGTGATGGCACGCGTTACCTCGTGATCAAGTTCGAAAATCATGGCGTCTTCCAGAGTCTCAAGAAACCGATTCCAACGATTAGCCAGAGCACGGCAAAGGCAGCCTGTCCAAAGACGTTATCGAGCACCGGGTCAATGAGAACCGACAGGGTCGGAAACGACTTCAAACTCTTATCAAGTTGACCAAGGATGTTCGCTGCAAACTCCCAAAGCAGAAGGCCAACTCCGCCGCCAGCCCACGCCATCTGCGCACGCTTGATTCGCCGATCGGCTTTGTCTTTTGGCCCGATGTCGCTGTACCAAGCAAATCGAAGCGCAAAAGGAAGAATTGCTAGCACGATGATGGCCTGCAATGGGGTGTGTCTCGGCACAAACGAGAGCGCCAGAATAATCACGAGCACTGTGGTGTAAATCGCATACTTGTGCGCATGCGGTTTTGATAGGTGAACGTGGTTTAGCAGGTTCGCGGCACTGAGAAAAACCATGACAGTTCCAACACCGAATATCAGGGTGTCAATTAGAGAGCCACGAAAAACCTGCAAAAGCGTGGTGGTGAGGAAGAGCCAGAACCAGAGGTTCTTGAAGCCGAGCTTCAAATCGAATTTGCTCATCTGGCCCCCTATCGAAAGCAAGTTTCGCACAGCCCGAGAGAAGGCCTGTTTGTTTAGGCTTGGTTTATGGAAACTTTCACAATCAATTGGCTAGCTTTCGCACTGGGCACGCTTGCCATCTTCATGATTCAGGCAATCTGGTTCGGCCCAAAGACCTTCTATCCGGTCTGGTGGAAGGCTATGGGCAAAGCGCCAACCAAGCCCGAGGACCAAGACACCAGCGTTAAGGGCATGGTTCGACTATTCGGCAGCAGCTTTGCGGCCGCTTTGGCTCAGGCCACGGTTCTCTATCTTGTGATTTTCGGGTCGGGTCTGACCTTGCTTGGCGGCGCGCTGGCTGGTTTTGCACTTGGCATTGTGGCTGCGGCTGCGTCACTTCCGCATCGACTATTCGGGCAGCAGGGGTTCAAGGTTTGGATCATTGAAGTGGGCGCCGACGTTGTTGCGCTCACGGCGGCAGGCGCAATTGTTGCCGTAATGATCTAGACGCCACCAAATTGTGGCAACCTTGAGCCATGCCAAAGTCTGAGATCGATAAGTTCTTCGCGAAAGTAGAGGAACCCAAGCGCTCGACCCTTGAGGAGATGCGTCGCCGCATACTCGAGGTTGTTCCAGATGCTGAGCAGACCATCAAATACGGAATGCCAGCCTTTCTCAAGGATGGTTGGTGCTTCGTGTGCATCGCCCCGTTCAAGAATCACATCAACTGGTCGCCATACAGCAGCAACGTTTTTGGGCAACTTGAAAAAGAGCTCGTGGGATATGCGGTATCGAAGGGCAGCATGCAGTTTGCCGTCGACAAGCCACTACCCAAGACCCTCGTGAAGAAACTCATCCGGGTTCGCCTCGCTGAAATCGAATTACAAAAAGTAGCCAAAATCGCAAAGAAGGCCAAGAAATGAATCAGCCAATAGTTGGGCACTGGATTGCCGATAAGCATGTCGCAAGGAACTCCGGGCGAACCGCACCCGTCTATGATCCAGCTCTCGGAGTCATTACCAAGCAGGTAGCGCTTGCGAATGAGGCAGAGATTAACTCGGCTGTTGCCGCAGCGAAGGCTGCCTTTGCGAGTTGGAAAGATGTTCCGCAGGCGAAGCGTCAGCAGATTTTATTCAAGTTTCGCGAGCTGCTCAACGAGCGCAAACCAGAGCTCGCAGAGATCATCACGAGTGAGCACGGCAAGGTTTTGTCTGATGCCCTCGGCGAGATCACTCGCGGTCAAGAAGTTGTTGAGTTTGCCTGCGGCATGCCGCATCTGCTCAAGGGTTTCTATACCGAGAACGCCTCAACCGGTGTCGATGTCTATTCGACCCGTCAGCCACTGGGCGTTGTTGCAATCATCAGCCCGTTCAACTTTCCGGCGATGGTGCCGATGTGGTTCTTTCCGATTGCGATTGCTGCCGGCAACACGGTTGTCTTGAAGCCAAGCGAAAAAGACCCGAGTGCGGCCATCTGGATGGCTGAACTTTGGCGCGAAGCCGGGCTGCCATCCGGGGTATTCAATGTTTTGAATGGCGACAAAGAGGCTGTCGACGGTTTGCTCACGCACCCAGATGTGCAGGCGGTTTCGTTCGTGGGCTCGACCCCGATCGCCAAGTATGTCTATGAGACCGGCTCGAAGCACGGCAAGCGTGTGCAGGCTCTGGGTGGAGCGAAGAACCACATGCTCGTCTTGCCAGATGCCGACCTCGAACTGGTTGCTGACTCGGCAATCAATGCGGGATTCGGCTCGGCGGGTGAGAGGTGCATGGCTATCTCGGTTGTCGTTGCAGTTGAGCCAGTTGCCGATGCCCTGATTGCCAAGGTCACCGAGCGCATGGCCAAGTTGCGCACCGGCGATGGTCGGCGTTCTTGCGACATGGGGCCACTTGTGACCCGCGAGCACCGCGACAAAGTTTCGTCTTACATCGACATCGCAATCACGGATGGCGCTCGCGTGGTCGTCGATGGTCGCAACCAAGAGTTTGATGGCGACGCTAACGGTTTCTGGCTTGGCCCAACACTTATTGATCAAGTGCCAACCAGTTCAAAGGTTTATACCGAAGAAATTTTCGGCCCGGTGTTGTCTATTGTTCGAGTCAAGTCATTCGACGAGGGTGTCAGACTCATCAACTCCTCGCCATTCGGTAACGGCACGGCAATCTTCACTAACGACGGTGGAGCCGCACGACGTTTTCAGAACGAAATCGAAGTGGGCATGATCGGCATCAACGTTCCGATTCCGGTGCCGGTTGCTTATTACTCGTTTGGTGGTTTCAAGAACTCGCTATTCGGCGACACCAAAGCCCACGGTGTCGAAGGTGTGCATTTCTACACGCGCGGCAAGGCCATCACTTCTCGTTGGCTCGACCCGAGCCACGGCGGAATCAACCTTGGCTTTCCGCAAAACTAAAGCCAGATTCCCACAGGCTTGACAGCGGGCTATCAAGCCGTGATTTAATCTAAGAGTTTCGTGTCTTAGATTCCTTGTAGGAATCTGACCCGGCGCCTCTCAGCGTCAGAAATCGCCCCAGTCTCGGCTGGGGCTTTTTTCTTTAGCCGGGCTAAGCAATTCACACACTTATCGCTCGGCAAACAAAGTTTCTGCTTTAGAGCACTTGAAAAGCCGGCTGATCTGACATCTGTGCAGAATTGGCCGCTCCAAGCCGCTGTGAGCAACTAGTCGTCTGTTTTGCCTGCGGTGCTTAGCGAGCTCATAAGTCGGCGCAGCGAATCGACGCGACGAGCAAACTTTTCGTCGGGTTTATCCGTGGAAGCGGTCGCTGCGATGTGAGCGTCTAACGCACAGTCGGGAGCGTCGCTCAGGTGGCTGCAGTCACGCGGGCAAGTTTCAATGACTGCATAAAGATCTTCGAAAGACTTCAAGATGTTCTCTGGGCGCACATGCCCAAGGCCGAAAGAGCGAACGCCAGGTGTGTCGATGACCCAAGCGTCTCCAAAGTCTTCAGGCAAGCGAATTGCGCGAACCGAACTGGATGTGTGTCGCCCGCGACCGGTTACCTCGTTGACGATTCCTGTTGCTCGGTCGGCGTCGGGCACAAGAGCGTTCACAAGAGTTGACTTGCCAACACCCGAGTGACCAACAGCAACAGTGCGCTGATTCTTGAGCAGCACTCGCAGCTCGTCGATGCTCGGTTCATCGCTGCGATTCAACACCACTGCAATGCTCAGCCCTTCGAAGTTAGTCAAAAACTCTGCAGGGTCTGCGAGGTCGACTTTTGTGATGCAAAGAATCGGCTGCAAGCCCGCGTCGAATGCAGCGGCAAGATAGCGGTCGATCAAGCGCGTGCGCGGTTCGGGGTTTGCGATTGCCGTGACAATTAGCATCTGCGTTGCGTTGGCAACAATCACGCGCTCAACCTGGTCGCTGTCATCTGCACTGCGGCGAAGCAGCGAGGTGCGTGGTTCAACGCGAACCACTCGGGCGAGTGCACCAACCGTATCGCTCAGGTCACCGGCGAGAGCAACGTGGTCGCCAACGACGGCACCGGCCTTGCGCATCTCTTTGCCCATGGTTGCATCGACAACGCGCGCCTCGCCATCGAGCAACACTCGATAGCGGCCGAGGTCGACTCCGAGAATCATTCCGGTTGGCGCATCCTTGGTGTCTGGTCTGATCTTGGTGCGTGGCTTATTGCCCTTCGGGTTTGGGCGAACGCGAACGTCAGTTTCGTCTAGGTCGTTTGCGCCAGACTCGGGCTCGTAGAGCCAGCTCATGCGCTCAGCATCTCTAGCCAAAGCTTGTCGAACTCTGGCATGGTCTTCGAAGTTGTGGTGATGTCTTCGATTTCGATTCCTGGCACGCGAAGCCCAATGATTGCGCCGGCCGTGGCCATGCGGTGATCTTCGTAGGTTCTCCAAAGCCCACCGGATAGGTTCTGGCTCGGGTCGATCTCGAGGCCGTCGGCAGTCTCGCGAGCGATGCCGCCGATGCGGTTGATCTCGGCAACCAGGGCTGCCAAGCGATCGGTTTCATGACCGCGCAGGTGTGCAACTCCGCTGATGCGCGATGGTGAATCGGCTAGGGCGGCCAGCGCTGCAATCACCGGAGTGAGTTCGCCGCCGATAGAGAGGTCAATGTCGATTCCGTGAATAGTGCCGTTGCCGGTCACGGTGAATCCGTTTTCGTTGCGAGTGACGATTGCGCCCATCTGCTGCAAGATGCCGTCGAACTCATCGCCAACCTGAGTTGTGCTGCTCGGCCAGTGCGGCACGGTAACGCTGCCACCGGCAACTAGAGCCGCAGCCAAGAATGGTCCGGCGTTAGAAAGGTCTGGTTCAATCGCGACTTCCCCGCCAGAGATTGGCCCAGGCTCGACAACCCAAACCATCGGATCGGGCGATGAAACGACAACTCCGCGCTTGCGCAAGCATTCGAGAGTCATTTCGATGTGTGGCATCGACGGCAGGTGGTCACCTTCGTGACGCAAAACTAATCCGTGTTCAAAGCGTGCCGCGGCCAACAAAAGCCCAGAGACAAACTGCGATGAGCTCGACGCATCGATGGTGAGCTCGCCACCTTCGATTGAACCGTTGCCGTGAATGCTAAACGGCAGCACTCCTTTGACATCGTCGACCACAAAAACACCGAGGTCTCGAAGTGAGCTCAAGGTCACATCCATGGGGCGTTTGCGGGCGGCGGCATCGCCATCAAAGTCGATGACCTCGGTCGAAAGCGCGGCAATCGGCGGAACGAATCGCATAACCGTTCCGGCAAGGCCGCAGTCAATTTTTGCCGACCGCTCGAATGCGCGAGGAATTACAAGAATGTCGCCATTTTGCTCGACTGTGATTTCGGTGCCGAGCGCACGAAGGGCTTCGATCATTAGGCGGCTATCGCGCGAATCTAGGGGTGCGGTTAGGCGGGTCGGTTCAGAGGCCAGGGCGCTGAGCACCAATTCGCGGTTGGTCAAAGACTTTGAGCCAGGCAACGAAACCGTGGCATGAATCGGGCCTCTAGCCAGCGGGGCAGGCCAAGGCGCGCTGCTGGGGGAATAAGAGGCAGAAGTCATTGGTTCTAAGTTATCAGCCAGACCGCCGCCCACGAAGTGACGATCTGGCAGGCAGAGAGAGGTCAAATGGCAACTTTTGCAGCGAGAAAGCCCATCAGGCACGCGCGGATAGACTCGAAGGCGATGA
>Ga0315909_10004274_pt1 | contig 16966 bp, 24 predicted proteins | sample LakEriMetagenome_11_FD_203527 | JGI IMG/M metagenome (GOLD analysis project Ga0315909, IMG submission 203527) | Freshwater fungal communities from buoy surface, Lake Erie, Ohio, United States - Buoy 2 MA125 | ecosystem: Environmental > Aquatic > Freshwater > Lake | place: USA: Lake Erie, Ohio...
TTTTCAGCTGCATTGTCTGGGATCACAATACCGGAAGCAGTTACAGTATCTTTATCTTCAGGTTTTACTAAAATCCTATCACGGATTGGTCTATATGTCATAATTTTCTCCTTAATTAAGCAAGAATAAATGTGTACCCTAAGGCATTACACATTATTAGGCTGGGTCTTTAACTTCTTTAAATTCGGCATCTACTGTAGTAGCATTGCCGGATTCATCAGATGCTGCGGACTTTACCTGTTGAATAACCTGACTTGCTGTAAACAAGTTATTCAACTTTTCAGTAATGACTTCTTTGTCATCACTTGTCATAGCAGACTCTACATCTGCTATGGCTTGATTAATTGAGGTTTTTTGTTCCTCAGTTAATTTGTCTTCAACTTCTTTTAGATCGCCTTTAACAGAGTGGACTAATCCATCGGCTTGATTACGTGTCTCGATGATCTCTCTTTGTTTTTTATCTGACTCTGCATTTAGTTCGGCATCTTTAACCATTCGTTGAACTTCTTCATCACTCAGGCCGCTATTAGCTTTAATAGTGATTTTATTTTCTTTACCAGTATTTTTATCTTTAGCACTGACATGCATAATACCATTAGCATCTATATCTAAAGTAACTTCAATTTGTGGTTGACCTCTACGTGCTGGAGAGATGCCTTCTAAATTAAATTCGCCTAGTGATTTATTATAGGCAAACATTTCTCTTTCACCTTGAGCAACCTTAATAGTAACAGCAGGCTGATTGTCTTCAGCAGTAGAAAATACCTGACTGTGCTTTGTAGGAATCGTAGTATTCTTGTTAATAAGTTTAGTAAAGATACCACCCATTGTTTCGATACCAAGACTTAATGGTGTAACATCTAATAATAGAACATCTTTACGATCACCACCTAATACAGCACCTTGAACTGCTGCTCCTACTGCCACGGCTTCATCTGGATTAACATCTTTACGTGGTGCTTTACCGAATAGTTTTTCAACTTCTTCTTGTACTTTAGGCATGCGTGTCTGACCACCAACAAGAATAATCTCGTCGATATCACTAGCTGTAATACCAGCATCTTTAATTGCTTGGCGGCAAGGAGTAAGACTACGCTGAATTAAATCATCTACAAGACTTTCCAATTTAGCGCGAGTAATTTTTACATTTAAGTGTTTAGGTCCTGTAGCATCAGCAGTGATATAGGGCAAGTTAACATCTGTCTGTGTGCTATTTGACAATTCAATCTTTGTTTTTTCTGCTGCTTCTTTTAGACGCTGTAATGCCATAACGTCTTTACTTAAATCTACACCTGATTCTTTTTTGAACTCGGTAACAAGATAGTCGATAATTCTATTGTCAAAGTCTTCACCGCCTAATGATGTATCACCATTAGTGCTTAATACTTCAATTTGTTTGTCGCCATCGACATTAGCGATTTCGATAATACTGACATCAAATGTACCACCGCCTAAATCGTAAACAGCGACCTTGCGATCTGTTTTACTTTCCTTATCAACACCATATGCTAATGCTGCTGCAGTTGGCTCATTAATAATACGTAGAACTTCTAAGCCAGCAATCTTACCGGCGTCTTTGGTTGCTTGACGCTGACTATCGTTAAAGTAAGCAGGCACGGTAATAACTGCTTGAGTAACTTCACTACCTAAATAGTCCTCTGCGGTCTTTTTCATTTTGCGAAGAACTTCTGCTGAAATTTGCGGAGGTGCTAGTTCTTTGTCTAAGGCTTTGATCCACGCATCACCGTTACCGGCCTTAACAACTTCGTAAGGCATAAGATGATTTTGACTTTCTTCGAACTTGCGGCCAATAAAACGCTTGGCTGCGTAGATTGTATTTTTGGGATTTGTTACTGCTTGACGTTTAGCTGGAGCACCAACTAGTATTTCGTTTTCTGTGTATGCTACAATACTCGGTGTAGTGCGAGCACCTTCTGAATTTTCAATTACTTTTGCTGTGCCATTTTCTATTACTGCTACACAGCTATTTGTTGTACCTAAATCGATACCGATGATTTTGCTCATATTGTTCTCTCCTTAAATTAAGCAAGAATTGTTGGACTCTTGTCCTTTGTATAGCCCTTACGGCGCTGTACAATTTTATTTATTTCTGATTCGCAAAAGGCGAAATTAAATTTCCATTAAATTGTGTACTGCTGCGCAAACGCTGAAACACGTTCTGTACTCCAATAGTTTGGTTCCACGCATCTTCTAGTGCATGATGCTTGAGAACTGGAGGACGCTGGGGATCAATACCTATATCAAAAAGTGTACGGGTACAGCGTACTTCCCAGAACTTCCATGGGCAAGCCTTATTAAGTTTTCTAAAAATGTTTTCACAAATAACAGTATCAAAACTGGCACCATGACTCCAAACACGTTTAGCTCCCCAACAAAATTTGTACAGTTGATTAAATGCTTCTCTAATATGAACTCGCCCTTCTGGGCTAAATGCTTCATCTTGAGCTTCCTTACTTTGCTGCCCCCACCAGGCAATAGTGTCATCATTTACTTCTAACTTTAATTCATCGCAACTGTCTAGGTCTACTTTAATATATAACTTTTCGCAAGTTGGATTATCTATATCACTATTAAAAGGATCAAACTTCACAACACCAATAGTCAGGACTGCTGCGTTTGGTGAGGTGGCAAGTGTTTCTAAATCTATCATTATATCAGATAGCATATACTCTTTCTAAATATGTATTATAACTGAAAATTGTTCTTAGAACAACTTTTTTGGTAATTGTTCTTTTTCTAATTTTTTTAAGAAACGAGCTTTACCAGCTGCTTTTTTGCGTTTACGTGCTGTAGTCGGTTTTTCGTAATGTTCTTTTTTTTGAAGAGCCTTAAGTGCTCCGCCTTCTTCTACTTTATTTTTTAATTTTCTTAAAGCACGATTAATGTCTTCACCGTCCTTTACTACTACTATAGTTCCTTTATTATTCATCGTGATCCTCATTTTTATCATCGTCATCAGTACTGTTCAAAACTTCTTGTATCCAATCAAAATTAAAAATTCTATTTCTGCTTATAAGTTTATATGGAGTAATTTCATCAGTAGTGATGTAATGTGTATTTGATTGTGTTAGTAACAATGCTACGAATAATTTTGTTAGCTGGTCACAATTGTCTATGTCGATTATAACAAAGTCAACAATTTGAGCAACTCCTAATAACCAATCAATATCATTTTCATTATCATCGTAAACGTATACATTTACATCTTCTTTAAGATCAGTTAGCATATTTTGAAACTGAACTTTTACTTTAGTAGAAGGTTTTACTAAAAGATACGAAATATTTGAATTGTATAACTTATCGGGAGGAGTTATTAAATTAATTTTTCCAAGTGTCATACTTATAATTAGCTTTTTCTTTCCTGAATTCTTTTCCAGATGGATTCGGAATTTTGTTCACTGTTTTGAATATAAGTTACCTCTTCTTCTTTATCTGTTGATTCTTCTGTTTCATTATGTAGCTCTTTTTTTTTAGATTCGTCAAACAAATGACTAGAATCAATTGTTTCACCTTGAGGTAAATCTTTATCTGCTATATTACGTAATTGAGAAAATTGTTCTTCAGTTAAAGGACCATCATCAGCTTCGTAGTCGGGAGTTAGAACAGGTACTTCTACCTCTACTCTTTGTATTTCTGATTCTTCTTTTTCAGAATCAAATTTTTCTATAGTTTCCCAAGGTAAATGATCTATCAATCCTCTTTCATATAAATTACGCTGACGCTTGATTGTATCCTGGGGATTTAATAGTTTCCAATGACGTTTGGCATCTGTATCTTCTATTTCGTCTTGATTTTCGTCTATAACTCTGCTAGCCCACAACTCTTCATTTTCTAACACAGGCATACTATCAATAATATCCTGTTCTAATTTAGCATTGCCTTCTAATGGTCTATTCATCGGAAATGGATAGTATTCTACTTTTTCCTCTTCTTCGACATGTGATAGCTCAACTAAGTCACTAGCCATTTCTTCTTCAATGTCTTCGTCTTTGGGTATCTCTGATATTAGACGATTAGCTTCTTCGATATCAACTTGTTCGTCTTCAATGTCTTGTAATTTAGCAATCACTTTAAGACGTTTGAAGAATGCCTCTGTTTCGGGATCTATATTACCATATAAACCATCGACTACATCACATTCTTTATTAGGACAAAACTCACCGATACCTGGAGCATCCATAACTTCTGTGCCACACTTAGGACAATGTGTTAATTCTTCTTGGGGGTCTTGGGCAACCACCACAGGAATGGCTCCACTGCTATCTCCCACCACAGGTACGTTATCATGTACGGCATTAGTATTATCATCTTCTTCCTCTTTTTGTTTCCTAAAATATTGGAAACTGTATTGGCTGGCTAATAACAGTACAACGGCAAGAGGATCGAAAATTATAACGATTAAAATTATAACCCAACGTACAGCACGTTCTAAAACATTTTGATCTGGGTTGTCGCCATATAGTAAAGCTGCGATGTATTTAATCGGACCGACTTCAGCTTCTACTTTGCGCAGTTCGCTAGCAATCGGGGCACGTTCTTGATTAAGGGCAGCAATAGCTTTCTGAGATTTAGCTATCTCCGACTGTAAACTAGTACGTTCTTTGGCTTGATTACGACGAATTTGTACAGCACGTTCTGCTCCGCGATCTGTATCGGTACGACCCAACATTTGATCAACTTGAGCATCCATTTGTGATAGTGCTTTTTTAGCAGCATCGATATTGTCTCTCTCTGTTTTAATCTTCTCATCGATTAATGCAACTTGAGCAGCAACATCGCCCGTAGGCACAGCCTGATCCAAATGCGCCTTAGACAAATAACCAAAAATACCCATAGATGTAATCAACATCAGGATAGCTACTGCTATGAGCAAATAAGATTTAATTAATCGAGGAGCAATAAACCAATTCTGTTTCAACCAAACAGTAGCTACTAGTTTACTAAGTTCAAGAACTATACCCATCACAGCAATAGGAATAGCTGCGGCGGCAAAAATACTAATCAATCCAGCGACTGAATAGTAAACTGCTACAGCAGAAATGGAAAGCCCGCTTATTAAAGCGAGCCATGCTATACTCTTATCGGCTAATGTTACTTTCATAAGATATATTTATTTGTGAAAATTCCAAGTTTTTGTAGTAACATTATAGCAGGCTGTGTCTTCAAAAGCACGTTGATCTGCGCCTAATCTTACCCAACTATGAACTCTTCTACAATAACCACCATTGGCAGGAGTGGTCATAACTATTCTTGCTTTACCTTGTGCGTCAGTTCGATCATTGAACCACTCCACTGCTTCACCATTCTCTAAATTGTTTAGAGCGTGGTAAACTGCTTGACGATGCAGTTCTCTGTCTTGGGGTTTTAACTGAGTACCAAAATATCTACTTAGGTTAATCAAGACATGTATAGCACTTTCGTTTTGTAACCAACGATTGTTAATAGGACTTTCAAAACTTTGAGCAAAACTATTGGTACATACTAGGATGAGGCACAACTTCCCAAGTACCATCATATTTCTTACAAGCATATCCTCGCCTTTCTACAGGACGGTTATTAAGGGTAATAAAATATTTGTATTCACCGCAGTCAGATGCCATTCCGCTTTGAGCATGAAATAGTCTATCAACTTTGTTGTCATTACATTTCATTACTTCCACAGTATTGCTATCTACTACTCGACCTTTTTTATCTTTAACTGTTACAGATTCAGATTTAAGATCACAATATTGATCAGGAATACTGGCACGGGGAGAGTAGGTAGTACAACCCGAAAGAATCATACTACCGATTAGTAAGTATCTAATCATTTGTTACGATTTTTAGTTTGATTAAGAACATCACCGGCAACTTCGTTAACATCTTTTCCGGCATGTTTACGTTCTTTGCGTTCTACTCTAGAATCAAATTCCTTAGCCATATTCTCTACATCTTTCTTCGTAATTTTCATTAGTACAAAGGCACGATAGTGAGCAGTTTCTGGATTGAACACAATCATCTTTTTATCTACAGCGTAAGTACGTAGTACGCTTTCCGGAATAAGATTAACAATTACATCTTGTCCTTGTTGAAATGCCTCTAACTTCTCTGGGCCGCCTTCTTCGTCGTACACAATAGTAGTGCGATTGTTCATTTCGCCTGTAATACGGTCCAGTACCTTGGCTTTGGCTTTTAATGTAGCCTTTTTCAATGCCATTTCCATGCTAGGGCTAACGTCTTCGGCTACGGCATACAAGTAACCTTCTTTATCCCAGAATTTCCAACCGCCTTTGGATTCAGAACCGTTGTCGGAATGTTCAAGATACCAACTAGGTACTTCACGCTTTGTTACATTTTCGGTACGCAAAGTTTCCATACTAGTAGTAGAACATGCGGTAAGAACAGTTGCTAAGGAAACAACTACAAGAGTGTTTTTCATATTTGCCTTTCAAAGTGTGTGTATAAAATAAAACCTCTACAGTACCAATTATACTGTAGAGGCTTCGATATGTCAATAGTTTTGGTTATTTAAAGAATATAAGCATCATCAAAACGCTTTGAACAATAAAACCAAAACCAATAGTCGCTACGTTTAACATATCCTTAACAATGACTGCTTTAAGAAATAACAGAGTTAATGCTCCCCAAGTTAGCAGAACTAAATCTACACTAGGCAGTCTATCTGTTAAACTCATACTAACAGCTATTAAACTAGGAATAGTAGCAGCATGTAACATGATATTGGCTAACCATGCCATTGTTTCAGAACTGATTACACCAATTCTTTTGGTAATAACAAATTTAGTATGATCTATCCATCTTTTAAGAACCGACATGTTTATCCCTATAAAAAATATGATTACCAATTACACCAATACGTTCTTTACCCCAATTAGGATTCACATATACAGCATGAAAGTATAGTGCATCTTTCATCGAGCTCAATCTGAAATTTTCTAATAGAACTTTTTTGGCAACTTCATAACTTTCTTTATAAAGTTCCGGATGTTTAATTTTTGGTCTGCCGCCGTTTTCACAGTACCAACTAAATTGGCAAACTACTTTTTCCATAAAAATAGTTTTTTGGTACACCACTTGACAGATATCGTTTGGGAAACGAGGATTCTTTGATCTATTCAAAGTAACCTGAGCCACTGCTACTTTTCCTTCAAACGATTCAGAGCCTGATTCGAAATAAACGTTACGAGCCAGACATTCTAATTGACGCTCTCTATCTTTAAGAGCAACAAGTTCGCGATTTTTGGCTTCAATTTTTACTTGGGTGGCCAATTCGACTTTCTGATAATAGGCTATACGATTTTTGGTAATAGCCTGTATTGCTGATCCTACTAAGAATACACCCAGCACGAGCATACCGATTCTTAGATATTTTTCCATAGTTAATCCTCCTATTGTTGAAATGTACAAACGTACACCAGCAGTCCAAAAAATATTAAAAACTGCTGTAGTTTTGAATTTGTCGAGTTAAACCAAAAAATTCAAAACGTTAAGTAGTTATCAAAGTACATAGATTCATTATCTACGCATTTTGCTAATGTCCACTGCTTCCTCATCGCTGAAGATTGGCACGGCATTAGACTTGTGCATTGTACCGATTCCTTTCACTTTTGTACCTGTGTATATCTTTTGTTCGGGTTTAACACAAGGACCTCCTGTGAACGGCAAGGAAGGAATTTTTGGTTCTTCTGCGCCTCTGTGCGTTGGTTTAGCCACTTTTAATATTGGAGCAGTTAGAGCGCGATTACGTTTTTTGGTTTCTTGCTCTATACCCCACTTTTTCTGCAAATCTGCCCAACTTTCTTCCAATTCTCTTGCCTTTCTTGCTTCTTCAGCATTACGAAATTTCTTTTTGCCTTTACGCTTGCCTGTAGTTGATAGCCACGGACCTTCTAAATGAAATGCCATTTTTGACTCCATTTTTGTTGCGAAAGCACAATTATATAGCCTTACACAACTATTGTCAAATTTTATTCTTCTTGTTGGAAATTTTTTACAACTCTATATAGTAAACCATCATGATCCAAATTATGGAACTCTGTACCTAGTTCATATATATCATTACCGAATTCATTTTGATCGAAACCCAGTATTTCAAAAACTTCTGCTTTACTGAGCTGTTCGCCTCTTTGATAACTAACCCACACTAGTGTCATTACACAACACATGAAAATGGCAGCGTCATTCCAAATTCCGTGTATTTCACACCAATCGGTAGTTTGTTTAAGATAATATTCAAAGTCTTCAAGTCTGTTTCCAATTTGAATCAACCACTCTTTGGTATCTTCTCTTTTCCACATATCAGACTCTAAATGATTCACCACAACCGCAACGATCCTTTTCTTTACTGTTAATAAAATCAAAACCTTCGTTAAGTCCTTGACGTTTCCAATCCATAATCATACCATCAATATATGGCAAATCTTTGGGACTTACAAAAATATTAACACCGTTGCTTTCGTATTGTATGTTCTCTGTGTTCGGTGTGTCTACGTATTCTAGTTTATAAGCAAGACCAGAGCACCCAGTAGTTCTTACACCTACTGTTATACCTACACCCTTGCCTCTGCGTTTAAGCTGTTGCTGTACTTTCTTGGCTGCTAATTCTGTTATAGTTATCATGCTTAGACTTGTAATCTGCTAGTGCTGCTTTGATAGCATCCTCTGCTAAAATACTACAGTGGATTTTTACCGGAGGAAGAGCAAGTTCTTCCGCAATTTGTGTATTCTTAATTTCACCGGCCTCTTCAAGAGTTTTACCCTGAAGCCATACTGAGACGAGCGACGACGATGCGATCGCTGAACCACAGCCGTAAGTTTTGAATTTTGCGTCCGTAATAACATTATTTTCTACCTTTATTTGAAGTTGTAGTACATCTCCACACGCCGGTGCCCCGACAAGCCCTGTGCCTACGCTAGGATCGTTTTTATCCAACTTTCCTACATTTCTTGGATTCTCATAGTGATCTAGCACTTGTCCAGAATATGCCATTTTTACTCCTAATAGTAAAAGTATTTATTATGCTTCTTCAGTTATAATTTTGTATATTTGACGCCAATTTTTTACGATTGGATAGTTACACGAGTGACTCATATTATGTCCGTGCTCGACTAAGATACTTCTAAGTCCTAATCTGTGCCCTAAATCAGAATTGGTCGGCTTATCTTCTATCCAAAATAAGTTTGAATTTTCATATTCTTCTAATGCCTCATCTTTATCTGCGCCTGTATCTAGAAATATGAATTTATCGAAGGTAAGTTCTCCAAATATTTTTTGGATATTCATTACACGTAGTTTTTGGGCATTTTTATCATTACTCAAACTAGTTATACATTGAAATCTATAACCATGTTCTTCATGTAAACGTTTTACATAATAAGCGGCATCTCTAAGTGCTGGCAAGAATCCTATTGCTGCGCTTTCATTGAATATTCTTATTAACTTTTTAGCTTCGTATTGATCTAAATCTTCGTACTGGTCATGCAAGTAATAACTATTTTTTCCATTTAGTTTGGTAATATAACCACGTTCAGACATCCAAACATGAAATGCCCATTCCCAGTCGAGGATAACTCCGTCGCAGTCTGTAAGTATGATTTTTTCCATACTTTCAGTATATATTATGTTTTTGATTATGTCAACCGCCCGCGAATACATTCGGTGAACCAGCAGCGACCGATGTACAGCCCGAAAGTCCGTCACCGACTCGACCACAACCTTTATTATTCACTTTAACTGTGCCGCTGCCTGCTGCTATTGGAGCACTATGGGCTGGACACGGACTGCCTGGTTTTTTATGAACTGTATTAACATCGCCCTGTCTACTAATAGGCTTGTTATTAGCAAATACATTTGGGGATCCTGCTGCTCTGGCCATTCCTGAACAATGTGCCACATCAGCATCGCCAATTCTAGTTACTGCTGGCATACTATGCTCCTTTTTCTTTATTTTTATAATCGTTATAATTATAATCTTTCATGAAAGCAAGAACTACTTCCAAAGGATTAAGTACTTCTTGTGTCACCGTTACACTGCCTCCGCTATAATTAATAGCATACGTTCTTATGATTGATTGTCTTTGATCTTGTTTTAAATCATATAAATTTTGTTTATCAGGAACTGCTCCTATTCCTTCCACACTTATAGGTGTGGCTGTTTTATCACTAGTGTCTGTAGGAGTAAAAGTAAAAACATCCTTAAATAAATTTTGATGTTTACCACTGATAGTAACAGTGGTTCCTGATGCGGTAACAGTTATTGGTTCATTCGGGTCTCCCACTAAAGACCCGCTTACATCTGTGATAATTTCTAAAGGATCAGGTACTATTGTTACTGTTACTGAAAAATTTGTGTTATGATTAATAGCAGGTAAAATAGATGGGCTAGCTGTTGCCATATTTTTTGTTTTCCTTGGCAATTAATTCTTGTAACCTGTGATGCCACGTATCTATTTCTTCATGCTGTTCGTGTGTATGTGGAGGATCTGGTATTTCTGGCACAAATTCAATTACATGATCAAAGTCTTCAGGGATGTCTTCAAAACGTTCAAAGTTTTGAAGTTCCCCGTCAATCATTAAAACAAACTTGTGTGTCATCTCATAAAGTCAGTTGTACTTACTGGTTGTATACCTGTTGTTTGAAATGTGTACTGCGATGCTATTTCTTTATCAGATTCGGCAATTACAATAATGAGATTTTTATTTACATTGAGTTTACTATCTGGATTTACGGTCATCATATAAGGAGCCATACCGATACCTTTTTGACTCATGGCTAACATCAACGTTTTTTCAATTTTTACTGTACTATCATCTTCAGAAACAAATTTACCAATTAGTTCTTCCCCGGATGTTAATTTAATGCTGACCACGTCGCCATCTGTGAAACTTCTTTTTTCTAATAACATATTAACCTTTCAAGTATTGTTTAAGTTCTGTAAATCCACCAACAAGTTTATCATCTAAAAATATCTGTGGAACTGTACGTGCTGTTGGCACTGCTTCTAATAAATCTTCTTTGGTATAGCCATCACCAATTTTTCGTTCTTCTATCTCAATGCCTTTGTGTGTTAGTAAAGCTTTGGCTTGATCACAAAATGGACAATTGTACTTACTCCATACTACTGCTTTCATAATGTTGGTAACTCCTCATAATCGATCGTGTCGCTCATTACACCTATAACATAGTTAGTTGATTCATTTTCCTGTAAGGCAGTTTGTTTCTTACTGGTATCACTATGCTTGTTAAACCACGGAATCGGAGTAGTTTTTGGAGCAGGCTGATGATATTTGATTCCAATTTCTTTTAAGGCTGCGACTGCAGTATAGTCAACAAAATCTTTTAAGATATTAGCGTTAAGACCAATTACTGGTCCTTTCTTGAACAGGTACTCTGCCCATGCTTTTTCCTCACGTATAACATCTTCATACATAGTGTACACTTCTGCTTCACACTCAATTTTAGCTCTAGCGAATCTTTCATCTTCTTTGACTACTGTGTTAATTAACATAGCAGTCCATTCTTTGTGTAATAATTCGTCTTGTAAAATCAAACTAATAATGTTACCGTTTCCGATAAAGATTTTGTTTTCTACCATGGCTAAACTTGTGGCAAATGATACCATGAAGCGGAATGCTTCTAAAGCATAACTGGCATTTAATGCTAACCAAATAGCCTTGACATGTTCAATTTCTGTTACATTAGCTTCGTTCAATTCTTTACGACAATTTAACCTATGCAGAAAATCATAGTATTTTCCTACACTACTAGCCATATCCACGATCTCTTGTGTATCATGAATAGTGTTAAACACTTCTTTAGGAACATTGTAAATGTTACGAATAATGTGACTGTAACTACGACTGTGAATATTAGTTTCAAAGAAACTCCAGTTGTACATAAGTGCTTCAAGTTCGGGTAAACTAACACAAGGAGTAAAAACTTGTGCGGGTCCACGACCTTGTAAACTGTCTAGAGCAGTTTGTCTTAGTAAGTTACTAGTAAAGATATGTTTAACAGAATCGCTTGCTTCTTTAAAATCCCCAGCATCTTTAGTTAAGCTAATTTCTTCAGGTACCCAAAAGAAACCACGTGCTGTTTGTTCAATCTTTTGTATCTTAGGATACTTGACTTCTTCAAATCGTTGTATTGTTACCGGACCTTCTGGGTCTAAAAACATTCTGCGATGTAGATAATCTGTCTTAGTCTGTAAGTTATATTGTGCTTTGCTCATTTATATGGTTCCAATTAATTATTTTCCATTGATTCTCTAAATATTTTTTCTTATCTGATTGATAGTCTAACGCCCAGGCATGCTCCCACCAGTCAATAAGTAAAACTATATCTTTTTTTACTTCGTGATTTGTTATTGTTTTTATTTTGCCACTTTTACTCAAATACACCCATCCACTACCTTGTATACTCATTGCTGTTTTTTCAAATTCTTTTTTGAAGTTGTCAAAACTTTTGTGGTGCTTGTTGATAAAATCTTCAATAGCACCTTCTGGTTTATTTTTATTATTAGGGACCTGATATTGTTGAAACAATATATTATGTAAGAATACTCCTGCTTCATTAAACACAGGATCGCCTTCTCCTTTGTTGTATCTTTCAGCGTAAGTCTTAGCTAACTTCTCATAGTGATAGTTAAGTGTGTTTTCGCTTATACTAGGACTTAGATCATCTTTTTTATAAGGTAAAGGTTTAATACTTAATTTTTCATTGCGGCCTTCTGCTATAAAACCTTTTATAAACTCATAACTCATCACAATTTACACGCCTCGCAATCCGCATCATCTAACAATTCTAAATCTATTTCATGAAAGCCATTCATTTTAGGTTCTCCTAAATGTTCTTGTGATTTAGATCCTGTCTTATTAATCAAACTATAATAAAAAGTTTTGATACCCCAAAAATGTGCTTGCATCAGATTCTTAGCAATTAACGTAGTAGGAACTTTTCGATCTGCCCAATGAGCAGGATTATAAAAAGTATTAGTACTAATACTTTGATCAACATAGGCGGCGAGAACGGCTGCTGTTTTTAGATAACCTGCGCAATCTTTTTGATCCCACATTAACTGATATTTGTTTTTCAATCTGTGATACTCGGGAACTACTTGTGTAAACGAACCTGCCTTACTTTCCTTAACACTGATCAAGCTCATAGGCATCTCAATACCATTCGTGCTGTTTATAACAACACTGCTACTTTCAACCGGAGCAATGGCCATTAGTGTAGCATTACGAACACCATGCTGTTTCATTTCAGCACGTAGAGGTTCCCAATCAAGTTCAGGAGCAAAGTTAGTTAATTCGTTTACACCTTCTGCTCGTAGTTCCCAAGGAAAAATACCTTGTCCATATCTAGTCTTATCGCTGTCTTTACACTTGCCTCTTTCTTTGGCTAGTTCTACTGTAGCTTCAGTTAGGTAGTAAGCCTGATGCTCGATCCAGGATTTAACCTCTCCCAGCGCATCGGCTTCTCCGTATTTAAGACCACGTTTAGCATGCCAATAAGCAAGATTAGTAACACCAATACCCAAAGGTTGAATTTCGTCATTACTTAGTTTACTCTGAATTGATAAGAAATCTTGATAGTCCAATATGTTACATAGACTACGTTGTAAAATGCGACAAGCACGTCGCATATCTTCTGGATTACGAAAGGCACCCCAGTTGATGCTTCCCAATGTACATAGTGCGATTCTGCCTTCATCATCATCTAATCTTTTAAATGGTTTAGTAGGTAATAGTATTTCGCAGCAAAGATTACTTTGATAGATAGTATGATATTCAGGATCAAATGGTCCTTGGTTCATCACATTGTCAATAAACACAAGATAGATACGTCCTGTATCTGTACGCTCTTTTAGAATTCCACTTTTAAAAACTTCTTCTGCTGATATAACTTTCTTGCGCAGACCAGGTACTTTCTCGTACTTGGTGTATAAATGTTCAAACCGTTTCGTGTCTCTGTAGAAAGCTTCATAAAGGTCTGGTACTTCATTGGGATCAAAGAAAGTAATGGATCCTTTATCTTTAAACCTTCTCCAGAAGAAAGCAGACAGTACCACCCCGTAGTCCATGTGTCTGACTCGGGTCTCATCTGTGCCTTGATTATTCTTAAGCACGATAAGATCATCAAACTGATGATGCCAAATTGGATAAAAAACAGTAGCACTAGCATTGCGTATTCCACCTTGACTGCAACTCCTTAAATCTGCGAACCACTTCTTTAAAAAAGGCAGCATGCCAGTGTGCATGATTTCACCACCACGGATAGGACTGCCTAATGGGCGTAAGCGACCAATCTCTAAACCAATGCCGGCACGTTTGCTGGCATACTTGGCCATCATCTCCCCGCTAGCAAAGATACTATCAAGATCGTCATCACTACGTATAAGAACACAGCTACTAAATTGCTTGGTGGGAGTACCCAAACCAGCAAGAACGGGAGTAGCGAGAGTAAAAAGACCATCACTGGCTGCTGTATAATATTCTTTAATGTATCGCATCCTTGCTGTATTTGGTTCTTCTTTGTGAAAGACTGTAGCTGCTGCCACCATGTATCTAACTTGTGGAGTTTCATAAATTTCCTTAGTGCTTCTATTTTTAACTAGGTATTTTTCAATCAGTTGTTCAATAGCAGCATAACTGTATTGTTCATCTTTCGAATGATCAATAATGTCATTCATCTTATTCCAATCTTCTTCACTATACCATTTTAGAAGATCGTCGGTATACAGACCTGTAGCCACATTAGTCTTTACTATTTCATATAAATGCGGAGGCTCGTATCCTCCATACACATCTTTACGTAACATACTCAGACGTTGCTTACCTGCCACATATTGATAGTTGGTATGACCTAAGTCTGGATTTGATTCTATATCGATAAGATCCACTATGGCTCTTAGTGTTATTTCATCGATTTCTTTAGTGGTAATTCCATCGTAAAAATGAGGTTGACTTTTAATTTCTATCATGCTTTGGCTGACATCTGCTATACCACTACATACTTTTGCTATCTGTGTTTGCCACTTTTCGATTGTTAAAGGCTCTTTTTTTCCGTTTCTTTTGATGACTATGATATTCGACATTGTTTTATTCTTTTATGTAAAGGTATTGTTGATTGCTTATTTATAGCCAGGTGATTTGGCTTAAAACTTTTAGGACTGACCATATATTTTATCCTCTACTAGCAACAAATAATATATAGTTTTAACAACAGTGTCAAATTAGTTGATGTATCTGTATCTATAATCGAATTTAGATTGATCGTTAGTATTATAGTTTACATATGATAAAATCACTTCTCCGCCCGAAACGCTTGCTGTAAAAACAATTTTATCATCGTCATACTCTTCGCCAACATATTCGTAATCGTCAACTAATCGAACATGTTGTTGAACTAAATCAATATTTTGATAATCCACTGTTAAATGAATAATTCCTTTTCTAACTTGATTATATTGAGGGGGTAAAGTTTTAACACTTCTTAATAGATAACATATTTCTATAGATGAGTCGGCATCTATTGGTATTCTTAAAAAATTAGTAGGACTGGCGATCGACGACAACATCACACTGGCAGTAGTATCCATTTCTTGATAAACCGATCCTTGGACTTCTGCTATATAGGTAAGATCGAATCTATTAGAAGAAAGATCATCTGTAATTTGACCTGTAATAGGATCAGGAACTATTTGATTAGTAGATACTCTTCTATCAAACGAATCACCAATCGAAACATTTCCATGCGAGTCAAATCTAATTATAGCAGTTTGATTATTAGTATTTCTGCCGCCTTCGCTTCCAACGTTTCTAAAAGTATTTCCTATTGACTTATTACCGTATCCTTTATAAACGTAAATGCCTTGTCTTTCTACATCTTCAAATAAACAATCTTCGATAATAGTATTCCTAGGACCATATTGTTTTCCTACAACTACTATAGGAAATTCTGGTCCTAAGGAAAATCCTATATAGGCATCTCGAAGTTCACATTCTAAAAACACATTGTTTAAAATATCGTGCTCAGAAAAAACAGAATATTTCATTCCATCTATAATTATTCTGTCAAATTTATTTCTTTGACATGTAACACCGCTGGATAACGATTCTAAAATTATTCCTTTACTACTGTTACTAGCACTGTCTCCATAGGTTCCTACTATCTTGATATCTCTTAATACACTATCTCTTACAGCAGACATTTGAAATCCATGAACAGTAGGGTCTCCGGTGATTACAGTAAATCCTGAAAGTACAGAATTTTTAGGTTGATTTATTAATGTAGTACTTCCTAAAGAACTACGACTTATTTTAGTTGAAGTTTCATTTATAAATCTAAAAGCAGGTTGACTTACTCCTGTAAATTGAAAAACAGTTTTATCTATACCTGATCCTACTATAGTAACATTACTAGGTAAAAATATAGTTGAAGATACCAAATATGTGCCTGGTAAAAATTCTAATGTTACTCTTAAATCATTTCTGCTGATATAAGATGGATTTAGAAAAAGATTGTCAATTGCGTTTTGTATTTTAGCTGCTTGATCTAACCCATTAGCTTCAATACCATATTCGACATTAGTTACCCTTTCGTCTAATCTTTCTTGTAAGGTTAATTGTACAGGATAATTTGTGCTTAATCCAGTTTGGATAGATGTATTATTTTCTCTATACTGATAATCTTGTGCTAATTCAAAGATATTATCTTTTTCAGTTAAGAGTCTAGTATTGCCGACCTGAGGAGCGCCTTCGCTTACAGCACCGTTTCCTATGAACAATTTTTGTGTATCGATAGCCCAAGCTAATTCTCCGCTAGCTAACTGTGGAATACCTTCTTCTTGTTCTCGTCCACGACGTAGTTGAATTTTCGAAATCTGGATTACGGCCATAACAATATCCTCTATATAGCATATTTAGCCAGCCAGTTTATAG
>Ga0315909_10004277_pt1 | contig 16961 bp, 22 predicted proteins | sample LakEriMetagenome_11_FD_203527 | JGI IMG/M metagenome (GOLD analysis project Ga0315909, IMG submission 203527) | Freshwater fungal communities from buoy surface, Lake Erie, Ohio, United States - Buoy 2 MA125 | ecosystem: Environmental > Aquatic > Freshwater > Lake | place: USA: Lake Erie, Ohio...
TGGCTATTTCACGCGCACAACTACTGAAAGAGCTGCTCCCCGGCCTGAACGCCTTGTTCGGTCTGGAGTACGCTAAATATGGCGAAGAGCACAAGGAAATCTACGAAACTGAGACTTCCGAGCGTTCCTTCGAAGAAGAAACCAAGCTGTCTGGCTTCTCGGCTGCTCCAGTCAAGAACGAAGGCTCTGCGATTGCTTATGACAATGCGCAGGAAGCTTGGACTGCAAGGTACAACCACGAAACCATTGCTCTGGGTTTCTCGCTGACCGAAGAGGCCATCGAAGATAACCTGTATGACAGCCTGTCGGCTCGTTATACAAAAGGTTTGGCTCGTGCTATGGCGTATACCAAGCAGGTTAAAGCGGCTTCTGTTTTAAACAACGGCTTCTCGGCTTCATATCCGGGCGGTGATGGCGTAGCGTTGTTTTCAACTGCACACCCGCTAGTTGATGGAGGAACTAACTCTAATCGACCTTCTGTTGCTTCTGATTTAAATGAAACTTCGCTGGAAAACGCTGTGATTCAAATCGCTGCGTGGACTGACGAACGTGGACTTTTGATTGCGGCTAAACCCCGGAAATTAATTGTTCCTTCTGCTCTTCAGTTTGTTGCTACTCGTTTGCTTGAAACCAGCCTTCGTGTTGGTACTAATGACAACGATATTAACGCACTGAAGAACAATGGTTCAATTCCAGAAGGCTATACGATCAACCACTTCCTGACCGATACAAACGCATGGTTCCTGTGTACCGACGTTCCAAACGGCATGAAGCACTTTGTTCGTAGCCCACTGGCTAACTCAATGGACGGCGATTTTGATACTGGCAACGTCCGTTACAAGGCTCGTGAGCGTTATTCCTTCGGATTTTCAGACCCTCTGGGTATGTTTGGTTCGCCGGGAGCATAAAGATTGGGGGGCTTTACGGCCCCCCTTTTTCGGTATATAAAGTAACAAATCCGGGGGATTTCCCGGCGCTTACGAATAGGCCCCCCGCCTAACGACATGCAGATCGTTCGCGCTTAACTCGCATGTGAGGACAACTCAAATGGCACTTTCTACCACCCAAAGTATTTGGCGTTCGGGCGGCGGCGATCAGACTCGTACCGCGTATTGTGGCTCCGGCCTAATGGCTGCGCAGTTCTACATCGCTGATGCTTCTCCAGCTACTGCTGGCACTAACGTAGCCGTTTCTTCGGTTGCTGGCGCACCTGCTCTTATTCTCCCATCTGGCGCTGTTATCGTTTCTATTTCGGTAACTGATGCTGGCGCGGGCACTTGCGACATTGGCGCAACCGGCTACACCTCTGGCACTGCTGACAACGACTTCTTCGCTTCGGCTCTGTCTGTAGCGGCTGTTGGCACTACGTCGATTGGTTCGGTTGTGACTGGCGCACCGTTGACTGAAATGTCGTATGTGACTGTAACTGACAACACTTCGGCTTCGGGTACTGTAGCTGGTGTTATCACTTACTTCGTTACCGATCCTCTGGTTGGTCAGCAGAACGTCTAATAAGGAGGCATCACCATGATGCAAACAGACGTTAAAGGTAAGGATTGCGTAGCTAACGCAACTACTACTGTATTTAACGGGCGTGCTCGTTTCAAAGGCATTTGGTACAGCACCTCTGGTGCTACGAGTATTGCCGTTAAAGACGGTGCAACCACATTGTTTACTTTTATTATTGCAGGGCAAGCCTCGGATGACATTTGGATTCCGGGGGAAGGCGTACTTTGTGCGACAAGCTTGCTTGTAACAATTGGTGCTAACTGTACCGCAGTGGTGTTCTATGGCTAAGTCTCCAGCATGGACGAGGAAAGAGGGCAAAAATCCCAAGGGTGGTCTAAACGCCAAAGGGAGAGCTTCTTACAACGCAGCGAATCCGGGGAAGCCGGGGTTGAAAGCCCCCCAACCGGAAGGCGGCGCAAGGAAAAAATCATTTTGTTCCAGAATGGAAGGGATGAAAAAGAAGCTCACCTCGTCGAAAACCGCAAACGATCCGAACAGTCGGATCAATAAAAGTTTAAGGGCTTGGAAATGCTAAAAGATAACATTGAACCAGACTTGATGGACAACATCTCCATCCTTGCGGGGCTGGGCGTCCTACTTTCGTGGTTACCTACTGTGTTTTCACTTGTGTCTATTGTCTGGTTCAGCATTCGTATCTGGGAATCCGATACGGTTCGTGGCCTGACCAACCGTATTAAGGGGAAAAAAGATGAAGAGCAAAGCTAAACCTGCAAAGGGTTCTGCACGCACTAAGCGTTTTGATGTCGGCGGCACTGTCGGTGCTTTGGCCGGTCTGGGTACTTTGGCTTACCTGATGTCGCGTAAGAAGAAGGGCGCAGAAGGTACGGCTGGCGAGTACAAACCACAGGGTAAATTCCCACAAGAAGATGGCGGTGGTACGTCGGGGCCCGGCATGGCGGATACAACGTCGGATAACAAGCCATTTGTTAAGCCGCCACCCGGTGTAATTTTTGAGAAAGACCGTGCTAGAGACCGTGCATTACGACAGTCAAAGGACCCTAGATCGAACTTGGTGCCTGAAGGTTTATCCCAACAGGATAAAGATACGCTGTACGAATCCGACAAAGCGCTTGTAAGAACTGATAACGCACCTGTAGTTAGAAAGAAGCCTAAAAAAGCCGACGATAAAAAAGCCGACGATAAAAAAGCCGACGATAAAAAAGTTAGCACAGATAACGCCCCTGCGCCCACAGGCTCAGATTCGACCCGCTCTTCTGCGGATGATGTAATCGGTGCGGGTATTAGGAACGCTCGGATCGGCGAAAAAAATAAGCCTTATCCAGTTAATCTCCCTGCCGTTAAAGAAGCAGAGCGGAGAAATTTTTTGCAAAACAAAGCTGGTCTTAGCGGTAAAGGCATTCCTACGCCCGGCGATAAAAACAAAACAGAAGCAACATCTAAAGTTGCTAAAGCTGTCCAAGGCACAATTGACAATCGCAGTAAAAGTATGGCGCGTACTCCAGAACAAAAAATGTCAGAAGGTGCACGAGAAGTACAAAGAAGACGCGATAAAGAAAAAGCTGAAAAACTTGGCTATGGCATCAAAAAGGGTGGCATGGTCAAGAAGTACGCCTCTGGCGGCTCGGTTTCGTCGGCATCAAAACGTGCCGATGGATGCGCAATTCGTGGAAAGACGAGGGCTTAGTAATGCCAGCCAAGTCCGCCAAGCAGGAAAAGTTCATGCAAGCGGTTGCGAACAACCCCAAGTTCGCTAAAAAAGTCGGCGTACCCGTAACTGTGGGCAAAGAGTTCACTAAATCTGGAGGCGGTGAGATGAAAGAGTCAAAGAAGATGGTTGGCAAAGAGATTGCGTTCATGAAGAAAAAGGGCGCACCCAAGTCGATGGTCAAACACGAGATGGCTGAAGCTGGCATGAAAAAAGGCGGCATGGCTATGAAAAAGATGGCTGGCGGCGGAAAAACATTAGGTATATCACCAGATATGGATGTATCTGATGATAAAGATGAATACAAAAGATCTATGCGTAATCAACGTGCAAAAGATATTGGTCTTGCTGGTGTGGCAGGCGCATTGTCTGGGGCAAAACTTGGCGCACTTGGTTTGGATTACATGGGTAGACGTAAGACTGAAAAAAAAGATAGTGTTAAAGAGAACCAAAAACAATATGGCATGAAAAAAGGCGGCATGGCTATGAAAAAGATGGCCTCGGGCGGTCTGGCTGGTGGTCACAAGGCTGCTGATGGCGTTGCCATGAAAGGCAAAACCAAGGCCATGCAGGTAAAAATGAAGCACGGTGGGCGTACCTGCTAATGAGAGCCTCGCGTGGTATGGGTGCCATAAACCCTTCCAAGATGCCCGGTGGGAAGAAGAAAGCCCGTCGGGATGACACCAACTTTACGCAATATAAAGAAGGTGGGAAGGTCAACGCTGCTGGTAACTACACCAAACCAGAACTTCGTAAGAAGATCGTCTCGCAGGTAAAGTCCGCAGCCACCCATGGCACAGGCGCAGGTCAGTGGTCAGCCCGCAAGGCACAACTCGTGGCTAAGAAGTACAAGGCCGCTGGCGGCGGGTATCGTGACTGATGAGTGTGCTGCGCGTTCGTCCTGACTTGATGTTTATTGGTCAGGTGCATGGTAAAGGCGTAGCAGTACCGCCAGAAGCCAAAGCGGCCATAGATAAGTATGGGGCTTGGTATGAGGGCAGTGGGGATGACCGATTGCCGGGAGTTAAGTACCAAGGCTCATGGGACGATGCGCTGGCGAAAGACGTAAAGGGGTACCCAAAAGAGTTTTTGTTTGTTATTTTTACAAACACAGCAGTAAACGAGCAGAAAGAAATACTCCCCGGTCCCGGTACCATTTTTGACCGGCTGCTTAAAACGCAGGGGCAGTACGGATATTTTAAGAGTCGTAAGTTTGATGCCGATACGTTGACCGCTTTCTTAAAAGAAATGGGCGGGGCGTACTTGAAAGACAGTAAGGCAGAGGCAACAAAAGAAAATGTGGCGGCTTTTATAAGCAGTGGCGAAAAGGACATGTGGGAGTCTGGCAGTACGCCAGCAAAGAAGATGGCAGACAAGGCAAACAAGCACCGAGACATGTGGCTTCTGTCGCAACCAAGAGGTGTTTATTTTGTTGGTTCAGACCACCTGAAAGACTTAAAATCGCTACAAGCAGGTAAGAGTTCTGGCGTTGAAAAGACGGACGTAAACCGGAAAAACACTAGACTAATATGAAGGCACCACAGAAAAGCTTGAAAGACTGGGGGGACCAGAAATGGCGGACTAAGTCCGGTAAACCCTCCAGTAAAACCGGTGAGCGTTATCTCCCGGAAAAGGCGATCAAGGCGCTAAGCCCAGCCGAGTACGCAGCCACTACGAAGGCAAAGCGGGAAGGGAAGGCAAAAGGTAAGCAGTTCGTTGCACAGCCCAAGGGCATAGCCAAGAAAACAGCGGGGTTTAGGTAATGGCTAAAGTAACTGTTGCTGACGAGCTGGAACAACAGCGTTCAGAAGAAGCTTTTGATAAGGCTGATGCCCGCTTAAATCAGCGCTTTCTTGCGCGTAGGTTAACTAAGGAAATAGCAGAATCTGAGGCAAAGCATAAGGAAGCCGCAGAAAAAAGGCAGGCAGCAAAAGAGGCAAAAGAACGTAAGGCTGATCCGCTGTACGACGAGCGTAAAGCAGCACGTACTGAAGCTGAAAAAGGCGCTGTTACTAAGATGGTAGGCGGGGTAAAAGTTACGGAATACCCGTCAGTTGATCCGGTCGAGCGGCGACCTACAGCGCAGCCGTCTGGTGGGCGTGGGCAAGGCGGCGGTGCAGGTAGCTTGCTGCGGGAGATGAACCCACAAAAACTGTACAAAAAAGGCGGTATGATTTCTGCGTCTAAGCGCGGTGACGGAATAGCCCAGCGCGGTAAAACTAAAGGACGGATGGTTTAAATGGCATTTTCTACAGACACAACTGCGTTTAACCCTGACCTCAACGAGATATTTGAAGAGGCGTTTGAGCGTTGTGGCTTAGAACTCCGCACGGGCTATGACTTCCGTACGGCGCGGCGCAGCCTGAACTTTTTGATTGGTGAGTGGGCGAACCGGGGCATCAACCTGTGGACCATCGAGCAGGGTTCTATTAATCTGGCGCAGGGGGTAACGACCTATGATCTACCTGATGATACCGTTGATCTTATTGAGCATGTTATTCGTACTGATTCCAACCAAGGCCCTAACCAAACTGATCTGAACATCACCCGTATCAGCGTCTCAACCTATTCGACTATCCCAAACAAGTTAGCGCAAGGCCGTCCGATTCAGGTTTGGATTAACCGTCAGTCGGGGCAAAAAGTTGGATCGAATGCGGCAACGCCGAAAGCCCCGCAGATTAATGTGTGGCCTGCGCCGGATCAGGGTACAACGCAGAATCCGTACTACGTGTTTTATTACTGGAGACTAAAACGCATTTACGACGCTGGTACCGGTACAAACATTATTGATATTCCATTCCGCTTCCAGAACTGCATGGTAGCGGGGCTTGCTTATATGTTGGCCGTGAAGAAACCCGAGGTATCGCCGGATCGTGTAATGGCATTAAAACTTATGTACGATGAAGCTTGGAATTTAGCCTCTGAAGAAGACAGAGAAAAAGCTGCGGTTCGGTTTGTGCCACGAGAAATGTTCTTCTAATGGGCAACAGGTTTAGTTCAGCTAAAAACTCGATTGCGGAATGTGACCGCTGCGGGTTTCGTTACAAGCTGAAGGAGTTGAAAAAGCTGACGATCAAGACTAAGCAGGTCAGTATTAAAGTGTGCCCGACGTGTTGGGAACCAGACCAGCCACAATTGCAGTTAGGTATGTATCCAGTGGACGACCCACAAGCTGTACGGGAACCACGCCCAGATGTAAGCTACAGACAGGCAGGATATACAGGGCTGCAGTTGACGTTGAATACCGACTTTGGTGACCCGTCAGGTGGTAGTCGAATATTTCAGTGGGGCTGGGCACCGATAGGTGGGGCAAGCGGAAATGACGCGGGGTTGACGCCCAATGCTTTGGCCCCTAGAGGTATAGTAGGTAGTGTAACGATTACATAGGAGTCTATATGGACAGCATGAAAAAAGTAGCCAAGGCAGAAGTCAAAAAGCATGAGAAGCGTATGCACAAAATGGCCAAGGGCGGCGTAACTAACGACCAGCTTAAATCCATGGGACGCAATCTGGCACGTGCAGCAAACCAGAGAGGCCGATAATGGCTAAATATTCACACAAGCAGGGCGGCAAAGAAATAGGCCAAGCTGCGGTTTACGCGGAGCCACATACCATGGACGGTAAAAAGATTACGGCGCGATCTACACAGAACGAGATTTCTGGCGTGGGCCATATGGATAGCCTGAACGTTGGCGTAGGTACAGTCAACAAAGGTAACATTAAACCAGCAAAAACAACTGGTATCAAGATTCGCGGCACTGGCGCTGCAACTAAGGGCGTAATGGCTCGTGGTCCGATGGGCTAATCATGACGTATACCGAACTGTTCACTATCGTTAAGAACTACCTGCAAAACGACTTCCCCACAAATACGTGGACAAGCGTTACAGGGGCGAATCCGCCCATTACTTCTACCGGTACTGAACAGATCAATACGTTTATTACCCAAGCTGAAGAGCGTATATACAACAGCGTTCAGATTCCAGCACTGCGTAAGAACGTAACCGGCGTAACTTCTGGCGGCAATAAATACTTGTCATGCCCAAACGACTTTCTGTCCGTTTTCTCGATGGCGGTTATCGACGGTAGCGGGAACTATGAGTATTTGCTGAACAAGGATGTGAACTACATTCGGGCGGCGTACCCCAATCCATCATCTACTGGCTTGCCGCAATACTACGCCTTGTTTGGCCCCACAGTTGCATCCAGCGTCATTACAGACGAGTTGAGCTTTATTCTTGGCCCAACACCTGACGCTGTCTACAACGTGGAGTTGCACTATTTTTATTACCCCGAGTCAATTACAACTGCGGGTGCTTCATGGCTTGCCGATAACTACTCACCGGTATTGCTGTATGGCACGTTGGTAGAAGCGTACACGTTCCTAAAGGGCGAAATTGATTTGACTGCGCAGTACGAGAAGAAGTATCAGGAAGCTATGGCTCAGTTGAACCGTCTGGGTACAGGTCTTGAGCGCAATGACGCGTACAGGGTCGGGCAGGCCAGCATGAAAGTGAATCCGTAATGGCTATCCAACAAGGACTCACAAACAGTTTTAAACAAGAGATGCTCCAAGCGGGGCAGAACTTGGCGACCGACACATTGAAGATGGCGTTGTACACCGCGTTTTCTGACATCGGGCAGTTGACCACTGTTTATACAACAACGAACGAAGTAGCCGGCACGGGCTACACAGCAGGTGGCGTAGTCATGACGGGTGTGACAATTAGCACACAAACAACTGGGCCTAATGCGGGCACGGTTTACGTAGATTTTGCTGATGTGTCTTGGCCGGGAGCTAACTTCACTGCGCGTGGTGCTTTGATCTACAACACTACGCAGGGTAACAAGTCGGTAGCTGTTTTAGATTTTGGTTCGGATAAAATTTTTAGTAGTGTAAGCAACACCGTTACGATGCCAGCAAACACGGCAACGACGGCACTAATTCGTTTTCCTTGAGGAGATAGGTATGAACAACGTAAAAGCAATTGCGGGCGACAGTGTTGATGCCGCAGTAATCAGACCCGCTACAGAAATCGAGCAAGTTCATGCTGGCGGCGTATTCCATATTCTTTGCTACGACAAAGACGGTAACTTGAAGTGGGAAGAAAAAGGTCCCAACCTTGTGGTGGACACCGGGTTGCAATACATGGTCTCTACTTCGCTGGATGCCGCTGCGCAGACGACTGTGTGGTATCTGGGTTTGATTAGCACTCTGACTTCAATCGTTGGTGGCGATACCATGGCTTCACACGCCGGTTGGACTGAAGATACTACTTATTCGCAAGCAAACCGTCCGACAGCAACATTTGGTACAGCAACAACTGCGAACCCATCGGTGCTTGATAACTCTGCATCGGTAGCTGTGTTCTCTATTAACGGCACAACCACCATCAACGGCGCGTTCCTAACCAGCAACAACACCAAAGGCGGCACAACTGGCACGTTGTTTTCAGCCAAAGCATTTACTGGCGGCGCTCGTTCAGTGATAAGTGGTGACACTCTGAATGTGACTTACACCTTCAGCTTGACCGGTACCTAATCATGAAGATTGATTTTTTCTTTGACACTCAGTACGGCAAGTTCTGCGATGCCTTGCACTTGCCGGATGACCACACACTTACTGACGAAGAAATACAAGCGATGAAACAGCAACGGGTAGACAACTGGATAGCCGTTGTTACCGCCCCTCCCCCAGAAGAAGTAGTGCAAGAACCACCGGTGGAGTGATGAATGGCAGATCGTTATTGGGTTGGGGGCACGGGTACATGGGACGGCACCAGCACAGCTAACTGGTCCGCTTCGTCGGGGGGCGCTAGTGGCGCTTCTGTGCCTACGGCGGCAGATAACGTATTTTTTGATGCAGGTAGTGATGCTGGCGGTATCTTCACCGTCACGATGGCGACAACCCCACGGCTTTGTAACGACTTCACAGCGTCTGGTCTTGATTTCACAATGACCCTAGCGGGTACGAGCATTGGCTTGACCGTTAGCGGTAGTCTATCTTTTCCTGCGACAAACTTCACCCGCACCTACACAGGTGCGACCACATTTAACGCCACTACCACAGGCAAGACAATAACGACTAATGGCGTTGCTTTTGGTGGAGCCGTTACGCTTAATGGTGTTGGGGGTGCATGGACACTTGGCTCTGCGTTAAGTACGGGTACGTTCTCGTTGATATTAACAAGCGGCACGTTTGATACTTCAGCAAGCAATTATGCGGTTACTGCTGGATCATTTACATCAAGCAATTCCAATACAAGAACAATAAACTTAAATGGATCAACAATAACACTAAACATATTCGGCACTGCTTGGGATATGACAACCAGCACTAACGCAACATTAAACGCCGGTAATTCACAAATAAATCTTGGTACAACTGGTTGCATTTTTGAGGGCGGCAATCTTACTTATTACAATTTGTCTTTTACATCAACAACAGCGACAGGAACTGGAACAAAAACAATTAACGGCGCAAACACATTTAATAATCTTACTTATGCAACGGTTTCAACGGTTGGGCTTAATAATAATTCTTTTGGTGGAAACCAGACAATCAACGGAACTTTGACGGTTACTGGCGCTAACAGTAATCAAAGAATGTTTGTTCGTTCAGACACAACAGGCACATCCCGCACACTAACTTGTGCAGCTATTGCAGCAATGACTGATGTTGATTTTCGTGACATCACAATAGCAGGAGCGCATGGCACGTTATCTGGTACTCGCTTGGGTGATTGCAATGGGAATAGCAACATTACCTTTGTAGCGGGGGCGAACAAATATTGGAACTTGGCAGCAGGCGGCAACTGGAGTGATACGGCTTGGGCGTTAAGTTCAGGGGGTTCTGTTGCCGCTGCAAATTTTCCGTTAGCTCAAGACACAGTCATTATTGAAAACACGGGGCTTAACACAAGCGCGACCGTTACCATAGATGCTGGCTACAACATTGGAACACTAGACACATCAACACGCACTAACGCAATGACGTTAGCTTCAGGCAGCAGCCTTCCTACGTTCTATGGAAACTTCACGTATGGATCAGGCATAACACCTACCGGTACAAGTACTTACACATTTAGTAACCGAACCACAAAAACATTAAATTCTGGTGGTAAATCATTTACACAGCCTATATCCATTATTTGTTTCGGTGGCGGTATTCAGCTTTTAACTAATAATCTGACTTTAGGCTCAACACTTACAACTAATTTAACGCGAGGCACGTTAGACCTGAACAACCTGACGTTAAGTACAGGCGTGTTTAGCTCAAGCAACACCAACACGCGCTCCATAGCATTTGGTACAACCGGAAAAGTCGTCCTTACAAGCGGGGGGACTAGTCTGTTGATGGCAACTGCCACAAACTTCACGTTTACCGGCACATCAAACATATCAGCGGCGATGTTTTCAACAAGAACGTTTAACTTCGGCGGGACTGCTGGAGCTACAACTTCTAACAGACTGGACATCAACCTAACATCAGGCGCGTCCACGCCTACGTTTACAGGGTCATTTAGACAAATCAACTTTACAGGATCAACGTCTAACCCCGGCGCACAAACCATCAATTGTCACGGGTTTACGCTTGCATCGGGCGGGACGTATACAAGCACTGACTTTACAACTGTTGGTAGCGGTACGCTTACTTCAACTGGCAAACAAATTGACACATTAACTGTTAACGGCGCTGGGATTACGACCACCCTACAAGATGCTTTATCATGTGCACCTAATTCTAAATCTCTATTAACTGCGGGTACGTTAGACCTAAACAACTTTACTTTTACAACTGGTGCATTTAGTTCAAACAACACCAACACGCGCTCTATAGCGTTTGGTACATCTGGTTCTATAACGCTTACTGGAACCGGTGCTGCCAATGATGAACTAGAGATGTTAATAGCCACAAACTTTACGTTTACCGGCACGTCAAATATTGTTGTTGGTGACATCACCGTGGACACTCAGTTACGTTTTGGGAGTACTACCGGTGCTACATCGTCCAATAGACTCAACATTACTCTCACCACATCATCTGATCCTAATAGACGTATACGATTCTTTGGCTTTTTTAGGGATATTAACTTTGGCTCTATTACTACAACCAATCCTATTACCGATCCTATTTTTTGCCACGGATTCACGTTATCTGCGGCCCCCGCTATTACAGCAGCCGACGTTATAATGGTAGGTACAGGTACATTAACGTATGCAGGTAATCGAATTAACTCATTAACTATCAACGCAGCCGGAATTACAACAACCCTTGCTAGTGCCGGTCTAAATGCTACGACTACGCTAGCCAATGGGACGCTTGATTTAGCTGGGTTTACTCTTACAAATACCACCTTTGCAGGAACTACTACTGGCACAAAAAACTTGACATTTAATGGTGGAACTTTAGTTTGCTCCGCCGCAAGTGCTACCGCTTGGAATAACGCACAACCTACCGGCTTTACTACCACAGCAGGTACTGGCACAGGCACTATTTCCATGACTGCTGCAACTGCCAAGACGTTTGTCGGCGGTGGTTCTACTTACAACTGCACGTTAAACCAAGGCGGTGCTGGAACGCTGACCATTACTGGTGCAAATACGTTTAACGATATTACAGAAACAGTACCAACCGCTAATCAGATCACGTTCCCTGCTAGTACAACAACTACAGTTAATAACTTCACTTTGTCTGGCTCATCGGGTAACTTGGTATCAATTCGCAGTTCTACCCCAACCACGCAGTTCACGCTCTCCAAGTCTTCTGGAACAGTAAACGCATCTTTCCTTGATATTCAAGACAGTAACGCAACAGGTGGCGCTACTTGGAATGCTTCCCCAGCAAACGGCAATGTTGATAGTGGGAATAACACGGGGTGGCTTTTTGGCGCTTTGTACGCAGTCAGTATAGATGAGGCCGCTACTGGCGCGGATGTTATTACGTTACTCTTAATTCGGGTTGGCTCAATATCAGAAACAGCTACAGGCGCAGATACAACAAACAGCCAGTTAAATGCAGTAGGAGCCGTTTCTGAAACAGCCACAGGCGCAGACGAACTCACCAATACTGCGTCACTACAACTGTTTGTAGCCGAAACAGCCGCAGGCGCCGATGCTTTCCAAGGCAACATAGAAACTACTTCGGCAGTCTCAGAAACAGCCACAGGTGCAGATACAACAGCTACAGCATTAACCCGAGTAGGTGCGGTGTCAGAAACAGCCACGGGTACGGATACAACAGTCAGTCAGTTAGATGCGGTATCCTTTATTGATGAAGGCCCATTGTTTTTACAAGCGACCGCAGCGTTACCTGTAGGCACCTCGTTTACAGGCTCGACAATATTTGACAACACTTCTGCCGGAGGCGGGCTTGCAGTTGTAGCGAACGGCACGGGTACAGGCAGTGGCGGCGGGTTTAATGCTGGCGGCAACTATATTTTATTTTCGGGGGTAAATACACGGTCAGTTAAAACCATACCCCTTAATTTAACAACCTGTTCAACGTTCAACTTCTCCATCATTCGAGGCAATGGCACCAACGGCGGAGAAACACCAGACGCAAATGAAAATATTGTCGTTGAATACAGCACCAATGGCGGAGGCTCATATACAACAATCGCCACCATATTAAATACCGCAGCAATCACAACATTCACAACACTGTCCTACAGTATGCCTGTAGGAGCAAAAACGGCATCTACTATTATTCGTTGGCGGCAAGCGACTTCCGCACAAAGTAACTTTGACCAGTATGGTATTAGGAATTTTGTATTCGGGGAAACTGGCGGTGCATCAGCCGCAGATACAACAGCATCACAATTAAATACATCAGGCGTAGTCTCAGAAACAGCTACAGGTGCAGATACAACAGCATCACAGCTAACTACTTCAGGCGTAGTTTTAGAAACAGTCACAGGCGCAGATACAATAGCCAGCCAACTGGATGCAATAACCTCAGTTTCAGAAACAGCAACAGGTGCAGACATTGAAGCCGCTACGCTAACTCGGGTTGGTGCAGTGGACGAAGCCGCTACAGGTGCAGATACCGAAGCCGCTACGCTCACAAGAGTTGGCGCAGTAGACGAGACCGCGACAGGCGCAGATACGACCGATACACAGCTTGATGCGTTTGGTGGCATCAATGAAACAGCCACAGCAGCAGATGCGCTGACCACCCAACTGGACGGGGTTGCAGTAATTGACGAGACCGCGATAGCCGAAGCGTTGGCTGTTGGCAACATCATAACTACTTTGCAAATTAGTGAAGGCGCGACTATTCTGGATGAGTCGCTGGTACGGCTTTTGTGGGAACTAATTAACGACAATCAGTTGCCGGGATGGCAGGTAGTACAGAATGCGCAGGGCACGGGCTGGACGGTAATTAACACCAACACAGGAACAAGCTGGACTGATATTGATACGGTATGATTGATCCTTTGACAATTGGACTAGCAGTTGCGGGCGTTAAGGCGGTTGTCACAGGTATTAAAGAGGCCGCTACCTTGGCCCGTGAAGCGTTTGACGAGATTAACGGCGCAGTTGAGTCAGGTAAAACGCTGGCCGACTCCATGTCGGGGGTGACTAAGTTCTTCTCCGCCGCTGGCAAGTATGAAACTAGCAGAGCGCAGTTAGAAGAAGCAAAGGCGGCACAAGAAGAGGCGGTAGAGCGGGGTGAGACGGTGGCTGACCATATGTCAGACGCCGAGTATGTGATGGAGTTGATGGCAATAGACCGGCAGATTAAACAGTACTACGCCGACATCAAGCACATCTTTATCTATCACTTCCAAGAAGCTGGGATGTGGGACGAGTTCTGGCAGCGGATGGATAAGGTGCGCTCTGACCGTGAAGCCAAGGCAGAAGCCAAGCGCCGGGCAGAAACTGAGAAACGGTTGCACGAGAAGGCGGTGGCAATGAAGAAACGCCGCGCTAGACAACACCTGATTGATAATGTTGAGATGGTGGGTGCGGGCATTGTGATTGTGGGCATCGTCTTTGTTTTCTTTTGGGCGATGTGGTGGATGTTCCAACAAGGAGGTTGACATGCTAGGACTTGACGCGCTGCTGGGTATCGGCGGCAAACTGATTGATAAGCTAATCCCAGACCCGGAACAGAAAGCCCGTGCGCAATTGGAACTTGCCAAGATGGCGCAGGATGGTGAGCTTGCCAAGATGGCGAATGACACAGACTTATATAAGACTGAGCAGAATAATGTAACTGATAGATGGAAAGCGGATATGGCGGCGGATAGTTCGCTGTCAAAAAACATCAGGCCGCTAAGTTTAATTGCCATTTTTGCGGGGTATTTTACTTTTGCAATGATGTCTGCTTTTGGGTATAACGCCAATGAATCTTACGTTCAGTTGCTTGGGAATTGGGGGATGTTGGTGTTCGGGGCATACTTCGGCTCACGTAGCCTAGAAAAAATTACTGAAATACGTGCAAGAAAATGAAGACTTGTTCTTGTTGCAAAACAGAAAAACCGTTGTCTGCGTATAGTCCTGATGTTCGTACAACGTTAGGTGTGCAATCCAGATGCAAAATCTGTATCGCGGAAGCGGCGCGTATGCGCAGAGCAAAAAATCCGGAGCCGCATCGAGAGGGCGTAAGAAAAGCCGTAAAGAGACACTACGCTAAAAAACTGCAACGCAATAGGGATTACCGGGCAAAAAATGCAGAAAAAGTATCTGCATGGAAAGCCGCCGACAGAACACGTAATAAAGCGCGTATTTTGGCGGATAACGCCATGCGAAGAGCTAAATTGCGAGACGGAGGTATAACGCCCGAAGTAATTTCAGTTTATGCGTTGCGGGATTTTTACCGGGCTATGTCGTTGGGCGAAGATTTTCACGTCGACCACATAATCCCACTTAGTAAAGGCGGCGCGCATGCGGCGCAAAACTTACGGGTCATACCCGCCATAGACAATTTGCGAAAAGGTGCGGCATAAAATGAAAGAGAACTTTGACGACGCCTTGAAGGCGATACTCAAGCATGAAGGGGGTTTCGTAAACCATCCCAAAGACCCCGGCGGCATGACAAACCTTGGCGTGACCAAAAAAGTCTGGGAAGAGTGGGTAGGCCACCCTGTTGACGAAAAAGCAATGCGCGCTCTGACGCCTGAGACAGTAGGCCCGATGTACAAAAAGAAGTACTGGGATGCGGTCAAGGGTGATGAGATGCCGGACGGTCTGGACTATCTGATGTTTGACTTTGCGGTCAACGCTGGGCCGGGGCGGGCGATCAAGACTATGCAGAAAGCCATCGGTGCCGCCCCTGACGGGGCTATTGGCCCCAAGACCATGGCGGCATTAAAAGCTGCCAATCAGAGCGAATTAGTGGCAAAATTCAGTGCAGAAAAGGAAGCGTTTTACCGCAGTCTGCCTACGTTTGCGACGTTTGGTAAAGGGTGGCTGCGCCGGGTGGCAGAAGCCAAGACCCACGCTGAATCCATGCTGGCTTAATAAGGAAATCCGATGCCTTCAACTTACTCCCCCGATCTACGGATCGAACTCATGGCTAACGGTGAAAAGTCCGGTACATGGGGCACCATCACCAACGACAACCTTGGCGTTATTATTGAGGATGCAATCTCTGGCTTGGCGTCGGTCACTACAGTCTCAGCCAACCAAGCGCTAACTGCCCAGAATGGTGCGGTAGACCAAGCCCGCTGCGCGGCGCTGTCCCTTGATACTTCCACGGGTGCCAACTTTGCGGTGTACGTCCCCCCGGTTACCAAGCTCTACGTCATCATCAACGCCTCGGCTTATGTAGCCACTATTTACTGCTCAACGGTTCTTGGTAATACCACAGCAGCAGGTACAGGCGTAGCTATCCCTACGGGAAAAAGCGTCTTGCTTCGCGCTGACGGCACCAACATTGTCGAGCAGTTAAACCATGTGGTTGGAGCCTTTAGTGTTGGGGGTGCGGCTACTATTGGCGGCGCAGCTACTATTGGCGGCGCAGCGGTTATTACAGGGTCAACCTCGTTAGGCAACGCGCTTATATTAAATAGCTCATCAGGCACCGCCGGACAGGTAGTTGTGTCTCAAGGCGCGGGTACTTATCCAGTATGGGGTAATGCTTTTGTTACGGGCATGATTATGATGTGGTCGGGTACTATTGCCACAATCCCATCCGGTTGGTTGCTCTGTAATGGTTCAAGCGGTACTCCTGATTTGCGGGACAGGTTTATTGTTGGGGCATCCTCCGATGACTCCGGCGTGGCTAAAACGAACATTACCGGATCGCTTACTCAGACAGGCGGCTCTAAAGATGCAATCACAGTAAGCCACACGCACACAGCGACATCTGTTGTAACTGATCCCGGTCACGCACACTCTATAATAATTGGTGAAGGATTTAGCGTCGGGAATAGTGTCCAATACACTAATTCTGTAGTTGGAACAAGGAATGTAATTAATTCCAATACTACCGGTATAACCGTAGCAACAACAAACGCATCAACCGGGTCTTCTGGCACCAACGCCAATCTCGTTCCTTACTACGCGCTGGCTTTCATTATGAAGGCGTAATATGCCACTACAGAAACTACAGTTCAGACCCGGCGTTAATCGTGAAGGCACAACGCTTTCCAACGAGGGCGGCTGGTATGACTGCGACAAGGTTCGTTTCCGCTCTGGCTACCCTGAGAAGATCGGCGGCTGGGCTGCGCTGTCTTACAACACCTTCCTTGGTGTGTGCCGGTCGTTGTGGAATTGGGTGACGCTAAAGCAGTACAACCTGCTGGGTGTAGGCACGA
>Ga0315909_10004278_pt1 | contig 16959 bp, 43 predicted proteins | sample LakEriMetagenome_11_FD_203527 | JGI IMG/M metagenome (GOLD analysis project Ga0315909, IMG submission 203527) | Freshwater fungal communities from buoy surface, Lake Erie, Ohio, United States - Buoy 2 MA125 | ecosystem: Environmental > Aquatic > Freshwater > Lake | place: USA: Lake Erie, Ohio...
ATATGAGAGATGGATTTCCATTATTAACTACTAAAAAAATGGCTTGGAAAACTATGGTAACTGAATTACTATGGTTTCTAAGAGGTGATACTAACATTAAGTATTTGGTAGATAATGATTGTCATATTTGGGACGGTGATGCTTATAAAAACTATTGTAATCAAATTCCTGAGTATAGTAAACAATTTACTATGTCTAAAGAAGAGTATATTGAAAAAATAAAAACAGATGATGAGTTTGCTAAAAAGTGGGGTGAGTTAGGACCAATCTATGGTAAGCAATGGAGGAGTTGGAAAACTGAAGATGAATATCTCGATGGGGTTTCTTATTTCAAATATAGTAATATAGACCAAATCTCAAACCTAATCAACGAACTTAAAACAAATCCAGACTCAAGACGATTAATGATTTCAGCTTGGAATGTGGGTGAATTAGACCAAATGGTATTACCTCCGTGTCATTATGGATTTCAAGTTTATACAAGAGAGCTTAGTTTGGAAGAGAGATGGGAACAATACCTTAAATCAGGATTAAATATTGAAATAAATGGAATACCATTAGAACTTAAACATATGGGAACACCGTTTTATCCAAAATCACTACCACAACGAGCAATCTCTCTAATGTGGAACCAACGAAGTGTGGATACATTTTTGGGATTACCGTTTAACATTGCTTCTTATGCTTTATTGTTAGAAATTATTGCTAAGGAAGTAAATATGATACCTGATGAGTTGATTGGGAATTTAGGAGATGTTCATTTATATTCAAATCATGTTGAACAAGCAAAAGAACAAATGAATAGAGAACCATTTGAATTACCTAAATTAGTAATAAACGATGAATTTTGGAATTCTAATCAATCTTTTCTAAACCAAATAGAACATATTATGTCTGATGATTTTCAAATAGTAGATTACAAATCACACCCAGCAATTAAAGCACCTTTATCTAATTAAGTTATGAAAAAATCTACAGGTTTATTTATAGTATTTATGAGTGTCGCTTTTAATACTGGTCTTTCTGAATCATTAGAAAAAGATAATCTTAGATCTTTGATTGAAGAATTTGAAGGTATTAAATTAAGAGCTTATAGATGCCCTAAAGGAATACCTACTATTGGTATTGGTTCTACAAGATATGAAGATGGGGAAAAAGTTAAATTAGGAGATGAAATATCGCTTGAAGATGCTGAAGCTTTATATGAAAGGGAAATAGATAAAGTGAGAAAGGAAGTTGATCAATTGGTTGTCCCTGATTTAAATAGAAATCAAGAAGATGCTTTGGTTAGTTTTGTTTACAATGTAGGTATTACAGCTTTTAAGTCTTCTACTTTATTAGAAAAAGTAAATAGAGATCCTTATAGTAATTCTATAAAAAGAGAATTTATGAAATGGACAGCTTCAGGTGGTAGAAAACTTAAAGGATTAGTTAGAAGACGAAAAGCAGAAGTTGATTTATATTTCTTAAAAACACTAAACTATGCAGATAGTTCTAACTCTTAATAAAGATATTGCTCCTCATATAGCAGATTTGATACTTAGTGATAAACTTGAAGGGGGTTATTCAATTGACTATGCTTTAAATTCACTTGTATCATATCTGAATGGGAGAGAAATTGTTATTTACAATTTCACAAAATATCTTTGGTTGGATAATAGGTGGGGTGGTTATAAGATTGATGATTATGGAACAAAAATAGTAATAAATTTTATTTAATATGCTACAAATAACAGAAAAAATAAAAGATCAGACTTATGAGATAAGTTTAGTATCAACAGGTATTATTGTTGGGGAATTTATTAAGGTAGATGGGTTTTACTACTTTTCTGAAAGTAAAAATAGAGTGTGGGGGATGTGGTCTCAAGAGTTTTTAGAGAGTTTAACTAATGAACTAAGAAAGTTAAATAAAGAACTAAACGATTCAATTGACGAATACTTCAATTTTCAATAATTAATTGCAAGATTTTCAATTTTGCATTAAACGATTTGCAGAAAGCTCCTCGCAAGAGATTTGGCTTTCTGCTTTTCTGTTCGTAAATTTACATTGTTGAATTTAAAAATAACGGTTATGAAAAAATTAGATGAATTAGTGGTAGATAAGAATTATATACATGTTAGTTACTATGGTAACATTAGAACTACATTTAGATATGTAGGTAAAACAGATTCACACCGACATACCATTGTTATATTAGAAGGTAAAGAAGAAGGAGTAAAATCATTCCTTATCCCAAATGATCAAATTATTGAATACTAATTAAAAAGAAAATGGAAAATGAATTAGGTAAATTAGTAGATTTTTATGATCTTGTAGTATGGGATTCTTTAAAAGCATTCATGCAGGATAAAAAAGCAAAAAATGAATATATTCAGATGGATGAAATTACGTTTGATGAAAAAATTAAAGATTTAGATGAACTTTTAGAATATGCTGAATTAAGAGAATTATATGAAGTGTGTGGTGTGCTATTAGATATGAAAAAACAAATTATAGAAAATAATAAAAAATAAAGGTTATGAATAAAGCAGAAACAAAAAGAGAAATTAATCGTAGATTCTATACCTACGTAGAAACCAATTTTCCACAATACGAATTGGAATTTGATAATGGATATGGTAGAGTATCTTTAGTGCCTAAAGAAGGAGAAGATAGAGGCACCAATTCAATTGATTACCATCAATCAGATTATAGTATAGCATATTTAAATTTTGCATCAAAACAAACAAAAGAAGATGCAATTGCAATGCAAACTTATATTAACAATAACATTATTCCATTTGTAAACACATTTATTGAAGTATAAAGATATGACACAACAAACTGCAGAAAGTAATTTACACGAATGGTTTTGGCTATTTAAGCATAAACTAGTAGATGAGTATCCTGAATTTAGCGAAACATTTGATTATATGGTTGGTAATGCTAATGACAGTGGGCTATTATACGAGGTAATGGAATTTGCTTACCGACATTTACAAGTGGAAGCAGCTTTGGAAGGTGGAGAAGATAATCTAACCATCACTGACTATCTAAAGGCTTTAGATTACGGGTATGACGAATGGATAAAATAAAATTCTGTTTGAAAGATTTGCAAGGAACGCGCGAACTATTTCGCGAAAGTTCCTTGCGCCTTACTTGGCTTCCGTAAAAATCGTTCGTAAATTTACATTGTTGAGCGTTTGCGCTTACATGATATAACACGGTGTTATATTATAATATACAAATGGAATAAATAATAATGGTTATGAAAAACGAAATCGAATCCCAATTAGTATCTCTTAGAGAAGAACTTAATACATTTCAATCTCAACTTAGAGATTTAGAAATTCAACGTGATATTGCAGTTAAAGAAGCTGTTGAACCTCTATTCCAAATGCATGGTATACTAGAGTATGATGCATTTTTAGAGGTTAGAGATAATTACTTCTATATCAAAAGAAATAAAGAAACCAATCCTAATAGATTCTATACTGATGAGTTAATTAATGTTAGAATAGAAGGAGCTGATATCTATAAGAGTTTCTATTCTACAAGTGATAGTTCAGTTTTTGAATATGAAAGAATGGTTATTCTTGGTAGAGTAGGAGAACTTGTATTAGAATCAGGAGATGATCTAACAGCAAGATACCATAATGTAAGTAAAGCTTATTCTCAACTTGAAAGAGGAATGAATAATAACATTTATGATACTGAACGTAGTATTAGAGATAAAGAAAATCAACTTAGAGAATTAGAAAGAGAAGAATTTATTAAATTGTTATGGAATGGAGTAGAATTTAGCAGAGAAACATTTGTAACACTACAACTTAAATTCAATAGAAGTACTGATCTTACTTATCTTGAAATACTTAATGTTAAAGGTAAATCAGCTTATATTAAGTATATAGACAGATATAATAATATGACATATCATAATACAATCAGATATTCAAATATCTTAGATTTTGCAAGCAGTAAGAGTTATAGAAACGCAATTCAAAATACTCCTAAAGTAGAAACAGAAGAAGTATCATTCTAAATCAAAAAATATAAAACTATGATTACTAAACTTATTCAAAAAATCTTTAATACTAGTAACACAACTAAACGAGATGGTGATTTAAAACCTTTGGGAGTAAAATATACTATTCGAGGTAATTATTCGTTTAACGAAACATTTGAACATATCTTTAGAGAAAGATTAAAGAGTTAATAATGAAAGATAGAAGAGATATTGAAATAGAAATATCAGAATTGGAACTATGGTTATCCAAGGTTTCAAAAGAAAATCTAGCTGAGGATAATAACTGGTCTCTAATTCTAACACTAAAAGCTAAAATTGAAGCATTAAAATGGGTGTTAAATGAGATTTAAAGAATACGACCAAGCAGTTATATATGCAGCTCTAAATGATATAAAGGGATATCATATAGCAGGTGAGAGAGGACTAGGATGGATGATATTAAAAGGGAATAAACCTGTAAAAATAAAAAATGTCTAAACTAAAAAAAGGAGATACTGTACGATTTCCATTCGCTGGGACTATTCATATAGGTACATTTGAAGGTATTACAGAAGTGGAATATGGATCAGTAAAAAGAACTTACTATAAATGTAGAACCAAAGAAGGTACTGTGTACCCTGTTGACAAAACTCTAGTAAGTAAAATTTGATTTAACAATTTTTTAAGATTTGTTTGAAGGATTTTCAAGGAACATATGAACTGTTTCGCGGAAGTTCCATGTAAAAGGCTTGGAGAACTGAAGCTTTCAGCGTAAATTTACATTGTTGTACGTTTAAAGCGTACGCATGATATAACACGGTGTTATATTATAGAATAAAAAATTAAATAATAATGGTTATGTTAAAGGAATTAAAAAGAAGTTTATCAGAGCAAATTGTTGATATCTGGGATATTATGTCTAAGGATCTACCATCTGAACAAGGAGTATTCGAAGAACATTTTAAAGTTATGGGATATTATTTGTACCAAGTAGAAAAACATGAAAGTGTAAAAAGTTTACTTGATGCTCTATATAACTTTGAATTTGATGGAATAGGTTATTGTGATGAAGAGAGTGTAGATGAATTATTAGAAACATTATTTGGTAAATAAAATAAAAGTTATGACAAAAAATGAGATTTTAGATTTAATAGATACATTAAATCAATATAAAGCAGGTAATGTAACAAATAAAGGTTTAGAAGAGGCATTACAATCAGCCTTAAATCAATTAAAAAATAAATAAATAAAAGTTATGTCAACAAGATCTCAAATCGCAATCGAAAATGAAAATGGAACAGTTAGTGCAATCTACTGTCACTGGGATGGTTATCCTGAATATAATGGTAAAATTCTAAAAGAATGTTATAGTGATAAAGATAAACTACAACAGTTACTTGAACTAGGAGATATTAGTGCATTGAAAGAGGATTTAGGTAAAACAGAAGCATATCATAGAGATTTGTGTAAGACATATTATCCACCAACAGAATTTAGAAATATAGACTCGTTTGGAAAACAGTTTAGTTACGAATATGGATATGTGTTATCAAAAGAAGGTGAATGGTTGACATTTGAGAACAAACTTTAAACAACAATTTGCAAGATTTTCAAAGGATGCGTTGAAGGCTTAGTGAAAGCCTCCTGCGCAAAATTTGGCTTTTGTAAAAATTGTTCGTAGATTTACATTGTTGAGTTAAAGGTTAACGAAACATAAATAAAAATATATAATATAATGGTTATGAACGGAATAGAATTTAATTTTGTTAAGAAGTATAACAATAACGAGTTAGTAGATGGTATGAAGTTTATGTATCTGAATACAGAATATAGATTGCATAAAATAGTATTTGGTGAAGGTTTAGATAGAGTAGCATATTCTATTAGTGATAATACCTTATTTGGCAATTCAATGAGTATAGAAAAAGTATCTAAGCAATATATCAGTTTGTATTCATATGATATGATGAAACAGAGAACATCATATAAATTACCTATTGAAGATATGTGGATATTAGAAAGTGAATAATATATTTTTCTACAATAAAATAAAGGTTATGAATTATTTAATGCACCCCGCAGATTTAGTATTTGGAGCAAAAGCTTATATTGATGGTTTCAATCATGTAGTAGAAACAGAAGATATACAACAAAAAGATCTATTAGATATAGCTATGCATGTTGTTAGTGAATGGAGTAGCGATTGGCCTGAAGATCAGGGATTTGGTTCTTCAGATAGAACATATATGATTAAGGATTTTATTGATACTATATTATGGTCTCAAACAAGAGATAAATATAAAACAGTATTTAATTCAGGTTTAAGAGTAGTAAATAATAAATAAAATATAAAGGTTATGTTAAGTAAAGAAATTTCAGACAAATTAGTGTCTACATTTAGAATGGGTTTTACCACAGATAGAGTTTGGGGTGGTAATAATACTCCATTTATTCGATTTGGTTATTGGTATAGAGTTGATTTATATATTCTACAAACCCTAATTGGGAATGAGTATATAGTAAAAGAAGACAGTCTAGATGATGACGACTGTGGTACATTGTGGTGTTATAAGTTATATGAAAAATATAAAGGATAAGATATGACTAAGGAGTATACATGTAATCCTCTACTAAACGAAATTGGAAAATTAAGTGAGAAGTTAGTTCTCCAAATGATGAGTGAGAATATGAATAGTGATGAAGCACAAGATGCAGTGTTGATTATTCTAAAAGAACACATGGAGGTAGGTAACACTTCTACTGAAAATTTGAGAGAATGTATTATGACTTTGAAAATGTTACTAAACAATTAAGATATGACTATTAAAGATTTTATCGAACAATTCGAGCTATATAATAACTTTGACGGTGATACTATTTCACTTGGATATGGTAATGATTGGAGCGGGCAAAAATGGGTGTTATTGAATAATATACTTAATGAATATAGAGTTCCCGATACAACCAAATCCCGTACTTTAGGTAACTGCAACACCGAATACTCGTTTGTTGTAGAAATGGCAAAAGAGCGATTTAACATTGTTTATCGTGTTGATTCGGGTGATTAAATTGTTGGATGTGCAAACATTCATTTAACTGCTTGCAGTATCTTCCTTGGAGAACTGAGAAATTGTTCGTAAATTTACATTGTTGAGTTACAGGTTAACGAAACGTAAATAATTATTTAACATATAATATAATAAAGGTTATGATGACAGTAGAAAAAGCATTACAGGAACTAAATGAAAATGGATTCCACATTGAACAATTTGAGGCAGATAAATTTATGTGTTATGATACAGGTAAATTTGGATTTTGCAGTGATGAAGATCCGTTTGTAGTAGATGGAGAAGATATTCTTGAAATCTATGAACAATATCTTGGACAATAAATAAATAAGGTTATGGAAATGAATATGACAGTAGAAAAGGTTATTGAAATGTACTCAAATGGTCTTATTACAGACCAAGAATGTGATAGTATGTTAAATACTATTACAGGGCAGTATACGGCTCTAAAGGAGGAAGTGGATTATGATTGGTATACAGAAGAGGAAATGGAACACGACTATAAGTGGGATGTAGATAACTACGAGGAATATGATTACGAGTTAGAAGCTTCACAATATGATTATCTCTAATTTAAATAAATAAAGGTTATGATAAATTTTGAACAAGTAAAAGAAATTACATTAGAAGTAGAACAGGAATGGATTAAAGAAATCCATGGTAATAATGAGGAGGCAGTAGAGTATATTCAAGGAACAATTAAGGATATAAATAATTGTAAAACGATTAGTGATTTAGTTTATTTGTATAACGATAAAGGTTATGATAATAATGAAGCTTATGAAATTATAATCTCTAATCTAATGAAGTTTGGTTCATTTAAATAAATAAGAAATATGACAACAATTCAGATTCTAAAAAACGGTCAATCAATTAAGGAATTTAAATGTACCGAGGCATTATTGCAGAAAACGTTTGCTAAAGCTCATTCTATAGCAGGTGGATTATGGAATGGTGTGGATGCATTTAGTGTAAAAATTAATAAATAAAATAATAAAGGTTATGAATATAGAAATTATAAATGAAAATCCAAATTACTGGTATAATAATAGAAAAGGTTTAGTGTGTAAGGTAGTAGAGGAAAAAGATGATAACTACACAGTAAAAGTTTGGTTGCATAAACATTATATGAGATGGGCTGTTATTAGTAAAGATGATTGTGTTGTTAGTGAAAAAAAAGCCTGGAATAAAAATAAAACAATAGAATTATTTGGTGAATTTAAATAATAAAGGTTATGAAAAAACAAAATAAAAGAGAATCATTATTAAAAAATACTCAAGGTCAATACAGATATCTATTCAATTGGATAGGTGGAGGCTTTAATGATATATGGGCTAAAAATTTATCAGAATTCAAATCCGAATTAAACCGTCAATTCCCAGGTAGTAAAGTAAATTATGATACTTTATATAAAGCTACACCTACACAAAGTAGGGAATGGGATAGATTGGGTAATATGATGTGGGATTAATAAAAATATAAATAATAAAGGTTATGAATAACGAAAGATATAATGGTTGGACCAATTGGGATACGTGGAATTCTTACAATTGGATTACAGATGATGAGTTGATGTATCGTAGAGCTTGTCGCTCAACAGACCCGGATCATCTACAGGAAATTATGGAAGATTATATCAAGAGTGTAAACGATAGAATCGAATTGGAAATGGTTAATTGGAAGGAATTATATAATTCATTTGTATGAAAACATTTAAAGATTTAGAATTTACTGATCATCCTATGGGAGCAGAATATGGTGGAATTATGAGCCGTATTTACTTTGAAAATGGCTATGGTGCTAGTGTTGTAAAAGGACCTTACACTTATGGTGGTAAAATAGGACTATATGAACTTGCTGTACTGAATAATGAAGGAGATATTTGTACTAACACTTCTGTATCCGAAGATGGAATAGTAGGGTATCTGAGAGAGGAAGATGTGAGTGAGGTAATGATACGAATCCAGCAACTATAACAATATGACATACGATAAAGAACGATACCATAACCTATTGGAACGATTAGATCCTAGATATAGAGCGATGTTGGACGATGAGGAAACGAGGTATCCATATTCGGTAGCTAAAGTTAAAGACGAATTATCCAATAATCTATTCTATATTGACTTACCTTTGGGGTGTGTTATGTCGTTAGCTAATCATTTAGGTTTACATGTTAATAACTTACATTTTATTAGTTTGATATTCGATCATAATGTTTCATTATATAAGCAAAGTGTGGACAACGAGGTACAAGAGCGGACTGAATATGTGGTGGTGAATGGGGAATAATATAAAGGTGGTATAGTATGTGGAATGGGGTAGGTATGGTATAGTGAGGGGGAGGTATTGAGTATTAACCTACATTTATTGCTTGCCAATAAACTTTGATTGATAAACAAGTATATACTATAAATTGCACTATTTGCAAAAAACACATACAAAAATTGCAAATAAGAAGAAAGCTCACTTATACCAATTGCAAAAAATGCAATGTTTAATTAAAAATTATGTTTTAAAAATTTAAAATTTATATATTTTTTTAATTTTTTTGTTAAATTTTCAAAAAAAGCATTAACTGCTTGTTGAAAGCCTCATGCTAAGCATTTGGAGACCTGAAGTATTGTTCGTAGATTTACATGTTGTTATTTAAGTAACGTAAATACAATATAGGTTATATCATATAATATAAAATAATGGTTATGGAATACGGAAGAGTAAGAGAAGATAGAATAATGGTTAAGACAGATTGGATATGGGAAGAAGATACTATATCTAATGCTACAGCAAATGAGGATAATGTATTAGTAGTTAGAGGTTGTTGGATTGGATTCCAGGATAATCCATGGTTACCTAAAGATACATTTTATGTAAATACAGACCCATATATTCATGTTGAGAAATTCAAAAATTCTATTAGAATAATGGAATATCCAAACCATAGTAAATATTTTCCTATTATGGAGCAATTTGGAGCAGTTAAATCCACTGTATATGGTTGTGAATGTATTAAAATATCATTAGTAAATAATCCAAAGGTTAAAGTTATAAAATAATGGTTATGAATGATAGAATAAAGCAGGTATTAGATATAACGATAGAAGAGGGATTAACACGTGGAATGTTATATTATTCCAGCTTGATATCACCCGCTCCCAAACAACGTATTAGAACAAATGCATATAATACCTATACCCCAAAGGGACAAGGAACAGTATGGAATAATAACTATAAAAAGGAATTAACGGTATGGAAGAAAAATCAATTATTCCCATTCTTCCTACAACATGGTTATACCAAGGAGCAAATAACAGAGGCATATAATAAATCAGTATTTAAAAAATAATATAAACAATAAAGGTTATGTATACAGCAGATTTAAGAATTACAGCTCAGTATCAGGAGAATTATGGTGACAGTACTACCCCGTATTGGAAAATGAAGGGTGGGGTTGAGTTTATTATCAAGGGTATTGAGCCAGATCCCGTTTTGTATGCTGCTCCTGGTGAAGCAGATGATGCTATCCAAACATTATTGGATGAGCGTTCTAATAGTATGTGTCGATATACCCTAATTGAATGGGAGTTTATATTTAGTGAACCAATTGAATTGGATGCTGATGCATTCCTATTTGAAATGGGTATTGGTATGGAATAATATATAATAGTCAGGTACAGGTGCTGATAGAGTTATATAACTTGAAACGCAGGTTCGATTCCTGTCCTGACTACATTTAACATGGTGTTTATAGTGTAATGGTAGCACAACGGTTTGTGGTGCCGTTGGTTTGGGTTCGAGTCCCAATAATCACCCAAACATAACCATGGGGTATCCTATACGGGGGTACCCCTACCTGTGCCCGTACTTACGCCGTACCGGGTATATATATAATGTATAAATACGCCCATACGCGCAGGTATCCATATATGCGTGGGTGCCGAGAGAAAGGGTGTAGAATGTCATACATCTCTCTTATACCTTTCCACCCCGACCAATATATACAAATATCCTATAAACATAAAAAATGGCCCCCATAAAGGGGGCCTTTTTCCATTTTACCCATTTTGGAAAAAAACACAAAGTGGCAACCTTCTTTTTTAAAAAACCTTTTTGGGTTATGGAAATATATATTAAAAAAATTTAATAAGTATTCTCATCTTTAGGAATATACTTTATATTTTTCTTAAGTAAGTACAGATCACTAAATATACGATTAGAAATTTCTTTATTAAACTGTTTTTCCAATTTAAATTCTTCTACTAGCGTATCCAACCTATCTTTTGCTTTTAGTAAACCATTAAACGAGCTATTTTTTAAAATATCTCTAATTTGTTCAAGTTGTAAAGTCAAATCAACTTGTTTGGTTTCTAAAGTTTCAAAATTAGCTTGCCATTCTTTTAAAGTCCGTTCGTACACATCATCTTTAAAAGTACTTTTTCTAAAACTAAATAATTTATTAACACCCAGGGTAATTAAAGCCCCAACTAAAATTCCTAATGCAAGTAGTTCCATAATTTTTTAAAATAATGCTTTTTCAATTTCTTTTATATTCGTGGATTGTATCCTTTTCTTTTCTTCCCCATTCTCAAACAATACCATGGTAGGGTAATATTCAATGTTATAATAATCAGCTGTTCCCTCAAATTTATCACCATCCAGAAACATAAATTCTACATCCGTGTGAACCTGCTCTAGTAATGGAACAACTATTTCAGTAACTTTCTTACATGCTGAGCATGTGGGGGAACCAAATATAACAACCGATTTATCAAATTGTCGGGTATAATTTTTTAGTGGAAAACTTTTTACCGTGATCATGCCATGTGAATGTTTTTTGATTTAAATATAATAATATTCTTTGTGGGAGGCAAGTTATTTTTAGAAAGAATGGTATATACGGATAAAGGGGATGGTGTGGGTAAAAGTTGCAATGTCCTATATTTATAATAAAATATACAAATGGCATCTTACAACTCAAACCAATTATATGGAGCAGGTGCTCCAATTGAGGCTTTAACAGGTGGAAGCACCTACACTTTTACTATAACATCACCCATATCGGGTTCAACGTATTTCACGTTAGAAACCGTTAGAAACTCAATGGGCTATTATGGTTCAACATCTGCCACCACTGCAAGAGGAACATTTGGAAATTTCAATAAAGTAACGGGATTAGTTTCTTCATCTTATGTTTTTTCTGTTGTAGTTCAACCTGGAGGGGGATCGTTTACTTTTACTCCGACTGCTAATGTTGCAGTTAGTGGATCTTTTTTAAGAGGAACAGGTGGAATTTCTTTAACTATTTCTTAAAAGTATTTCACAGGCAGCTTGGCTACCCAGGAGGCCTGTCGTATATTTACGGTGTTGTTAATGGTTACAACAATAAAAACAAATAAAAGTTATGCTAAATCTACAGAATTCCGAGTTTAAAACAGTTGAGCAACTTAGATCTATTGCTCCTTCAATCTTCACACAGCACGGTTCAGGTAATACCTCCGAAAAGTATTCACACATTCCAACTGATAGAGTAATCAGAGATATGGAAGTATTGGGTTGGGGTGTTGTTGATGCAAAGCAGGTTAGAGCCCGCAAAAATCAAGGTTTTCAAAAACACCTAGTAGTGTTCCGAAACAATGACATTACAATTAATGGTCAGGATAACGATGTAGTTTTCCCACAAATTTTACTTACTAATTCACACGATGGTAAGAATGCATTTACTTTCACTGCTGGTCTTTTTAGAATGGTGTGTGAAAATGGTTTGGTAGTTTGTTCTGAACAATTTGAGGATGTTAAAATCCGTCATATGGGTTATAATTTTGAAGAATTGGAAAATACCATTAAGAGAATGGTTGAAACTCTTCCTCTAACAGTTGAGGCTATGAACCAAATGGTTAACATTGAATTGGAACAAGAACAAATCCTTTCATTAGCTAAGGATTTGCTTGAAGTTAGAGTTGAAAATACCGAAAATACCTTTTCTCCTATTTCAATTGAGCAAATATTGACTCCTCAGAGAAGAGAAGATGAAGGAAATAATTTGTGGAAGGTATTTAACCGAATCCAAGAAAATATTCTTGAAGGAAATTTCATGTATTCTACCTTGAAAGGTAAAACTAGAAGTGCTCGTAAAATTAAGAATTTCCAACAAGATATGGATCTTAATAAGAGAATGTTTTCTAGAGCTTTAGAATATGCAAATTAAAAATGGGGGGTATATCCCCCTTTTTTTCTTTAAATTTTATGAAAAAAATTACTCTTGAACAGGCACAAAAATATATCCCGTTAGATGATGATATCGTAAATAGAAATATTCATAAGGCTTCTTATTATACTATAGGTCCTCATCCTGATCCTGAAATGGCTGGTAATGGATGGGAAAAAGTTACATATTATCTATCTAAAAGAAATGATATCTATATTAATAGAGGAGAAGGAAATCAGTGGATATACATTCTGTCTAATCCTTCTATACCTGATGCTTTGAAGATTGGATATACCAATCTAACTCCAGAATTAAGAGCAAAACAAATTTCTACCTCTACAGGTGTTGTAATGCCCTTTAAAGTAGAATGGGCTTTTAGATGTTTTGATGGTAATTTAATGGAGACTGAAGTTCATGATGCTTTAAAAGAATACAGAATAAGTAATCAACGAGAATTTTTCCAAGTAGATTTGGAGGAGGCTAAAGATATAATTACATTAATAGGGGAAAAGTATACCTAATTAGTATTTATATATAGGTGCTATAATTTTATAAATGATCTCCAAAGAAAAAATATTTAATTTATTTGATAATCCTAATACTATGGATGTCCATGAAGATTTTATGGATAATCCTTATACTAAAATTGGGATGTTTAATAAAATAATTATTAACAACAAAATTTTTCTTCAAAAGTTAAAATTTTCTCTTGATAGAATCAAAAAAGTATATAGTGAAGAAAGTATAAACGAGTATACGGCATTTGTTACATTTAATAGAGCATTTTTTTATATTAATCAAGTTGATATAGATAATAACATGCATATTGATGCTTTAATGTGTTATAACTCAGAGCAATTAATTTATAATTTAGGGCAATCTATTTTATACTTTGAGAAAAATGAAGAATATGAAAAATGTGCCCACCTCTTTAAAATTAAAAATTTTCTTGAGGAATTTGAAAAATCCCTTGACTCCATAAGAGATTCTATATAACTTTATATCACGGGTTTAAGGGATATGAAGGAGATGGGATAAGAAGGGAAGGAGATAGAGGGGGATGGAACAGAAGAAATTATAAACAATAATATACAATGAGAAATAGAAGTTTAATGCAAAAGAAAATGGAGACTCTTGAATCCATTTTAATTAATTTGCAACGTATCGTTAAAACACAAGAGCCAATCGATGTTTATGTTCAAAATATTCAAAAAGGACTTGATGTTGTTGAAGATTTAAAAAGTATGGTAGAAGCAGAGCCTTTATCACCTAATGAAGTAAATAAGTTTTAAATTAATATAAACGGTTATGAAATTAACAGCTGAACAAATTCAAGAGAATTGGGATCAATTATTAAATAATATTAATCAATACATTTCTTCTCCTAGAAAAGAAAAATTACTAGCATTCTACAAAAAATATGAAGATAGGCTTATTTTGATGCCTGCCGCTCATAAAAAAGAATACCATAATGCATTTCCTGGAGGATATATTGAGCACGTAAATAGAGTAGTAGATGCTGCTATTAAACTTCACTCCTTATGGGAAGAATTTGAAGCAGATATGTCAACTTTTACTACTGAAGAATTGGTATTCTCTGCTATTAACCATGATTTGGGTAAAATGGGTGATGAAAATCATGAATCTTACATCCCTCAAACTGATCAATGGAGAAAAGATAAATTGGGAGAAGATTATATGTTTAATAATCAACTTCCATTCTCTTCCGTTCCCGATAGAGGATTATTCCTACTCCAGTCACATGGTATCTCGTATACCTTTAACGAGATGGTAGCTATTCAGACACATGACGGGCTATATGATGAAGGCAATAAGAAATATTTACTAAATTTCATGCCAGAACAGAAACCTAGAACATGTCTACCCTATATCCTCCACCAAGCAGACCTATTGGCTGCTAGAGTTGAATTTGAAAAAGAATGGTTGCCTAAATTTAAAGAGAAAAAACAAGATAATTTGGAGACACCAAAGAAGAGTTATACATTGAATAATAAAACTAATACAAAAACCAAAGCTTTAGGTAGTTTATCAAGTGTTGGTTTAAAAAATATGTTAGACGATTTATAATATGATAGAAACTATAATAATTTTAGGAATAATGGTCGTGATCTTAGGATACACGACCATTAATCTTCTGTTCAAAAACGAACAAGCAGAAGATATAATTATATCCCAACAAAAATACATTTCTTCAATCACAGAAATAATCAATAATTCTGAAAAGAGATTAAAAGAGATAGATGAGAAGGAAGTTTTTAAATCTGATGACGAAATTGGATGGTTTTTCAACGAAGTTAAAAAAATCCAAAACATCCTCTCTCAGTACAAAAATTAAATTTTTTATGATAAAAAAAAGAAAACCTAAGAGTAAAAACTACTTTACTCAAGAAACCGAGGATTATATTGTATTATATAATAACTCTAAAGATTTTGAGGAAAGAAGTAGAATATATGAGAGGCATATCCACTATGCATTTTTTAAACTTACCCAAAATATAATCCACACATTTAAATTTTACCATACAGAAGTTGAAGAACTAGAACATCTACAACATGAAATAATTACCTTCCTTTTATCTAAAATTCACCTATTTGATCCTTCCCGAGGAGCTAAAGCATATTCTTATTTTGGAACTATAGTTAAAAGATGGCTTATATTATATAATACTAAAAACTATAATAAAAAAGTAAATAAAACTGAAATTGGAGAATTAGACAAAGAAGGCACTACACACTTTTATACTATAGAAGATAATTCTAAAAATGAACTAGATAAATACCTAGATTTGTATGTAGAATATTGTAGTAAAAATATATTTGCATTATTTCCAAAAAAGAATGATGCTCAAGTAGCAGATGCAATACTTGAAATTTTTAGAAATAGAGAAAATTTAGAAATTTTTAATAAAAAGGCTCTTTATATCTACATTCGAGAAATAATAGATGTAAAAACTCCTAAGATAACCAAGATATCTAATGAATTATATGATATCTTTAAAACAAACTATGTTTTTTATCTTGAAAACGGATACGCTAAATTTTAAAATCTCTTTATATCTATATTTATAACAAAATAAATATTATGGGATCATTAGATAGTGTTGTATTTGGGAAGAAAAAATTCTCAGATATACTAGGTGAAATATACGATAACCAAAAAAGAAAAGAAAAACAAATATCGGGGTTGATTGCTGAACTCAAGCCTCTTATTAATGATATTGGGGATGCAACTTTAATTGTTCCACTCATTAAGGAATATATGGAAATTGGCGTTAAAAACGACGAACAGTTAATTAAAATGTCCACTATCATACAACGTGCGTTAAATAGTAGTAGTGGTGAAGAATCGCTAGGAATTACCGAAGAGGAAAAACAACAATTACTTGAAGAATTAGAAAAAATAACCCCTAATTCAGACAAAAAATGATAGGTAGTAAATTTGGATTTTCTGGGGTAAATCAACCCTATACTCAAGATTCTTCCATTGGTAATATAAATGGAAGAATTGAGGACTTATCTAATAAATTAATACCTGCTCGTGTAACTGATATTATTTTAGATGAAACTCACCCAGATTTTGAAATATATGGGGGGTGGAATGGAGTTGGTATCATAAAATATGAATTAATTAATTTTCCTGAAGGGGAACAAATAACTAAAAAGATAGCTAAACCTTTA
>Ga0315909_10004279_pt1 | contig 16957 bp, 49 predicted proteins | sample LakEriMetagenome_11_FD_203527 | JGI IMG/M metagenome (GOLD analysis project Ga0315909, IMG submission 203527) | Freshwater fungal communities from buoy surface, Lake Erie, Ohio, United States - Buoy 2 MA125 | ecosystem: Environmental > Aquatic > Freshwater > Lake | place: USA: Lake Erie, Ohio...
CAATCAATATCATGCTTCGCACTGTCTCTATATCTATCATAGTATTTGATATAGAGATTTGTCAAGTCCTCATGTAAATCTTCTAGCATATCATCAGGAAGGATAAGATCAGACATTTATTTCTCCTACTTTACATTCCATTTTTCGATACGGTAATCATTTTTGTCACCGTCATCTTCTTTTACTAGTTCATTTACAAAGTCATTGGCTTTCTCTTGTGTTTCAAATACGCCATGAACTTCATATGAATCCATAGGATTATAAAAAACGATCCAAACTGACATTTTATTTCTCCATACAAACATATTTGACTGACGGAACAGGATATTTCACTACGTCCATTTTAACCAATTCCTCTCCTGCCGCCTTACATTTCTCTAGAGAATTAAATTCAGCAGTAACTGCTGACTTAAAGTAGATTACGGCGATTAGAACATAGACATAGGTCATTTTGTTATTCCTTTACTTTCATAATATGATAACCGGAGTCTTTCATAATTTTGTGGTAGCTATCTCTAATTTCCTTAGCTTTTTCATAACTATTGGCGTTGAATATCATATGAATTTCACCAGAGATTTTACCTACTAGAGCGTATCTAACGCCCGCAGACCATTCATATTGAAATTCATTATCAATCGGAATAAGTGTAATTTTAGACATTTTATTCCTCCCTGACAGATTTGATATGAGCCTCAAACAATTCCAGCATATCATGACGGCGATTGGCAGGGACATAGGCAGTCAGTAGACGTGTATAGAAGCTTTCCATATACCCCGCAACATAGGCATACTCATTCTTCTCACGCAATGCAACAGTGAGCTGCTGCACCGCAATCTTGATGTCGTCGCCATTCATCTGCATTTTGTCTCTCCATTTGTCGTGAGGATTTCATATGAACTGTCACCGTAGTTCTTACTATACCACATCAAATAGCGTTGTAAAGCCACCCTCGATATATTATCATGAAAAATATGTGCGTTCGGAAATATAATTTCCAGATTGTAGGTCTTGACTTTCATGATTAACCCTTTACACGATCATTATAGGTGAGGAACTTTTTCGTTGCATTGGGATAGTGGAAAGCAGTAATATGGTGCTTTGTAGAACTATGATAACGGGAAAGCGTTCCATCAGGACCAAGGCGAACCCACTGTCCCTTCTGAAGCTTAATCTGACCCGTGCGAACCATATCACCATACTGCCAAATGTCGAAAGCCTTCATGAATTTCATCGTCGTTCTCCGTAGTTGATATGAACAATATACAGGAATATTTCGGATCGTCAAGCGAAAAAAGACCCTTGACGAAACTTTTTTTATCCATTACTGTCCAAGGATCGAACACGGAGACAAACCATGGATGTATATATCAGAGCTATGATAGTTTCAGCATTTATGCTTACTGTCACAGCGTTCATAATAATTCACCACATTACACAGAATTAACTTGACAGAATTTCTGTTGAGTGTATAATACTGTTGTGGGGATGAAATACAATAGGAGATCACTATGTATCAGGATTGGGAAAAAGAACTAAACTATCTTTTCTGTGTAGCAGCGTCTACTGTATCACTATTCATGTATTGTTTACTATATCTATATGGAGGTTAATATGGCCGGTGAAGTAAATCTGAGAAAGCTCAAAGAAGTTGCACAAAGATTGGGCATTGAGAGTAAAGGAAAGAAAAAACGAAATACATACCTTTCTCCCTACACTCTTCTATTGACACATGAATTTGTGTGTGATATGCCTAAGATCGTGGAGAAAGATGATGTGTCTTATATGACAGGAACATCATTCTACAATGATAAGGAAATAGATCAATGAAAGTATATGTTGCTATCTATGAACATCGTTATGGACAGGATGTCCGTGTCTTTGATAACATTGACAAAGTAGAGGCATGGAAATCAGAAATCGCTAATGAATACTTCGAACATGAATTTAAAGGACTAGTAGAAAAACCTGACAACCTTCAAGAAGTCACTGAAATTTATTGGGATGGTGTAGAAGACGAATGGTTCACTGTGGAAATCTGTGAAGTGGAATAAGGAGAAAGATCATGTCTGGTATTGAACTGCTGTTTTCTGACCATCATGGCGTATATATTCCCAAGCTGTTTGTAGAAGATTGTGGCGAAATCTGGGGTCTATCAGAGGATGATAAGCTTGAATTGAGTGAAGGGCCTGATAATGAATATTATTGAGATACCTGGTCTAATGTTCTTGACTATGCTACACTGAAAGATGACAATGGGCATGTCTGGCGCTTATGGCAGGACGGTGATCTATGGGCATACTGTGAAGAACTGATGACAGATGCAGAATATTCCAACTTTTTTGGTGAGGAACGTGAAATAGAGGATTGACACTACAATCTATCTATGAGATAACAAACTCAACAAGGAGAAAGATCATGTCCAGAGCAAAGACAAATGTGACAATTCTTGACAAGGATTTTCTTGTTGAGTTTGACTATACAGTAACCTATGGTGGATGTGCTGCCAGAACATATGGACCAGCAGAAGATTGCTATCCAGCAGAAGATATTGAATATAAGATTGATGGAATTGATTTGTATATAGACGAAGGTGGAGAACTAGAGCAGGTTCCAATTCCTGACTGGTTGTATGAAATCCTACATGAAATGCTTATGGAAAGCCAAGAAGCATACGATATTATTAGAGAAAATGAGGAACGGTGATGAAAAATCTTGTTGCAAAAGAACTAAAATCTGCTAAGTTTAGACAGAGAATAGTTCGGTCCAAAAAGGGTAAAGGCTCTTATAATCGCAAGGAGAAACATCATGATCTTTGACGAATATGACTTTGAACATACGGCAGAAGTCGTTCTAAAGATGAACAAGTCTATGGTTGATCTTTATGACAAGGAAGGTCTTATCAACTTTATGAAGTCTATGGCTTATCAGTATCTTCACGATAAGAATAGCACTTGTTCTACTGGTGGATTTGTTCTGTCGTCATTCACTGGTTCTGATGGAGAGCGTCATATAAGAGCATCTGTGTCTGCTTCTCTTGTAGAAGAATTTCTCAACAAAATGAAAAAGAAGCTTGACTCAGCAACTGATCCAGTGTAAAACAAATCATCAACGGAGGATGATATGACAACTTCGCAAGGATATACGGGCAAGACAGTTACCGCAAACCAGATCATTCACAAAGCCCCATTTGTGCGAGGGTTCAAGGAGGTCCAAGATGGTATTCCTATGGATTATGACGCTTATTGCAACTCTATTGTTGACAGAGAGGGCTATGAGCGTGGGCGAATGTTCGGTTACATTTATAAAGGTCCACTGAAACATGGCAAAAAAGTGACCAAACAAGCACAGAACGCACTATACGGTGCTTTTTATACAGGATCACTAATATGACTGTAGCTGAACTGATCGTTGAATTATATGAGGAGATTTGATATGGTGTTCTATTATATCTGCCCCATTAATGGCAAATACAAGTATCAATGGGCTTATCTATCTAAGCCACAAAATTTTGACATATCCTGGTGGATCATTCCAGGAATGCTGGAGGACTAAGATGACACAGGAAGAAAAAATTAAGGCTTTATATGAGGCGCTTCACTGGTTCATTGAGAATGACGATACCAATCGTGGAGATGGTTGGGAAGAAGTAAATGCCTACTGGATCGCTGGTTTCAATCGTGGGTGTGATGCTTTAGCTCTGGTGGATTTAGAAGAAGCTGAGCGGCTCCGAAACGCCTCTTTTAACTCTACTATAATCTAATAGTAAATGGAAATGATTATGACAGAATTTCTTTCCAAAGACCCACAAAAGGCTCTTGACGAAGTAAAACAGAGGCTTTATGAAAGGATGCGTAGTAGAGAAAACTATGCAGCACAAGACCCTCTAAAGGATGTTTACTTTAAAGGGTTACAAAAAGGTGCTTTATCAGAGGTAGAATTTCTTCAAAATCTACTTGACATGATAGAACGGTCGTAGTAGATTAGATTATCAACTGATGGAGAGTGTTATGGGTCTTGATATGATGCTTTACGGTGAAAAGTCCCCTGCTTGGGGTAAAGAACCCGTCATGGATGAAGGTTATCATGTTAAATATAAAAGGATTGAACTTGCCTATTGGCGCAAACATCCTAATCTACATAGTTTTATTGTAAACGAATTTGCAGATGGAAATGACGAATGTCAGGACATTTATCTTGACAGTGACGATATTGATACCATCATTGAAACTATTGAGAATGATGGTCTTCCAGAGAATGTGACAGGATTTTTCTTTGGAAGGTCATATCATCTCGGTGAAGCAGATGAATATGGATCATATGAAGAACAAAAAGAAATTGATCTAAAGTTTTTCCGTGAAGCCAAGAATTGGCTTGACAAGGCTAAGGAAATGGGTGATCTTCGTTCTATCATCTATCAGGGATCGTGGTAAGGACAAATGTCATGGAAATGACAAAAGAAATTATGATTGACCTTCTGGCCACGAATGATGAAGCTGTTGCCCGTGCTTTGGTTGTTCTCAAAAATAATAATTCTTTGAATGGCAAGGGGTTTCGTCCTTGTCACGTTCGTATGGGAACTTCTATGGCTAATTATTACAATCAACGGGGTTATCTGTCTCCAAAACAGATTTCATATTGGCGCATTCTTGACAAGAACGGTAATATGAAAATTGCTATCTACTGGAAACAGTTAATTGAAGCCGGAATGGAAAAGGAAGAGAAAGATACCTGATCCTAAAAAGTTTTGACATAAGAAAAATATGTGGTAGGCTCTAAAAATAAACAAACGGAGAATAAAATGGGAACTCGTGCTGTATTTGACTTTCGTGACAACATGAATGAGAAAGGTTTCTGTGTCTATAAACATTGGGATGGATATCCAGAGGGTGCTGCTGATGTTCTGACCAAGACACTAGCCAATGCGTGGGACCTGCCACGTTATGAGAATGATGAATTTGCGGCTGCATTTATTGCCGCAAACAAGGTAAATGCTGGCGACATTCGTATGACTAATGCACCAGAAGATCATGGTGACATTGAATATATCTATGAGATTTTTCAGGCAAATAATGGGCAGATGATTGTTCGTGCCTATAGTGTAGATTATTGGTCTGAACATGAAAAAAAGAAAGATGAAATCTTCTATGGTCGTCTCAAGGATTTCGTTGCCAAGTATGGAAATCGTGTTACGAAAAAAATGTGGGATGAATTGGATCGTTCGCCCCACAAACTGCTTGACAGGACTACTGATCCAGAGTATGTTGAATATGTAAGGTTGAAGAACAAGTTCGAAACTGTCTAACTCTAACTGAAACTCAACAGGAACAACGACTATGACTCTTTATCGCTCTGACCTCAAGAACCTCAACGAAGACAAGCTGACCGAAATCTACAACAAGTATGTGGATATGTATAATGCCAAGCTTGATGGCAAGAAGATCAATGTTGACTTTTTTGATCTCAAGCAGACTATGGCTATTATTAAGGCAGAGCGTCAGAGACAAATGCAGCGTCGTTATAATTTCACTCATTATTATAACAAGAAGTCTGCACAGATTTTGCGAATGGTTGTTCCTGGTATGTGGGTTTCCTTCAAGGAAGAAGGTGAACGTCGTTTTGGTGTGGTGCAGAAGGTTTGCGCCAAGACAGTGATTATCAACGAAGATAATATCCAGTGGCAGATTGATGCTGGTGCAATCAAGCCGCTTCGTCGTATTAAAAAGAATAAGATGCCGGGTTGATGTTGGGGCGGTGGTTTGGTATGTTTCCTTTCTGACATACCAGACCACAAATAGGAGAAAGACAATGGAAGTAGCCATCGCCTATGCAGAAGACATTGGTTTCTACCTGATCGACCAGTTCTTCAATATCGTCAGCCCAATGATCTTTCCTGATTATGACTCTGTGCTTGACTACTGTGACAAGTATGAGTATATTGTTGTTAATGGAGACGACAATGTATGACAAGCGCCAGAAGGTCATGGTTCACCGTGACGATCTAAAGAATGTGCAGGACATCATTGGATGGCAGAAAGTCCGTGATAACTCTATTCGTGGTGAATGGGTTATCATGTGGTTGACAAACGGACAAATCAATAATCTGGCTCGAAAAGGTGTCTGGGTAGAGCAATAAACGCTTGACAACCATTACAGTAATGGTATGATCTATTATCAGATAAAGGAGAAGACAAATGCCTAATTGGTGCCATAACAATCTCACGGTTTCTCATTCTGACCCTCTTATGGTTCAGAAGTTCGTCAAGGCTTGTGAAAGCAATGGTCTTTTTGGTGCTTTCCTTCCTACCCCTGTAGAACTTACTGAAATGTCTTCTCCGGTTTCTGATCCGAATATCTCAGCAGAAAACATCAAAAAGTATGGTTCTTCTGATTGGTATGACTGGAATGTCAACAATTGGGGAACAAAGTGGGATGTAGACAATCCAGGTCATGAAGTGTTTGGTGAAACTGTTACCACATCTTTTGATACTGCATGGTGGCCGCCGATTGAATTCTATGAGCATCTTAAGGAACTTGGATATACTGTAAGGGCAACATATTTTGAGTATGACTTTGCTGGTGTTTGGACAGACGAAGATGGTGATGAATCAGTGGAATATGATTTCTCTGATGAAAATTGGCATGAAGGTTTGTCAGAAGATTTGGTAAGTATGCTCATGCCAGAGTATGAGAACTGGCTGATGTGGCAAGAGGAAGAGAACAAAGAATAAATTTAAAGTGGCAGGAAACTGCCACTTTTTTCTTTTAGTGTATTGACACTAATAATATATTAGAGTATTATCCAGTCATAGTCTTCAAACAGAGGAAAACACTATGGGCGCTATTCGTGTCGCTAAACATCCTTGGCGGTTGACTCGTCGTCGTCGTGAGGCTCTTGGTATTCCCTATGATGTTATTGTCAACTATGCTGGTCTGCCTTTGGCCGATCCTCTGGTTGATCCTACTGCCAAGTATGATCCCAATGCCTTCAATCCTGTCGAACAGCCTCGTGAAGCACCTGTGAACCATGTGAATTTCACGATCAAGGAAACGGACGAAGACATTGCTGCTCGTATCAATGAGCGTTTTGAAATCACTGAAACGCTTGTAGAGTCGTCTATTGCTGGTGACGCCACGGCTGTTATCATCTCTGGCGGTCCTGGTCTTGGCAAGTCCCATACCGTTACCAAGGTTCTCAAGGAGTGGGACAAGGAAGCAGAGCGCCATGTCTTCGTCAAGGGTTATGCCCGTGCCACGGGTCTTGTGAAGATGCTCTATGCCTACCGTCAGGCTAACACGGTTCTGGTGTTTGACGATTGCGACAACCTGTTCAAGGACGAACTGTCCATGAATATTCTTAAGGCGGTCTGTGACACGTCAGAAAGCCGGGTTGTGTCTTGGTTGTCAGAAGGTAAGCTGGTGGACGAAGAAACTGGTGAGAATATTCCTCGCCAGTTCGAATTCTGTGGTTCCACGATCTTTCTGACGAACCTTGATCTGGCGGCTATGGCCAAGTCCAGCCACAAGATGGCTGCTCATTGGGAAGCCCTGATGTCTCGTGGCTATTATGTGGACCTGTCCATCAAGAGCAAGCGGGACTATCTGGTCCGTATTCGTCAGGTCATCCAGCAGGGTATGCTGGACGGTATGAAGGACCACGAGCAGCAGGACGTTATGGATTTCATTGAAGACAACTATATGAAGCTTCAAGAAATTTCTATTCGGACTGCGATCAAGATCGCCAAGGTTCGACGCAACAATCCCAATAATTGGGAACGCATTTGCAAGTTGACTTGTTGTGTCAATCGGTGATATAGTAGGTGGCTGGTTAAGTCCAGCCACCTTCATTTGGAGATTTTAATGGCGAATTATTATAACGAAATAGAACCATATGCCGCTCAATGGTTGAGAAATCTTATAGACAAAGGTCATATACCTGATGGGTATGTAGACACACGATCTATTGTTGACGTTCAACCAGAAGACCTAAAAGAGTTTACACAGTGCCACTTTTTTGCTGGCATTGGTGGTTGGTCATATGCTCTAAAATTAGCAGGATGGAATGATGACAGACAAGTATTCACGGGATCATGTCCCTGCCAGCCCTTCAGCCAAGCAGGAAAAGGCAAAGGGGTCAGTGACGAACGGCATCTTTGGCCCCACTTTTTTCGACTCATCGTATCTTGTCGCCCACAAGTCGTCATGGGTGAACAGGTTGCAGGAGAGGCTGGCTATGGTTGGTTCGATGGAGTTAAAGCTGACCTGGAAAGCGAAAACTACACCTGCGAAGGGGTTGATATTCCGGCTGGCAGCATCAACGCTCCGCACATCAGACAAAGACTCTACTGGTATGCGAAAGTCAACATGGCCGACACCAAGGACGACGGATGTAAACGACGGGCGGATTTTGAACGAGAAGGGGCAGAGAACGAACAAGGCTGGAACGCAGACTTACGGAGCCAATCTGTCGGATTTGGTGAAGACAACATGGCCAACCCCGACGACCAGGGATTGGAAGGACGGGAGCTATTGTCCGAATGTTCCAGAGAATTCTCTACTTGGACGGACGGTATGGAATGGCGACAATCAACAGACGGAAAAATCAGGCGCACTAAATCCGGCATTCGCTTGTTGGTTGATGGGGTTCCCTCAAGAGTGGGACGATTGCGCTCCTATGGTAATGCCATCGTCCCGCAACTCGCAGCCCAAGTAGTCAAGTCTTTCATGGAAACAGAATAGCATGAATATAAGGATAACAATACCTAGAGGATATCCTTTATATGCTTTCGTGCCAGAATGGGTCATCATTCTGGTATTGACGTTGGTCAGTGCCTATGTTATGCTGTTGGTCAAATATGGAACTGTGAGGGTTAACTGATGAAGATCGAATGTGAATATGAAGTCACCAGAAAAGAAAAAGTAGTATTTGAAGCAGATGATCGTGTCTATGATGAAGATACCAAGGTATGGAAAATTGCTAATATTATTTTGGAGAAAAGATTAGAAAATTTACGACATGATATGTATAGTGATAATGTCAGTGTAGTTGAATATAATATTGGCAAGATCAATGAAGCATTTATAATGGCTGATGAAATCTTGGAGTTGTGAAATGAAGGTCATTCATCAAGGAATTGTTAAAGTAAGAGATATCCTTGTCTTCAAACAGTCGGCTGGTATTACTCTGATGGAGATTGATACTGTTGCCAAACATGCTGTAATGTGGTATTCTATAGGTCAGTTTCAAGGTATGAAAGGTATCTTTCTTCACTATGATATTGATGAAGATACTCTCAATTATACTAATAGTGATGGAGACGGTGTAACTGAAGTCTTTCTGGAAGGGGATTGGGATGTTTGGTCTTGTAATCATTCTAGATACACAACCCGTCTTGCTCTTTATAGGACGTAGTAATTATGAATAATTTTTTCTGTAGTAGATAAAAAACTATTGATTTCAGACTATATATTTGATATACTGATTGATGGAGGTCATCATGAGATATCGTAGACAAATATATAAGGTAATATACACGGTAAAGACTAATAGAGGATTTATTGTGGATATGTCACGTAGGTTCTCTACATTCACAGAAGCGTATGCGTTTATACAAGAGTTAAAATACTCTGGTAAATTGGTAGGCAAACCTGAACTAGGAGGATGACATGAAGAACATCGTTGGTCGTTTTAACTCTACCACTGGTAAGTGGGAGTATGGTTATTATTATAACTCACGGTTTTATATCGTAACAGAAGTAAAGAACTAAAAAGGAAAAAAAGATGCTACCAATAACAACAATAATAATTGCATCTGTAATAGCAAACAGTAGTATAATATACACATCTTGTAATGATGACGGTGGTGATTTGCCTGACTGTATTCGTAGGGCAAATGATATGCCACCAGGTCATCGTATTCCCCCTGGGGCTTATAGCTCTGGGGGGACTTTTATCCTAAAAGATGCTGGTTGTGTATCAAAGTTCACCGTTTTTCGTTTTCATTCAGCATTTTATGGTGAAGATGTATACCATGTAAGACAATTAGCTAACAATCAACCACAGATTGATATGTTAGAACAATATCCACGTCTTACCAAATATCTTGAAGAATCCGGTGCCTTTACTAAGGCATATCCTATGACTGAATTAAATGGTGAACAGATACATGAACTGACTGGACTTCCAATATGCGAAGATCTCTAAATAGGAATGCCTACAAGGCAATTCTGAAAGGAGATTATAATGATAAAGAATTTCTCAGTCAACTGGAAAACTACTGTAATGGGACTTATTCCATTGTTTGCATACGGGTTAAAGTATGCAGGAGTTTGGCCAGAGTCTATGCCACTTCCTCCATTTGATGAAGTATGGCCATTTCTGTTCTCACTTGCTGGTATTGGTGCTGCTGCCAAGGATGGTAATGTTACTAATGCATCGCATCCAAGTGATCCAACAGTTCTATAAGAATTAGGGGAGCTTAGTGCTCCCCTTTTTTATTAATTGCATCAGCGTCTTTTAGAAACTTTCTAATTGATTCTATGGAACTTTTACATGTTATATTATTCTTATATAAAGTAACAATAGTTTTGGCAACTTGGGCGTCTGTTAATGTTTTCCAATCAGGAAATTCTTTCAAAACAGGACAGTGATACATTGCATCCGCTGGATGCACCACCATATATTTGTATGTTGTCAATACTTGAGTTTGATCGTTACAACTAATTAGAAGGAGGCTGGTCAGTGTTATGGTCGCCCACTTGGTCAATGAGTTGGTCATTGTGTTGGTCCCTTTAATGATTTAAATACATCTTTCAATAAATCAGATGCTTTAGATGCTGGTTTCTTTTCAATATCAATTTCTATTTGTTTTAGTTTAGTTTCAAGTTTTTCTCTTTCGTTTACAAGTTCTTGAACATATTGATCTCTTTTTTCGCCAATTTCTTGTAAACGCTGTAATTGTAAATCTTTTTCCTTGACAAGAAACTCTAATTGTCGTATATTGTTTTCTTGAAGTGCTCTTTGTCTTTCGTTGTCCAGAGACTTGGTATAAATCTTAAATATGGCAATACCAAGACCAAAGGATAATATCAGAATGACTATATAATTAATGCTACCTGATGTGATAAGTGATAATAAAATTTCCATGACAACCTCCGTAATTAGACGGAGTATTTATAAGGAGAATGATAATGTTCAAGATTACAGAAGAAACCCGTAATGCCGCTATTGAAGCAATGAAGGAAATCTTTCTAAAGGCTGACGATGGCGCAAAACTTGGCGATTATGAAATTGGTCAGGCATTTGACGTTGCTGTTGACATTGTAAAGAAGCAGTTTGGTATGTAATGTATAAAAGAGACAAATGGGAGAAGATTAAAAATCTTATCAATGCTGACATTGCCCATGCTGTCCATTATTCGAGTGACAAACTATATGAACATAGTGTGTCACTTCGTTATTTAAAATATATGGAAGCAATAGAAATAGAAGAGGATTGGTATAAAGAATATTTAAGGTATATGGAGCAGGGACTATCGTGAAACTTATGAGAGTCTTAGACAAAAAAATGATTATGAATGATGGGTATCAACCAGAACTTATTCTAACAATAGCGTTTCCTATGGAAATTGCTAAAGATGAGTCAGAAGTTATTTCTGGCGAAGAGTTTGTAAGACAACTTAACGAAGCAATAGAAGAATATGATGAGGAAGTAGAATAATGCATAGGTATAAACATCTTGAGTGGCCACGCCATCCATATAAGGTGATGTCTAAACATGTTTGGAAATGGGCATGGACTAGATCATTGCCTATGAGATGGAGAGTTATTCGTGCAAATAATTTCCAGAGAAATTGGAGAACAAAATGAAATACACAGCACCAGTAGAGTCAACAACATTTCTTCTTCGTGATGTTCTAAAGTTTGATAATGAACTAACAGAACCTATTCTAAATGAAGCAGCAAAACTATGTGAAGAAGTTATTGCTCCTGTTAATCAGGAAGGTGATGAAGACGGTTGTCAGTATTGGCACAATACTGTAGGAGATTCTAGTTATCCTGAAATATATATTCCTGTTTGTTTCCATGACCCATGGGAAAAGTTTAGAGACGGAGGATGGATTGGTTTATCAATTCCTGAACGGTTTGGTGGACAGGGTTTACCGTTTACACTTGCGGTTGCTGCCAACGAATATGTATCCTCGTCTTGCATGGCTTTCTCTTTGTATCCTGGCATTACTCGTGCAGCTATACAGACCCTATTAGTATCTGGTTCAGAATATCAGAAAGCAGAGTTCATTCCTAAATTAGTGACTGGTGAATGGACAGGAACAATGTGTTTGACAGAACCACATTGCGGAACTGATCTTGGATTGTTGAAGACCAAAGCAATTCAAGATGACGCTGCTGGTGGTTATAGAATCACTGGTCAAAAGATTTTTATTACTGGTGGTGAACATGATTTGACTGATAACATTCTACATCTTGTTCTTGCAAGAGTTGAAGGTGATCCAGAAGGTGTAAAAGGTATTAGTTTGTTTGCTGTGCCTAAGTTTTGGATGAACGACGACAAGAAGATTCGTAATAATGTCTCTTGTGGTTCTATTGAAGATAAAATGGGTATTCATGGTTCACCAACTTGCCAGATGTTTTTTGATAACGCAATTGGCATTCTTGTTGGTGAAAGATGCCGTGGTCTAAATGCCATGTTTGTTATGATGAATGAACTAAGACTTGGATGTGCGGTACAAGGTCTATCACAATCGGAGTTGGCTTATCAGAATGCTTTGGAATATGCTAAAGAACGCAAGCAAGGAACTTCTATGGTTCATCGTGATAGTGGCACTGTTCCTATTATATTGCATCCTGACGTTCGCCGTATGCTCCTTGATGTTAAATGCATCAACGAAGCTAGTAGGTTACTTATTCTAGAAGCTGCAATGCTTGTTGACGATCAATCGGATGAAGCGCAGGATCGTCTTGGTCTAATGACTCCTGTTCTTAAAGGTGTTATTACTGATTATGGTGTTGAGAATGCTATCAAGATGCAGCAAGTATGGGGTGGCCATGGTTACGTTCGTGACAATGGCATGGAGCAGATTGTCCGTGATGCTCGTATTGCCATGGTATATGAAGGTGCTAATGGTATTCAGGCACTAGACTTGGTTGGTCGTAAGTTGCCAAAGAATATGGGTCGTGCTATTACACGGTTCTTCAAGGACAGTGCAACATTCTTGACCAGTTCTTATGATAAAGGCATCAATCATATTGTCCAGCCAGTAACAGTAGGATTGAATGAACTAAAGCAAGCAACTGAATGGTTAGCAGAAAATGGTTTGAAGAATCCTAATGATGCGGGTGGTGCTTCGTATGATTATATGAAGATGTTTGGACTGGTGTTGCTTGGTATGGCACATATAAAGATTTGTCTTGCTACTGACGATAAGGATAGACACAACACCGCAGAATACTTTATGAACCGTATTCTACCAGAAACAAGTATGCTATTGAAGCGTATGCGCTTTGGAAGTGAGACGATGATGAAGGCGAACCTGTGACACATATACCATTGTTCAAAGTTGAAAAGATAAACAATCGTGCTTGGGGCGTTTATCAACGAGACTTTGGTTCTGCTGGTGGATGGGTGTTTGTAGTTGCTTACCATACCGAAGAAGAAGCACAAAACTTTGTTATGAAACAATGATGAAGGCAGACCTATGATGACTATGGATGAAAAGATAAAATGCACGTTGGAGGTCGTTTTGGAATCTTTGAGGAGACCAACATATTGTCATCTTGAAATAGGTTTCAGACACACACCTCTATCTCAAAAAGAGATTATTGAAAGATACGAAGAAACTTGTATCCTTGCAGCAAGATATATAGAAGAACTGCTAAAAGAAATCAATAAAGTTGAAGGCTGAGATATAATATGAGTAAATCTTGTGATTTTACTATGGTGAGGCAAGTAATTGACAAGGACGGAACACGTTGGGGATTCCAATTCTATAAGAAATCTGCCTTACCTGACCTAACAGGTTATGTTTGTTTAGGTGTTCGCAAAGATGGTATGGAAGAATGGGTGCCTGAACAACAATACAAAGGTTGGAAAAGAATCTTTGATAAAAACCATGGAGATTCAGATGATATCGGAGTTATAATATGAATAATTATGATATGAGCATACATCGTAATCCTGATGCTGTAGCATGGGCAAAGTTTTTTATTGAAACAACAAAAGATATGGATCGTGATACGTTTCGTAACGAAGCATATATGACTACATGGTTTGCTAATGCTATGATGGCCATGCACGATCATATTCAATATGAAATGGATAAAGACCTATGACAGAATACTATTATCCTAATGAAGTCAAAATCGTTGTAGAGAATGGTAAGCGAGTTGCTTATCTTAAAGATAACTGGCGAGAGATTAGAGAAAAGAATGAACGCAAAACATCACCAGCGGTGTTGCGTGATACCAAAGTTCCCTGGTCTTTCTGGAAGCCATTGAACTACTATTGGGGAGCATGATATGATTTTACAGAATGAAAAACTAAACGCTATAATTAACGATGTGCCAAAAGAAAACGTGGAAAACAAAATGAACTGTCTGTTCCTTTTTGGCCTTCTAGAAAAGGTTCTATCTGAAAAAGATGAAGCAATGAGAAATCAGCGCCTCAATGATATGAAAAACATTTTAGAGTGGAAAGAGACATGATCTTTGACTATAAAGAAGATATTTGTAAATATGTGGTTCACTCCAAGAGGAGTGGAAACGAGTTCGCCATTTCATTTGCCTCCATGGATGAAGTGGCGAACTATGTTGAAACAGAACAAAATGTAACTGGTGTGTGGAAAGTTGTAGCACAAAAGATACCACCAGAAGTTTATACTAGAAGGGTTAAACATGAGCCATGATCGCTGGTTAAATACTTTCTGTAACTTTGACTTTGGTGATCGGTCTGAAAGATTGTTTGATGGACACGATTTTAAACTATTTGCCAAGACAGTTCGTAGTATAAACAGTAAAATTACAGCAAAATCAATCAGACAGTTATATTCTGGTTCTGTGTATCCTAATCTAGAATTGTATCTAGAAATTGAAAAGAGATTGAGAAATGTATGATGAAAATTTTTAGCTTGACATTCCGAATCAAATATAGTATTATATACATACTGGAAGCAGAAAGAAAGGCATGAATATGAAACATTTCAATAAGATGGCAGCCCAAGGTGACTTCGTAATCATTCGGATTAATAAACTCCCAGAGAATATTGTTCCATTCGATTCCGAAGACGGAAAATATGTTATTGCACATTCAGAAACAGGACACAATCATGTTATGGATGCTGCTAATGTCCTAGCATACAAGCCAGAAGGACTAAGCGACAAAGATATCTTTGAGCTTTTCCTTTCAGTTAATCATGAAACTGAAATAGAACATTTGAGAACCTATGACACACATGAATCCATTTTGGTTCAGCCGGGCGATTATGTTGTAAAACGGCAGAGAGAGTGGACTTCCGAAGGTTGGCGGAAAGCTCAGGACTAATAGAGAGAAGAGGAAATATAGATCATGGTTATTGAAAACCTGACACCTGAACAGAAAGCGTTGTTTCCGGTTTATGTTGAAAAGTGGAAAAAAATTGGTTTGACCACTGGTCCTGTTGATTTCGAAAATGCTAAAAAATCCGTATGTTTAGCATACGAAAAAGTAGGTTTACCACATCCAACTAAATTCTTTGTGGCTAAAAGTCCGATTGATGCTATCCGTCTGATCAAGGAAATTGATCCGTCAATGGATGCTAGAGCAATTTTTAACAACATGATCTATGGTAATTCTGATAGTTATTGGCTATCGTATTATCAGTTCATTCGGAATGAACTAAAAGTGGAATGCATACACAAGTTGGATGGTCTTGTTGAGTTGGCCAATCATTGCGGATGGTTGTCTGTGTATGATGACTGTGTTGTATTCCAGGATCGTCCTGAATTTATAAAGTTTGATGATCAGGATAGACTACATTCAGAGAATGGACCTTCTATCCGTTATTGTGATGGATTTTCGGTCTATTCTTGGCATGGTGTCAGAATTCCGAAGGAATGGATTGAAAATAAGAATAGCGCACTAACACCTCAGATTGCTCTCAAATGGGAGAATATGGAGCAGCGACGTGCAGCCTGTGAAATTCTCGGTTGGGATAGGATTATCCGAGAATTGAATGCTACCGTTGTTGATTCGGATTACGACCCTCACATTGGAACATTGGTCGATGTTGAAATTCCTGATGTTGGTAAGGAAAGGTTTCTGAAAGTTCTTTGTGGAACCGGCCGTGAATTTGCTATTCCAGTTCCTCTTGATATCAATACAGCACTAGAAGCGAATGCTTGGACGTTCGATATTGATCCTAATTTGTTGCGAGAACTTGAAGTGAGAACATGAGAACACAAAATAAAAGGCTCTTGCAAGAGCCTTTTTTAATTAGATATTAGACTAGAAGGTTTGGATATGAATAGTGTTAAAGAACAAGTCTACTATCAAGTCTGGGATCAAGTCTACTATCAAGTCTGGAATCAAGTCCACTATCAAGTCAGTAATCAAGTCTTGGATCAAGTCAGGGGTCAAGTCTGGGGTCAAGTCAGTAATAAAGTCCGGGATCAAGTCTTGTATCAAGTCTTGGATCAACTAAAAGAAGACATAGAAAATGAATAGTGTTAAAGAACAAGTCCAAGATCAAGTCAGTAATCAAGTATTGTATCAAGTCAGGAATCAAGTCAGGGGTCAAGTCTTGCATCAAGTCTTGTATCAAGTCAGGAATCAAGTCCACTATCAAGTCAGGAATCAAGTCAGGGGTCAAATCTGGGATCAACTAAATGAAGACCTAGAAAATGAATAGTGTTAAGTATCAAGTCTGGAAACAAGTCTGTGATCAAATCATGTATCAAGTCCACTA
>Ga0315909_10004282_pt1 | contig 16951 bp, 18 predicted proteins | sample LakEriMetagenome_11_FD_203527 | JGI IMG/M metagenome (GOLD analysis project Ga0315909, IMG submission 203527) | Freshwater fungal communities from buoy surface, Lake Erie, Ohio, United States - Buoy 2 MA125 | ecosystem: Environmental > Aquatic > Freshwater > Lake | place: USA: Lake Erie, Ohio...
AACGGCAAGCCTACCCGCCTCGCTCTCGCGCTGCGTGCGTGGGGTGCGTCGAGCAAAGAGGATGCGCGTGCGAAGGCTAGTGCCATCTCTGCGCGAAACAAGAAGGACTGAACATGGACGAGCGCGTTAGCCAAGAACTAGAGAAGTACCTGCGTGCTGTGGGTACTTACGAGAACGAGTTCGCCAAGTGGCAGGCGCGTGTCAAGAAACTGGTCAAGCGTTACCGCGACGACACCCGTGGCTCTGGCGGCAACGAGACGGCGAAGTTCAACATCCTGTGGTCAAATGTCCAGACGCTGATTCCTGCCGTCTACGCCAAACTTCCGAAGGCTGATGTACAGCGCCGCTTCGGTGATAACGACCCCGTGGGCCGCGTGGCATCACGCCTCATCGAACGCGCCGTAGACTTTGAGATTGAGCATTACCCGGACTTCCGCTCGACCATGAAATACGATGTCGAGGATAGATTCCTCGGCGGTCGCGGAACCTCATGGGTGCGGTACGAACCCCATGTGGCCCCCATCGGGGTTGAGGATGACGGTCTATCTATCACCTCGGACATCGAAGCCGGTGAAGGTGCGCCGCCGCCGCTGGAGCAGGTCGAGTACGAACGCGCCCCGGTTGACTATGTGCATTGGAAAGACTTTGGACACTCTCAAGGGCGCACTTGGGAAGAGGTAGGACAGGTATGGCGCTGGGTCTACATGACCCGTGAGGCCATCGTAGAGCGGTTTGGCGAGGAAATGGCACGCACCATCCCGACCGACCAAGGCCCGGAGACGCTCAACGCCTACCGCGACAGCAAGCGTCAGTACAACCTCGCCAAAATATGCGAGTTGTGGGACAAGGAGACGCTAAAGGTTTATTGGTTCTGCAAGGGTATGCCGCACTTCATTGATGTGCGCGAAGACCCGCTCGGCGTGGAAGGGTTCTTTCCTTGTCCGAAACCGTTGTACGCCACGACGACCTCGGACAACCTCGTACCCGTCCCGGACTTCGTGCTGTACCAAGACCAAGCGATGGAGTTGGACATCCTGTCTGACCGTATCGACGGATTGGTGAAGGCTCTGCGGGTGCGCGGCGTGTACGACGCAAGCCAACCTGCGCTCCAACGCCTGATGACCGAGGGCGACAACAACGCCCTCATCCCGGTAGACAAATGGGCAGCGTTTGGCGAAAAGGGTGGACTCAAGGGCAGCATCGACCTTCTGCCGCTCGACACCATCGCGCAGGCGCTTCTGCAATGCTACCAAGCGCGTGCCGACATCAAGGGTCAGATATACGAAATCACGGGCATCGCTGACATCATCCGTGGTCAGTCTGCCGCCTCGGAGACTGCAACCGCGCAGCAGATTAAGGGTCAGTACGCTGGCCTGCGTCTGCGGTCGATGCAGGAGGATGTGGCGCTCTACGCTACCGAGGTCATTCGGCTGAAGGCGCAGGTGATGTGCCTGCACTACCAGCCGCAGACCATCCTCGCCTATGCCGCCGCCGAGCAGATGTCAGACGCTGACAAGGCGCTCATCCCGCAGGCGTTGCAACTTATCCGCGACAAGCCGTTGCGTAACTTCCGCATCGACATCGCCGCTGACAGCCTTGTGCAGATTGACGAAGCGCAAGAGAAACAGGACAGGATGCAGTTCCTGCAAGCCTTCGGTGGCTTCTTGCAGCAGGCGCTCCCGGTCGGGCAGGCATCGCCCGAACTTATCCCGGTGATGATGGACTTGCTCAAGTACGGCGTGCAGGCGTTCAAGGCGGCTCGACCGCTTGAGGGCAGCATTGACGCAGCGGTGGAACAATTGAAGATGGCTGCACAGCAACCGCGTGAGAACCCGGAGGCGCAACGCGCACAGATGGTCGCGCAGGCCGAGCAGGCGAAGGCGCAGATGATGATGCAAGTTGAGCAGGCGAAGTTGCAGCAGGCTTCGCAGGTCGAGGCGATGAAGGCGCAGAACGACCAGCAACTTGAATCGCTGAAACAGCAGTTTGAGGCGCAACTTGCACAACAGAAAATCGCCGCCGAACAGCAGATGGCGAAGTACAAGGCAGACTTGGACGCTGCAACCAAAATCATGGTGGCACGCATCTCGGCTAACCCCGGCCTCGACATCCCCGCTCTGGAGCAGCAGCAAGCCGTCACCGAGCGCGTCATGCAGGACATGGGCGGTGAGGTGAGGCAGGCCATGCAAAACCTCGTGGCGCTCTACGGTCAGATGGCATCGTCCAACGACGAGAACATGAAGGGCGTGCGCTCTGCCCTTTCGACGCTGACCGCCCCGAAGCGCATCATCCGTGGCCCTGACGGTCGGGCTGTGGGCGTGGAGGCGGTGCAGCAGACCCTCGAACTGGAGCCGCGACTGCAATGATTACGACGACCAAAGGGATGATGGATGAAGCCCTGCTGGAGAAGCGCGAGGGCGAGGTTAACAACGACCACGAACATACGCGCTGGGTCGAGTATTGGCACGAGGGTGAACTTGTCCATCGGTCTGTCCATGTCCACCTCAAGGAAGCCCCGGCGCTGTTCCCCGAACTGGAGAAATTTTGATGGCTAACACACAAGCCCTGTGTACTTCGTTCAAGGTCGAGATTCTGGGCGGTGTACACGCCATCGGCACGCCCCCGACTCGCGGCACGACTGCAAAGGACACCTTCAAGGCTGCGCTCTACGAAGCCACCGCCACGGTTAACGCTGCCACGACCGCCTATAACGCCTCTGGGGAGGTGTCGGGCGCAGGGTACAGCGCAGGTGGCATCACGGTAACGAACGCCACAGCGCCCACCTCAACGGGAACCACGGCGTATTGGACTCCCTCTGCCTCGCTGACCTACACCGGGGTGACGCTGACTACGCCGTTTGACGCGGTGTTGATGTACAACAGCACGCAGGCTGACAAGGCGGTAGCGGTTTACACCTTCGGGTCGCAGACGGTCACGGCGGGTAACTTCATCCTGACCATGCCGACCAACGATGCCTCAACCGCGCTCCTGCGGATTGTGTGATGAGTCGTGGCGAAGGGGCCGTGGAACACAGGTACATGGGATGACGCGCAATGGGACAGCCTCCCGGTTACAAGCGTCACCGGAACCGGTGGCGTTGGTAGCCTCGGCACCCCGCAAAGCGTCACGCTCTCGGGCAATTCTGCTACAGGCGAGACGGGAAGCCTCGGAGCAAGCATTACGGCGGGCCTTACGGGTGTCAGCGCCGTTGGAGTCGTTGGAGATGAAACCGATTCGGTCGAGGTTGCCCTTTCCGGTGTGGGAGCATCTGGTCAAACAGGTTCTCTCGACCTTCAAGGAGAGGCTGCGCTTACCGGTGTGGAAGCGACCGGAGCAACCGGAACCCTCACCGCCTCTGTCCAGCCAATCATCGTCCTCGACGACTCGCACGAAGGCGACAAAAAGCGTAAGAAAAATTGGGACGAAGACCAAGCGAAGCGCGAAAGGCGCAAGCAAGAGTTAATCTCGGTTTACGAACAACTGCATGAGACACGACCAGAAGTTGCAGAGAGGATTGTTGAACCGCATTTAACTGTTAACATTGAGCAACCCACGGTTAACTGGGATGCCTTGTTGGGCGACCTTGACCGAGTGGAAAGGTTGATGCGAGAGCATCAAGAGATGGACGACGAAGAAGTATTGTTGTTTTTATGAAACGAACTTATGTGATGGTCGATGGCGAGTTTGTAGAGCGCAAGCGCGATGAGCGTGGGCGACACCACTACATCCTTCCCGACATTGCGCCGTACAAGTCCATGATTGACGGACGCATGATTACCTCGCGTTCGCAGCACCGTCGGCACCTCAAGGCCAACGGTTGCATTGAGGTCGGTAACGAAGACCCGACCAAGTTTGTCAATAAAGAGAAGCCGAAAGGCAATCGAGTGGATGTGTTGCGTCACCAGTTGGCGAACATGACCCATTCGGATGCCAATCGGTTGTTGTCGCGGTTGCGCGATGAAGTCCGATTTACCCACGACCCCCACAGGAGACGGTAATGGAACAAGCCCCACAGGCAGAAACGCTCGACCGCAAGGAATTGCTGGAGCAGCAGTTTGAGCAGAGCGCCGAAGCGCAGCCGAGAGACGAGGTAGGCCGGTACGCCGAGAAGCAGGCCGAGCAGCAAGCCGCTGAACCCGCCGACGAACCCGTATGGCGCAAGCCCCCGTCTTCGTGGAAGAAGGAATACCACGAATATTGGTCAAAGGCCGACCCCAAGATTCAAGAATACGCTTGGCAGCGCGAAGAGCAGATGAAGCGCGGCGTAGAGCCGCTGCTTTCCAAGGCGCAGTTTGCCGATGCGATGAATCAGGCGTTGGAGCCGTACCTGCCGACCATCCAAGGTCTAGGGATGAAGCCCGAGCAGGCGGTTGCCGCTCTCGCGCAGGCCGACTACACGCTGCGTAACAGCCCCCCACAACAGAAGATGGCGTACCTGACGCAGTTGGCTGCGTCTTACGGCATCAACCTTAACCAAGCCATGCAGGGCGGTCAGCAGGTCGCCCAACCCTCGGTTGACCCGATGGTGTACCAGTTGCAGAACGAACTGAACACCGTTCGCGGCGAGGTCATGGGATGGAAACAGCAGCAGGAAATGGCAGAGAACCAGACCCTGCTGAACGAAATCAACAGTTTTTCGATGACAGCCGAACACTTCGAGGAGGCGCGTCCGACGATGATTCAGTTGCTCCAATCTGGGGTGGCTGAGACGCTGGACGATGCTTACGAGAAGGCCATTCGGTTGGATTCGGATTTGTTTGACAAAGTGCAATCGGCCCGACAGGCAGAGGTTGTGCAGCGTCAAGCGCAAGTGAAAGACCGAGCGGCAAAGGCTGCTCGGGCTGCTGCGGTAAGCGTCAGAGGTTCCACACCCGGAATCAACACGGCTCCCAAGGCGCATAGTCGCCGCGCAATGCTGGAGGAAGCGTTTGATGAATCCAGTTCGCGGTTGTAATTAACTGATATAGGAGTATTGAAATGGCTTATGCCAATTCCAGTATCAGCGATATCATCGCCACTAACATCCAATCCCGTAGCGGTGAACTCGCGGATAATGTCACGAACAACAATGCGTTGCTTCGTCGACTGAAAGAGCGCGGGAATGTCAAAACATTCTCGGGCGGTAATGTGATTTTGCAAGAAATCATGTACAACGACACCACCACCAACAACACGAATTCCTATTCGGGTTACGAGGTGCTGAATGTCGGTCAGAATAGTCCCATTGACATACTAGTGGCCTTGCAAAGCAATTTGCATTGAATGAACTTTGTGAATTCGGTGGAACCCTGACCATTTAGTTGAAGGCAACACCGAGCCAAGCCCGAAAGGGAAGGCGTAACGACTAGAGGGTGACTCCTCGTAGGGCCAAGTGGCTCGAAGTGCAAAGAACCCGAAAGGGTTGTGAGATAGTCTGCTCTGCATAGAAATATGCAGCAGTCCGAAAGGGCGGCAAGGAAGTAACGAAACCTTGTGAACATTTGGTAGTGCGGCGCAGTTCAGCATCACGCAGTATGCGTCTGCTGTGTCCATCTCGGGTCTGGAGATGATTCAGAACTCGGGTAAGGAAGCCATCATCGACCTGCTCGACGGTCGTATGGAGGTTGCCGAGGCGCAACTGGCGAACCGTATCAGCGGTGACCTCTACGGTGACGGCACCGGCAACGCGGGTAAGAACCTCACGGGTCTTGCTGCCGCTGTGCCTGACAGCCCGTCCACCGGCACCTACGGCGGCATCAACCGTCAGGTGTGGCAGTTCTGGCGTTCGGTTGCCTTCTCGGCGACTGGCGACGGCACGGGCGCTGTGACCAGCAGCAACATCCAAGGTTACATGGATGCGGTTGCGGTTCAGTTGATTCGCGGTACCGACAAGCCTGACCTCATCGTTGCCGACAACAACTACTACAAGTTCTACTTGCAGTCGTTGCAGGCTATCCAGCGCATCACGGACTCCGGTTCGGGCATGGCTGGTGCTGGCTTTGCTTCGCTGAAGTATTTCGGCGCTGGCATGGCTTCGGATGTGGTGCTTGACGGTGGTATCGGCTCGTCGTCGTATAACGGCGGTGTCGGTAACGCGAACCATATGTGGTTCCTCAACACCAAGTACCTGATGTTCCGCCCCCACAAGGACAGAAACTTTGTCCCGATTGGCGGCGACCGTCAGGCTGTCAACCAAGACGCTAAACCTACGATTCACTAATGGCGTCTATAAACCCTCTCTGATTGACTTGGAAGCCCGGAAGCGGGTAACAGGGGCCAAGCGAAAGCAGGCTGAACGACTAAGTGAGAGGGGACAAGCGAAAAAGGCTTGTCATGCGATAGTCTGAACTGCGGTATAACCAAAGAAGCCGCAGAGGGTGACCCGAAGAGGTTGCCCCGCCATCCGAAAGGGTGGTCAGTAGCCGAAAGGCGAAGTAACAGAATGATTGTGAAACTGATTGGCTGGGCGGGTAACCTTACCTCCTCCGGCCCGCAGTTCTGCGGCGTGTTGATTAACTGATAGGGGATACAAAAATGGCTGTTATCGTAAATGGTTTTGCGTATCCCGCCCTCGGCTCGACCGACTCAACTGCTGCCATCAATCCCGGCACGGTTGTGACGCTCGACGACGGTGGCATGGCTGTGTATGTGCAGGCGGCTTCGGCCATCGCGCAGTACAACGCCGTCGCTATCCCCAACACCAACATCGCTCTGAACGCCACCACCGCCCGTGTTGCTGACACCAAGCGTGTCGGCTTCGCGCAGGTGTCGATTGCCTCCGGCTACTACGGCTGGGTGCATCTCGGCGGCAAGGTGCGGGTGAATGTGTCGGCTTCCTGCCTCCCGGCAGTTGCCCTCTACACCACCAGCACCGAAGGGCGGTTGGACGATGCCACCGTGTCGGGCGCTCTGGTCGCTGGCGTGGTCACGGAAGTGACTGCCTCGGCTACCTCGGCCATGACGGCTGTGGCGGCGTACAGCATGGTTATCCCGGTTCCGTCTAACGCAACCCCGTAATCATGCGAAAACTGGAACTCACGGTGCAGGCGGCTGGCGAACCGGAGGAACTCTGTTCCAACATTCGTTCGTCGCTTGCCCGTGGGTTGCCAGAGTTGGCCCCCGCTCTCTTCACCCACGATGGAACATTCGTGTGTGTAGCGAGTGGGTGGTCAATGCCCGACTATGTTGAAGAAATCAGGGCGCACCAGAAGGCTGGTCGCCCCATCGTCGCTGTAAAGGCCGCACACGACTTCCTGTGCGAGAACGGCATCGAGCCTGACCTGTGGGTTAACCTCGACCCGCGTGACCGTACAAGCGGTATACAGCGCCATAACGCGCACACGACCTATCTCGTTGCCTCCCGCTGCCCTCCCGCCACCTTTGACACGCTGAAAGAGCGCAAGGTTGTGCTGTGGCACTCATGGACGGAAGGCCCGGAGTTCAAGGCGCTTGGCGCAGGCAAACTTGCAGTCGGCGGCGGCACGACCTCGGGTATGCGTGCCATCAACATCGGATACCTTTTCGGGTTCCGCAAGTTTGTGTTGTACGGTTACGACAGTTGCAACCGTGCCGATGGCATCAAGCGGTTTACGGGCGAAATGACCGGCCCGACGATGGATGTGTATGTAGGCGTTGAGAAACGCAAGTTCACCTGCAATGCTGCGATGGCGCAGCAGGCTAACGAATTCCAGATGATTTACAGCGTGATGCCTGACATCACCGTGGAGGCGGTCGGCCCCGGCCTCATTGCCGCCATCATCAAGGAGCGCCACGCGCTCGACATGGTGGCCTGATGGCTATCCCGAGCAGGGTGCTAGGAGCCGGTGTTAACTCGCTGGCTACCGTGTCCATCTGCGGCGATGGTGTCTCTACCGCGACCGCAGCCGGAACATCTGCGGGTAACGCTACGCAGATAACCTATGTTTACACCAATGTGAACAGCGCAGCGGTTGGCACGGGCGTAAGGCTGCCGCAGACCGAGGCGGGTGCAACCGTCATCGTCAAGAACAGCACGGCTAACCCCATCACGGTTTACCCGTATGACGCAAACAGCAGCATCAACAATGCAGGCTTCGGCACGATTAGCCCCGATTGCTCTGGGATGTTCTTTGCCGTAAGCAACTCGCTGTGGGAAGAACTGCAAGGCTTCGGTCGCGCTGTCCCCATCCTGCACTTTGGGGCTTTTTCAGACACCACCACGCAAACAGCAGCGTCGATTGATACCGCCTACGGCATGGTGTTTAACACCACCGACAGCAGCAACGGCGTGTCTATCGGTTCGCCTACCTCGCGCCTCGTTGCAGACTTCCAAGGTGTCTACAATGTGCAATTCTCGGCGCAATTGGACAAGACTTCTGGCGGCGCTGGGAACATCTACATCTGGCTTCGGAAGAACGGAACCAATGTCCCGAACACAGCCACCACGATAGCCATTCAAGGAACCGCTGCCAGAACGGTTGCGGCGTGGAACTTCATCATCCAGTTAGAACCCACCCAATATGTAGAATTGATGTGGGCAACAGACGATACCAGCGTTAGAATCCTTGCGGCCAGCGCCACAAGTGTCTGGCCTGCGATTCCGTCAGTTATTGCTACCTTAACGCAAGTAAACAACTTGTGATTTTCCCACCCTCCCCACAGGAGTAAACGACGATGCCTTTAGACAGCGACATCTACAACGCCGATGAGCAACTTCAGGTTGAGTTCTACCTTGCAAAAGAAGTAGACCCGAAGTGGGACGGTAAGCCGTTCGTTCGCATCAACATCCCCGGCGACAAGACGACCATCATCGAGCAGCCGATGACGGAAGACCACAAGAAGCGGTTTCCGCGTCAGTATCTGTACTTCCAGATGAAACAGAACGAGCAAGACGCACCCGCAGTTGGAACCTCGCTTGACATCTGGTTTGCTGAAGGCAACGGCGACATCACCCGTGGACACATCGAGGAACTTCGCATCCTCAAGTTCCAGACCGTAGAGCAGATTGCAGCCGCATCTGACGCGCAGTTGCAGCGCATCGGCATGGGCGGCCCCGGTCTGCGTGAAAAGGCAAAGGCGTTCCTTAATCGGCGCAATCGCTCCGAGACAGAGAACCAGTTGGACGAAACCAAAAAGCAATTGGCTGAACTTCAGGCACAAATGGCTTCGCTCTTGGCGCGTAAGCCTGCTGGTCGCCCGAAGAAGGAAGCCATCGTGGAGAGTTAACGCATGGGTACTACAACTATGTTGGCGCTGGTTCAGCAGGTGACGGCTGAACTTGGCTTGCCCATCCCCTCAACGGTGGCGGGTAATCCCAACCAAGATGTAGTGCAAATCCTCGCGTTGATGAACGCCTCGGGGTATGAGTTGATGCGTCGCGCTGATTGGCGCGAACTCACCAAACAGCACACCTTCTACACCGAGGCGATTTCTACGACCGGCACATGGTCTACCTCGTCGTACACCATCACCGGCATCCCCTCGACTGCCGCGCTTGACACGACCTATCAGGTGCAGGGCGTTGGCATCCCTAACGCCACCTATGTCACGGGCGTGCCGTCTGCAACCACGGTCAGCATCAACTACGAGCCAACCGAGGCGCAGGTAGACGGTGGCCTGACCTTCCAGAAGGTCAAGTACGGGCTTCCCGCTGACTACTACAGCAGCGTCAACCGTACACATTGGGACAAGTCAAAGCGTTGGGAGATGCTTGGCCCCGAGAGCGCACAGCAATGGGAGTGGCTGCTGTCGGGCTACATCTCGACCGGCCCCCGTATCCGTTATCGCTTGCTCGGCAAGTATTTCCAGATTTGGCCCGGAATGAACGCCGGGGAGTTGCTCGGCTTTGAGTACCGCAGCAACGCATGGGCCGAAAGCGCAACAGGTGTCGCAAAGACTTCGCTGACTGCCGACAATGACACCTGCATTTATCCCGACCGCGTGATGGTGCTGTCCACCAAACTCAAGTATTTTGAGTCGAAGGGCTTTGATACGACCGCCATCTTTCGCGACTACATCGCTGAACTTGAGACGGCTATCGCGCAAGACACGGGCGCTGCCAACCTCTCGTTTGCCCCGCGTCCGGGTACGGTTCTCATCGGCTACGACAACATTCCTGACAGCGGCTACGGGTACGAGAACTAATGCCTGTATCCCGTCGCCTTGTTCAACGCGCTGCGGCAAATGTCGCAAGTCTTCCCTCGCCCGTGGGCGGGTGGAACGCACGGGACTCTCTCGCCAACATGGCTCCTACGGATGCCGTGCAGTTGGAGAACTACTTTCCGGGCGTGTCAAATGTCGTGCTGCGTGGTGGCTATGTAAAGCACGCCACGGGGTTTCCTGACGATGTAGAAACCCTGATGACCTACAGCGGCGGCACCTCTGACCAACTGTGGGCGGTGTCGGACGGCAAGTTCTACAACGCTACGAGCGCGGGTGCTATCGGCGCTGCGGCGGTCAGCGGTCTGTCGAACAGCAAGTGGGAATATACAAATGTTACTACCGCAGGCGGTAACTATTTGTACGCCGCCAACGGAACCAACACGCCGTACCTTTACAACGGTACGACTTGGACAAGCATTACGAGCATATCCACGCCTGCCATTACGGGCGTAACAACGACAACCCTTAACTCGCCTACGCTCTTTAAGAACCGCGTGTGGTTCATCGAAAAGAACACCCTTAAGGCGTGGTACCTGCCGACCTCAAGCGTTGGCGGCGCGGCAAATGTTCTTGACCTGTCATCCATTGCGCGACTTGGCGGCGTGCTGGTGTCAATGGCATCGTGGACGATTGACGCGGGTTACGGCGTGGATGACAACCTTGTGTTTGTCACCGACAAGGGCGAGGTCATCGTCTATCGCGGCACAGACCCGTCCTCCGCCTCAACTTGGGCGCTCATCGGCGTGTGGATTGTCGGTTCCCCTATCGGCAATCGCTGCCTGATGAAGTACGGTGGCGACCTTCTGGTGCTGACGCTCGACGGGCTTATCCCGATGGCCTCGGCGCTGCAATCGTCGCGGCTCGACCCCAACATTGCCTTGTCGGACAAGATACAGGGCGCGTTTGCAGCGTCTGCTGCGGCGTATAGGGACAACTTCGGTTGGTGCATGTTGTACAACCCGAAGAACAACGCCCTAATCGTCAATGTCCCGGTGCGCGAGGGCGGTCAAGAACAGTTTGTGATGAACAACATCACGAAGGCGTGGTGCAAGTTCACCGGCTGGAACGCCTTTCACTTTGGGTTGCTTGACGACACGCCGTACTTTGGCGCGGCTACCTTTGTCGCAAAGGCTTGGACGGTTGATAGCACGGGCTACATCGACGACACAAACAACATCAACGGCAGGATACTGCAAGCCTTTAACTACTTTGAGACTCGCGGCGTAAAGAAGATTTTCACACGCGCCCGTCCCGGTATCTTCAGCAACGGCACCCCTGCTGTAACGGTCGGCATCAATGTTGATTTCAACATCTCCGACAATGTGGCTCCCATCTCGTTTACCCCGCCTGTCACCGCGTTTTGGGACTCGGCTGTATGGGATACGGGCATCTGGGGTTCTGACCTAGAGATTCAGAACAACTGGCAGGGCGTTACAGGGGTCGGGTATTGCGGTGCTGTGCAGTTCCAGAGCAGCAGCAAGAAACTGGCTATCCAATGGGCTTCAACCGATGTGGTGTATCAACTCGGATGGGCTGGCATATAACAAGCGGCCCCGAGGTGGGCAAATGGGTGTGCGACAAGACGGGCGGCGGGTATCACGCCGAACGGTCGAACGCCATCGGGTTGCGTAAGGGCGATGAGATTGTCGGCGGCGTGGTCTATGAGAACTGGAACGGGCGCAGCATCGTCTGCCATATCGCTTTGGCACGCTTAACCCCGGCTTACCTTGCCGCCATGTTTGACTATCCTTTCAACATCTGCGGGGTTGACAAAATCATCGCCCCCGTAGGTAGCAAAAACGCGAAAGCCATAAGGCTTGTGCGTAAAATGGGTTTCACCGAGGAAGCGCGAATCAAAAACGCCGACACCGACGGTGATATTGTTTTCCTAACCATGACACGCGATGCGTGCCGTTTTTTGGGACACCGTTATGGGCAAAAAATCACCAACACCACCGCCAGCGCCTGACTACGCGGGTGCGGCACAGCAGCAAGGGCAAGCCAACCTAGATGCGGCGCGGCTTACTGCGCGACTTGGTAACCCCAACATCCAGACCCCGCTTGGCGGTCAGCGTGTGACCTTCGGGCGCAAGCAGTTTGATAAGGCTGGATACGATGCCGCAATGGCGCAATATCGTGCGCGTCAGGCGCAGACTACCGGCGCACCGGCTGCTGGCAACGCGCCCCCGACCGCCCCTGTAAACATTGGCGGCGGCGCTGCACAGCCCACCACGGGCGGCGGTGGCGTGCAGATGGGCGGTGGCATAGGCGGTGCCGGTATGTATGGCAGCGGCGGCATGGGAACTGACCTTGGCGTTTCGCCCGAACCCACTGCAATGCAATTTGACGGAATGAAGCGTGAAGGGATGCCTGCTGCAAACCGAGCGCAACAGCAGGGCATGGACTACACGCAAAGTTACGGCGGCGATATGCCGTTAGGCGGTGGTCGTTTCGATGCTTCTGGCATGGGGCCGGGGGCGGCTACGAGGGCAGGACAGGGCTATCGCAGCAATCAGTACATGGGCGATGTAGAGCCAACAGAAGAGATGTTCACCTCCATGGTGGACTTGGACACGCCCAACATTGAGCAGTACCTGACCCCCGAGGCACAGGCGACCCTAGAGGCGCAGCAGCGGGTGGAGCGTGCGTTGTCCGGCCTTGGCGAACAGGCCATCGGGCGCGTGCGAAATGTTTACGGCACGGATTTCACCCCGCAGGGTTTGCCGGAACAACAATTCAACTTTGGCGGTTATGGCAACCTGCCGACCCTTCCCGAGTTGCAGGGTCGCGCACGCTCTGATGTGTCGGCGCTGCCGGTTAACTTCGGCCCCACGGCAGGACAGTACGGAATGGCTGCGGGTGGCCCACAAGGGCTGAACTTGCAGGGCTTGGACACAAGCGGCATTAGCGGCGTGCAGACCGGCGCAGGCCAGTTTGGTACGGCGCAGGGTGGCCCCGCTGCCCCGACCCTTCAAGGGCAGTTGGATACCTCGAACCTTGCAGCAATGCCGGTTGGCGCTGGTATGACGGCGCAGCAGGCCATCATGTCGCGCCTCGACCCGCAGTTGCAGCGACAACGGGCGCAGTTGGAAACCCAACTTGCCAATCAGGGTCTGGTGCGTGGTGGCGAGGCGTTTAACGCCGCCATCACCGAGCAGCAACAACAGGAAAACGACCTCCGAACGCAGGCCGCGTTACAGGGCATTAGCCTTGATATGGCGGCTCGTCAACAGGGGCTAGGCGAGGCACAGGCTCTAGGCGGCTTTGCCAACCAAGCGGCTCTGGCGGGGTTTGGCGCGGGTCAGCAGGCCACGGGCGCACAAAACGCTGCAATCGCCCAAAACGCTCAACTGGCGCTCCAATCGGGTCAGTTTGCCAACCAAGCGCAGGCGCAGCAGTTCGCGCAGCGGCTTGCGGCGGGTGAGTTTGGTCGAGACGCGCAGATGGCATCCTTCCAGACGGGACAGGCTGCACAGGAAGCCGTTAACCGTGCCATCGCGCAGAACTTCCAACAGGGCTTGGGCGCGGCGGGTGCGTACAACGCTGCTGCCGGTCAGCAGTTTGGGCAGGAGATGGACATTGCTGGGCTGTATAACGCCTCGCTTGCCCAGAACCAACAGGCGGCATTGCAGCAAGCGCAGGCTCAAGCGGCGCTCCAAGCACAGGGCTTCAACCAAGCGCAGGCGGCGGCAAACTTCCAGAACGCCCAGCGTCAGGCGGCGTTGCAAGAGCAGTTGGCGCTTCGGGCGCTCCCGCTTAACGAGGTTGCAGCCATTATGGGCGGCGCACAAGTGCAGATGCCGCAGTTCCAAGCCTATCAGGGCGCAGAGGTGGGAGCGGCTCCCATATTCGGAGCGCAACAAGCGGCGGGTAACGCAGCGCAACAGAACTACGCTAACCAAGTTGCCGCGTACAACGCCAAATTGGGTATGTACGGCTCAATTCTGGGCGGCGCTGCTACCGGCTTTGCTATGAAATCTGACCGCCGATTGAAGTCGAACATCGTGCGCGTTGGCACTCACCCGCTCGGCATCGGCATCTACGAATACGACATCGACAACCGTAGGGAAATAGGTGTGATGGCTGACGAGGTTGAGCAGGTAAAGCCGGAAGCGGTCACTACGCACCCGACTGAAGGCTATAAGATGGTCTACTACGGGATGTTGCAATGAGAACCCCTTACCAAACCTTTAACGCTCCCCCCATGATGAACGGCGGTCGCGGTCAGCGCATGGCGCGTATGCTCCAGATGCAGGGCCAGAGCCAGCAGGTGAGCAACAACGCAGGGGCGCAGACCGATATGCAGTATTCGCCCCCGCAGAACGCTGCGGACATCAACCGTGCGCCGCGTCAGTTTTTGCGGCAGTACCCGAAGATGCAGAAATCGCCGGGGATGACCAACCCGCAGGGTAGCCCCGACCGGGGAGGATTTGAGAATGGCTGACGAACGCTACAAAACAGTCTCAACCTTTGCGCTTCCAGACGAGTATCAACGGCAAGCCTCCGAGGCACGCCGTCGTCGCCGTATGGCAGAGATGCTTGCCCAACAGGAATATGTGCCAAATACAACTTCAGCAGCCCCGTTGCCAAAATTTGCCCCTTTAGCGCAGGCCATTTCAGCGTTTACTAAAGCGTACTTTTCAAGAAAGGCAGATGAGGCTGAAGAAGGCGCAATGAAAGCGCAAACCCGTGAGGCACGGGATTTCCTTCGTGCGTTAACCGAGCCTGCCAAAACGATGACGATTGGCGAAGCCGCAATGCAAGACATTGCACAAGCGGGAACGCCGGAACTGGTAGACGGTCGGTTGGAATACCGCAAGACCGCTATGCCTGCCCCAACTCCCAAAATGGTTCCGCAAGCAGGCCCACAAGTGCGCTTGGGGCGCAGACCGGAAGATGACCAAGTGTATATGCCAACCGCAACGGGTCGAGAAACTGACCCGCAACGCATGGCTGCAATGCTTGCCAATCCTCAATACAAGGCTGAATTTACGCCTGAACAAAAGCGTGCGCTTGCCCTTGAGGGCGTGTTGACCAGTCAAAACCCGCTTGTGCAGAAAATTGGGCAGATGCAATACGGGGCAATGCAGCCGAAGCAACCGGAGATTGGCGCAGTTAGCCCTGCTGATTTTACGCCGGAAAGCCTTGCGGAGTATCAACGCACGGGAAACTTTGGCGTGCTAAAGATGCGCGACCAGCCTGATAAACCCCCAACCACAAGTGGCGGGATGCAATGGGATGCAACGCAAAAAAGGTTTGTTGCAATTCCCGGTTACGAAGAACAACAAGGGCGTATTGCTGCCGCTAGGCGTCCTGATGTGGTTGTGCGCGATACGGCTAATAAAGGCCCAAGTGAAGCGTCTATTTGGAGAGCCGAAGATAAATTGCGCGGCGATTTTGAAACAATTACCGCTCCGTTGCGTGGAGAATTGTCAGCAATCAATAAAATTAATGAAATTATGGTTTTTGCAAGAAACGACCCCCGCGCTATTGACGCTATGTCTCAACAATCAATTGTAATTTTGCTTAACAAATTTCTTGACCCCACTTCGGTTGTTCGAGAAGGCGAGTTTGACCGCGTAATCAAAGCGCAAGGTCTTGAGGCTCGCGCTCGAAACTTTATTGATAGGATTGCTCAAGGCAAGCCTCTTGATGTTAGTGCAATTAATCAAATTGCAGACCTTTCCAAATTGTATGAGCGGGCTGCCAATTCAAAAATTCGTCAATACGCTAACGAATACGCCACAATTGCTGAAAATCGCAAATTAGATGTTGGTTCTGTCATTACCAACCCCAATTATCGTCCGCGTAAAATTGATGATGAAGATGTTGAGGTGCAATAATGGCTGAAATCAAAGAAGGCACCATTGGTCGGCATAAAAAAACCGGAGAACAACTTATCCGGCGCGACGGCAAGTGGGTGCCGGTAGAGGTTGCGCCACCCCAAGCGCCTGTTGCGCCGCCTGTAACGCAACCCGAAGAATCCGGCATCATGCGCGGGCTTGGCCTTGTTGGTCGCGCTATTGCTCCGTATGCCGCCGCTGCCGGTACTGGCGCTGCCGTAGGTGCGCCTTTTGCCGGAGTTGGTGCAATTCCCGGTGCAGCCGCAGGCGTAACTGCTTACGGGTTGTCAGAACTTGCAGATGCCTTGCTAATGGGTGGCAGAGGTCGCCAAGCAGTAGAGCGTGGATTGACGGCTATTGGTTTACCGGAGCCGCAAACGGCTGCCGAGCGTGTTGGATACGAAGCAACCCGCGCAATGACTGGAGCATCGGGTATTCCGCGAACCGCACAAACCATTGCAACCAATATTGCTAATCAGCGCGGGGCAACTCAAGGCCAGCGAATTGCGTCCTTAATGGCGCAAAACCCTAGTGGTCAAATTATGGGCGCAGGAACTAGCGCGGCAAGCGCCCAAACCGCAACAGAAATGGGAGCGCCTGCGCCTTTAGCAATAGCAGCAGGCATTGCAGGCGGTACTTTGCCATACGGAAAAATTGCTTCACCACGCAAAACGGTTGCGGAAAAAGAATTTGCAGCCGCACGCCCAGAGGGATATGTCGTGCCTCCTGCTTCGGTTCGTCCAACCGTTGGTAATATTGCTCTCGAAAGCATCAGCGGCAAAGCAGCGTTGCAACAGATTGCTTCCGGCAAAAACCAAGAGGTTACCAATCGCCTTGCTGCCGAAGCCGTTGGTTTGCCTGTTGGTGAACAAATCACCAAAACCGCATTAGAGCGAGTTCGTGCCGAGTCTGGAAAAGTTTACGAAAAACTTAAATCATTTGGTGCTTTTTCTGCGGACAATGATTTTTATTCTGACATCGCTACAATA
>Ga0315909_10004285_pt1 | contig 16939 bp, 19 predicted proteins | sample LakEriMetagenome_11_FD_203527 | JGI IMG/M metagenome (GOLD analysis project Ga0315909, IMG submission 203527) | Freshwater fungal communities from buoy surface, Lake Erie, Ohio, United States - Buoy 2 MA125 | ecosystem: Environmental > Aquatic > Freshwater > Lake | place: USA: Lake Erie, Ohio...
GGGCGAGGTGGCCGATTTGTGGTTTCACAGCATGATTGCTTTGGCCCACTATGGCTTGTCGCCCGCCGATGTGGTGGCCGAACTCAGCCGCCGTGAAGGCCTCAGTGGCTTGGAGGAAAAAGCCCTCCGCAAGGCCGAACAACGTGAAAAAACAGGTGAATGATGCACGACCCGAACTGCCTCTTTTGCAAAATCATTGCAGGAAAAATACCTTCCAAGAAGGTCTATGAAGACGAACATGTGTTCGCTTTTCACGACATCGCACCCTGGGCGCCGGTCCATTTTTTGATGGTGCCTAAGCTGCACATCCCCTCGATGGCGCAAATCACCCCAGAGCATTCGGCCTTAATCGGCCACTTAATGGCCTTAGCCCCTAGACTGGCTTTGGAACAGGGCTGCCGCCCTTACCCAGAAGGTGGTTACAGAATTGTGACCAACACCGGATCCGAAGGCGGACAAGAAATTCACCATTTGCATTTCCATGTCATGGGCGGGCCTCGTCCTTGGCTTCGGGGTTAAACGCTTAGAATCACCAATCATTGTTAGGAGATCTCCATGGGTTCATTTTCTATTTGGCACTGGCTCATCGTTTTGTTAATCGTGGTCATGGTTTTTGGCACTAAAAAGCTGAAAAACATGGGCTCTGACTTGGGCGGCGCTGTCAAAGGTTTCAAAGACGGTATGAAAGATGCCAACGGCAATCCCACCACCGAAGAAAAACCAGTCGGTCAAGTAGCCGCTTCTGCCACGGCTGAAAAAACCACGATCGACGTGGAAGCTAAGACAAAGTCCTGATTTGATCGACCTTGGCATTTCCAAAATAGCCCTCATCGGGGTGGTGGCGTTGATCGTCATCGGCCCTGAGAAATTGCCGCGCGTGGCGCGGACCTTGGGCAGTCTCTTGGGCAAGGCGCAGCGTTACATCTCCGATGTCAAAGCTGAAGTCAACCGCTCCATGGATTTGGATGAGCTCAAGAAAATGAAAGAGTCGATGGAGGGTGCCGCCAAAGACCTTGAAGGCTCAGTGCAATCAACGGCCGTCGATTTCGAAAAGCAATGGGATGAAACCACTGCCGGCATCACCTCCGAGCCCAATCACACGCCCTGGGTGCCGCCGCCGCCGGTTTACAAGCACCCTGGCAAAAAGTTTCGTTTGAAGCAAGCCGCTGTACCGCAGTGGTACAAAGTGCGTGCTGGTGTCAGAACCAAAACATTGTCGGGTGCAGCCAGAGTGGCGCGCTACCGGCCCACCCGATTAGGTTAATTTTCAGTGTCCGATCAAAAATCCAAGACCGACGACGAACTGGCTGGCACAGAGCAGCCATTCGTCACCCACTTAATGGAACTTCGCGACCGCTTGGTGCGCGCGATGGCGGCCATTGGCATTGCGGCCGGTTTGATGGCGCTCTATCCTGGCCCTGCAGAACTGTATGACTTGCTGGCAGCCCCCTTGGTGGCCCATTTGCCTGCCGGAACCAACCTCATTGCCACCTCGGTTATTTCACCGTTCATGGTGCCCCTCAAAATACTCTTGATGGCGGCCTTCTTGCTGGCTTTGCCTGTGGTGTTGTATCAAGTTTGGGCCTTCATTGCACCCGGTTTGTATACCCACGAAAAACGCTTGGTCATGCCACTGGTAATTTCAAGCACGCTGTTGTTTTTCATTGGCGTTGCATTTTGTTATTTCTTTGTATTTGGCCAAGTTTTTGCCTTCATCCAAAGCTTTGCCCCCAAAAGCATTACCGCCGCACCTGACATTGAGGCCTATTTGAGCTTTGTCTTGAACATGTTCTTGGCGTTTGGCTTGGCCTTTGAAGTGCCTATTGCGGTGGTGGTTTTGGCCAGACTCAATATCGTCACCATCGAGAAGCTTAGAGATTTTCGAGGCTACTTTGTGGTTTTGGCTTTCGTCATTGCAGCCATCGTCACACCGCCCGATGTGGTGTCACAACTGGCTTTGGCCATTCCCATGTGTTTGCTTTACGAAGTGGGAATTTGGGCAGCTCAAATTTTCATCAAGCACACGCAGGCCCCTAAAGAAGACGAAGCTACTTCGGCTGCTGACTGAACGGGTCTTTGAGTTCGGCCTTCATTGAAGGCCTGAGTTCAAGGTCTTACTGGCCTGGTACCCGGGGTCACCCGAATTTCCATCAACTTGCCATTTCGCTGCACGGAAAGACTTGCCGTTTCGCCAGGTTTTAAAGCGGCAACGCGCGTGAGCATTTCGGGTACATCTGAAACGACTTCACCGCCCACCTTCAATATCAAATCGCCAGGTTGAATGCCGGCCTTGGCCGCTGGGCTGTTTTGCAAAACACCATGGATCAAAACACCTTGTGGCAACAAGCCAGTGGCCTTGTCTTTGGCAATGCCAAAACTCTCGGCAATCTCTGCCGTCAAGGGCCGTGGCTCAACACCAATCCAACCTCGGGTCACTTTGCCATCTTTGATCAAGGCAGCCATGACCTGAGTGGCCGTCGTCACAGGCACTGCAAAGCCAATGCCCAAGTTGCCACCCGAGCGAGAGTAAATGGCTGTATTGATGCCCATCAGCAAACCGTTGGCATCGACCAATGCGCCACCAGAGTTACCAGGATTGATAGCCGCATCTGTTTGAATAAAATTTTCAAAGGTGTTGATGCCCAATTGTTTGCGTCCCAAGGCGCTCACAATGCCAGAGGTGACGGTTTGGCCAACGCCAAAGGGATTGCCAATGGCCAGGACAGCATCGCCCACTTGCAAACTCTCCATCTGACCCAAGACGATGGTGGGCAGTTTTGGCAAGTCAATTTTGAGCAGGGCCAGATCCGTTTCGGAATCGGTTCCAATGACTTTGGCCATGGCGCTGCGGCCATCGTTGAGTGTGACTTCAATGCCCTCAGCGCCCTCGATCACGTGGTGGTTGGTAAGGATGTAGCCATCTGGACTGACAATCACACCGCTTCCCATGCCCGCGCCAGATTGCTCGTCTTCGGGCTCTTCAAAAAAACGAAACCAGGGGTCTGCGCGGCGCGCTTTGCTTCTGGCTTTTTGCTGCACATTGATGCTCACCACGGCCGGTGCAGCTTTTTGGGCAGCCAGTCTAAAACTGCCACCCGGCATGGCGTCAGCTAGCCCTTCAATTCGGGCTTGGGTGAGGGCGACGGTTTTGGCGTTGTCGATTCCTTTAAACCACCCAGGCTGAAGGGTCGCAACAATGAACCACGCGGCCAAAAGCACGGTGACAGATTGGGAAAAAAGGAGCCAAAATCTTTTCATGGTGTGCATTGTGGCCTGAACTTGAATGTCGCGCATGGGGCCAGACTTCGTTGACAATAGGACCTCTGGCCATCTACGGCCACGTACGGCTACCTACCCAACCCATTATGTCGACTCTGCCCATCATTGCTATCACGCCAGGAGACCCTTGCGGCATTGGCCCGGAAGTCATTGCGCGTGCGTTCTTGAACGACGCTTTGACGGCCCAGGCCAAGCCTTTGACGCAAGCTTGCTTCGTGGCAGGTGATGTTGGGGTGATGCAGCAGGCCGCCAAGTTGGTCGACCCTGAGGCTCAAAAACTTCAAATCAAAGTCATTGAAAAGCCGGCGCAAGCATTGGGTTTGCCCTTGGGCGTGTTGCCTGTGATGCAAGTTGCCGCTTATCTTTCAAATGGCACTGCGCCAGTTTACGGCGCTGTCCAAGCCGAAGCGGGTCGATTTGCAGGCGAGTGTGTGGTGTGGGCAGCCCAAGCGGCGCTTCGAAAAGAGATTGCCGCCATGGTCACCGCGCCGCTTCACAAAGAAGCCCTCTCTGCGGCTGGCGTGCCCTTCAATCAGTTTCCTGGTCATACCGAGCTTTTGCAATTTGAAGCAGCTGCGCATCAGGGGGTCTCATTGCTGGATATGCCGGTGAGAATGATGTTGGCCAACGATGAGCTGCGTACGGTGCTCGTGAGCATTCATATGGCCTTGCGACAAGCCCTTGAGGCGGTTACCTACCACAATGTGCTTGAAAGCCTGCGCATCACCCATCAGTCGCTTTGCTTGTTGCTGGGACGAGCGCCCAAAATAGCGGTGGCTGGACTCAACCCCCACGCGGGAGAGGGTGGCTTGTTTGGCCGCGAAGAAATTGACATCATTGAGCCCGCCATGGCCCAAGCCAGATCCGAGGGCATTCTGGCGCTAGGGCCGTTTGCCCCCGACACCGTTTTCATGCGGGCGCGACAAAAGCCCCAAGTTGAACCAGAATTTGATGTGGTGCTGGCCATGTACCACGATCAAGGCCTGATTCCCGTCAAGTACATGGGCATAGAGCAGGGCGTCAACGTCACGCTGGGCTTGCCTTTGGTGCGAACCAGTCCCGATCACGGTACGGCTTTTGACATTGCCGGACAAGGCTGCGCTGATGCCACCAGCATGATGGCGGCCATCAGAATGGCGCGTCAACTGATTACCTGAGTCGGGGCAGGGGCTAGAAAAAGACCCCCGCAGTCGGCTACAATCCGAGGCTAAACCCTGATACCGATTCGCTAGAGGATTCTCATGAGTGATACCCCAGTCGACAGCAGCAAAAGGACGTGGCTGATTGCCTCTACTTGTGCTGGCGCCGTAGGCGCAGGCTTCGTCGCCACCCCCTTCGTCAGCACTTTCCAGCCTTCCGAGCGCGCCAAAGCCGCCGGTGCTGCTGTTGAAGTCGATATTTCCGATGTCAAACCTGGTGAAAAACTCACCGTTGAATGGCGCGGCAAACCCGTTTGGATCATGCGCCGCACCCCCGAGCAGGTCGAAGCCTTGAAGAAGCTCGATGGTCAATTGGCCGATCCCGCCTCTGACCGTCAGGCTTACCCTACGCCCGAATACGCCAAAAATACCCATCGCTCTATCAAACCTGAGTTCATGGTGGCTGTTGGCATTTGCACCCACTTGGGGTGCTCTCCTGGCGACAAATTCCAAACAGGCCCACAGCCCTCTTTGCCAGACGATTGGCAAGGTGGCTTTTTGTGCGCTTGCCATGGTTCTACTTTTGACTTTGCTGGCCGCGTGTTCAAAAACAAACCCGCTCCCGACAACTTGGAAGTGCCACCCCACATGTACCTGTCCGACAGCAAGTTGCTGATCGGTGAAGACAAGAAGGCTTGAGGCAAACCACCATGGCTGAATTCAAGGAAATTTCTCCCAACGCCTCTGCTGGCGAAAAAATGATGAACTGGGTCGACAACCGCTTCCCAGCGACTTCGTTGTTCAAAGCTCACATGAGCGAGTATTACGCCTCCAAAAATTTGAATTTTTGGTACGTTTTTGGTGCTTTGTCGCTGCTGGTTCTGGTCATTCAAATCGTCACCGGCATTTTCTTGGTGATGCATTACAAACCCGATGCCAACCTGGCCTTTGCCTCGGTTGAGTACATCATGCGCGATGTGCCATGGGGTTGGCTCATTCGTTACATGCACTCCACAGGCGCTTCTGCGTTTTTTGTGGTGGTTTACCTGCACATGTTCCGTGGCCTCATGTACGGCAGCTATCGCAAGCCCCGTGAACTGGTCTGGATTTTTGGTTGCGCCATCTTCTTGTGTCTCATGGCCGAAGCTTTCATGGGCTACTTGTTGCCTTGGGGCCAAATGTCCTATTGGGGCGCCCAAGTGATTGTCAACTTGTTCTCCGCCATTCCCTTCATTGGTCCCGATTTGGCTTTGCTCATTCGCGGCGACTTCGTGGTGGGCGATGCCACCCTGAACCGCTTCTTCAGCTTCCACGTCATTGCAGTGCCATTGGTTCTGCTGGGCTTGGTGGTTGCGCACATCATTGCGCTGCACGAAGTGGGCTCCAACAACCCCGATGGCGTTGAAATCAAAGCGCCCGGCGCCCCCAAGGATGCCAATGGCCATCCTTTGGATGGCATTCCATTCCATCCCTACTACACCGTGCACGACATCTTCTCTGTCAGCCTGTTCTTGATGGTGTTCTCGGCCATTGTGTTCTTTGCCCCCGAGTTCGGTGGCTACTTCTTGGAATACAACAACTTCATTCCAGCCGACCCCCTCAAAACACCTTTGCACATTGCACCGGTTTGGTACTTCACTCCTTACTACTCCATGCTGCGCGCCATCACCAGCGAGATGATGTATGTCCTCATCGTCTGCGTCTTGTTGGGTGCTGTTTTGGCAGTGAGAAAAAATGCCATGCCCAGCTTCCTCAAAGCAGGTCTGGTTGGCGGTGCGGTCGTTGCCTCTGCCTTGATGCTCGCCATCGACGCCAAGTTCTGGGGCGTGGTGGTCATGGGCGGTGCGGTCATCATCATGTTCTTCTTGCCTTGGCTCGATCACAGCCCTGTCAAGTCCATTCGCTATCGTCCTGACTGGCACAAGTATGTGTACGCCGTTTTCGTCGTCAACTTCTTGATCTTGGGCTACTTGGGCGTGCAACCACCTTCACCCATTGGTGAGCGTGTTTCACAAGTGGGCACCTTGTTCTACTTTGGCTTCTTCTTGCTCATGCCTTGGTGGAGTAAGTTGGGTACACCTAAGCCTGTACCTGACCGCGTCACTTTCGTTGCGCACTAAGCCCAGGAGTATTTGGAAATGAAATCAATTCAAAAATTGGCACTGGGTTTGTGCTTGGTTCTGGCAAGCATCACAGGCGCCCAAGCTGCGGGTGGCAACACCATCCCTTGGGACAAAGCGCCCGTTAAAACCAACGACCTGGGCTCTTTGCAAAATGGCGCCAAGTTGTTTGTCAACTATTGCCTGAACTGCCACTCTGCAGCTTTCATGCGTTTCAACCGCTTGCAAGACATCGGTCTCACCAACCAACAGATCAAAGACAACCTCTTGTTCACCACCGACAAAGTGGGCGAAACCATGAAGGCCAACATTGATCCCAAGCAAGCCAAGGACTGGTTTGGCGCAGTGCCACCCGATCTCACCTTGGTGGCTCGTTCACGTTCAGGTCATGGCGGTACTGGTGCAGACTACCTCTACACCTACATGCGCACTTACTACCGCGATGAAACCAAACCCACGGGTTGGAACAATTTGGCTTTCCCCAATGTCGGCATGCCCAATCCCTTCTGGGAACTTCAAGGCGAGCGCACGCCCGTTTATGAAGAGCGCAAAGAGCATGGGCAAGTGGTACAAGTCTTCACGGGCTGGAAAACTGAAAAGCCTGGCACCCTGACACCTCTGCAATACGATCAAGCGGTTGGCGATTTGGTCAACTACTTGCAATGGATGGCCGAGCCTGCGCAAAATACCCGTATTCGCATTGGCGTTTGGGTCTTGATTTTCTTGTCTATCTTTACTTTCATTGCATGGCGCTTGAACGCTGCTTATTGGAAAGATATCAAGTAAGAACTCGTGATTCAGACGCAAGTCTGAATTGATGGAGTGGGCAGGCCAGCCAACCCGGTGGCTTCCCACTCTTTTTGATTTTTAGGAGCCTTCACCATGATGGTGCTTTACTCAGGAACAACCTGCCCTTTTTCTCACCGTTGCCGCTTTGTGCTGTTTGAAAAAGGCATGGACTTTGAAATTCGCGATGTCGATTTGTACAACAAACCCGAAGACATCAATGTCATGAACCCGTATGGCCAAGTGCCTATTTTGGTGGAACGTGATTTGATTTTGTACGAGTCCAACATCATCAATGAATACATTGATGAGCGTTTCCCTCATCCCCAACTCATGCCCGGCGACCCCGTTGACCGTGCACGTGTGCGCTTGTTCTTGCTCAACTTTGAAAAAGAGTTGTTCACGCATGTGGCCACTTTGGAAAACCGCACACTCAAGGGCAACGACAAAGCTTTGGACAAAGCCCGCTCGCACATCCGCGATCGCTTGACCCAACTGGCGCCTGTTTTCTTGAAAAACAAGTTCATGCTGGGTGACAACTTCTCCATGCTCGATGTGGCCATTGCACCTTTGCTTTGGCGCCTCGACTTTTACGGCATCGACCTCAGCAAAAACGCTGCGCCCTTGCTCAAATATGCCGAGCGCATCTTCTCTCGCCCTGCCTACATTGAGGCACTCACGCCATCTGAGAAGGTCATGCGCAAGTAATTGCCGACGCAATGACCGACGCCCATACATGCGCATAGCTAGACTCAGATCATCATGGTCATGAACGCACTGGAATCGCCCTCTACTCGTCCGTACCTCATTCGGGCTATGTACGAGTGGTGTACCGATCATTCCTTCACACCTTATGTGGCCGTGAAAGTAGATGGGTCAGTGCAAGTGCCGCGTGAGTTTGTGCAAGGTGGTGAAATTGTGCTCAACATCAGTTTTGATGCCACCAGCTCACTCCAATTAGGCAACGAGTTCATTGAATTCAAAGCCCGCTTTGGCGGCAAGCCCTGCGACATCATGGTGCCTATCCATCGCGTCATGGCCATCTATGCGCGCGAAAATGGCCAGGGCATGTCCTTCCCTGTCTCCGACTCACCCATGGGTGCTACGGTGGTTGGCATGGACAAGTTGCACAAAGTGCCGGATGCGGCTTCATCTGTATCCGTATCTTCATCTTCAAGTGATGCAGACAAACCCGTACCGCCTTCGCCTTCGCCTTCGCCTTCGCGCCCCACGCTCACCAGAATCAAATAAGCGCTGTCAAAAACCAAGCAGCTGTCTGCAAAACAGCTGATTATTGACTTACAATTCAGCCCGTGCCGCTTTAGCTCAGTTGGTAGAGCAACCGCCTTGTAAGCGGTAGGTCGTCAGTTCGAATCCGACAAGCGGCACCATTTTAAAAACCAGCTTTTTCAAGTTGGTTTTTTTTCGCCTGAATATTGCAAGCCAAGAAGCCAAGCCTTTCAGCGGGGGTTTTGAAGTATTTTCAGCCGAATTTTCTCAACCCCATGCCCGTGGCTGTTCAAGTGAGCTTGAAGGGCAGGCAGCATCTGCCTCAGTTTGGCAGCAGCAGCGTTGGAATTGACCAGCAAGCACCATTCAGAACCATCAATGGGCCCCGCCTGGATGGCATTTCGCAAGGGGCCGGGAATGAGTGTTTGTAGGCTTTTTAGCCGCAGGCTCGACTCGCGGGTGAGCTCCGTCAGGCGCGCCAAACTGGGCGATTCCTGGGCGGCTTCCATGAGCGTGACTGCCTGATTGATTTTTGCCATACCGCCATTATGCGAGAGCCCTGTGAATCTGCGGCAAATAAGGAAAATCTGGCCGAACTCAGCAGTTAAAATGGTGCGTTCACTTGCGCTCTGAGCGCAGGTGCTTTTGAATCCACTTTAAGACAGGATTTTCGGGCGAGTCTTTGCTTTGTTGGCAAAGACATACCCGTGTCACCATGGCGATCAATTTTCTAACCAAAATTTTCGGCAGTCGCAACGACCGCACGATCAAACAGTACCGCAAAACTGTGGTGCTCATCAATGGCTTAGAAGCTCAGTACGAAGCTTTAAGCGATGAACAATTGCGCGCCAAAACCGATGAGTTTCGAACTCGCGTGGCGCAGGGTGAATCTTTGGACAAAATTTTGCCTGAAGCTTTTGCAGTGGTACGTGAGGGCTCCAAGCGTGTCATGAAGATGCGCCACTTCGACGTGCAAATGTTGGGTGGTATTTCTTTGCACAAAGGCAAGATTTCTGAAATGGGCACCGGCGAAGGCAAAACCTTGACGGCCACCTTGGCGGTGTATTTGAATGCCTTGTCCAACAAAGGCGTGCATGTGGTCACCGTCAACGACTACTTGGCCAGTCGCGATGCGCAGTGGATGGGCAAGCTCTACAACTTTCTAGGCATGAGTGTGGGCATCAACTTGTCACAGCTTTCGCGCGAAGAAAAGCAGGCCGCCTACAACTCAGACATCACGTACGGCACCAACAACGAGTTTGGCTTTGACTATCTGCGCGACAACATGGTCTATGAAGCCAAAGACCGCGTACAACGCAGCCTCAACTACGCCATCGTTGACGAGGTTGATTCTATTTTGATTGACGAGGCGCGCACGCCGCTCATCATCAGCGGTCAAGCCGACGATCACACCGCGCAATACCAAGCCATGAATCAAGTGGTGCCCATGCTGACACGCCAAGAAGGCGAAGCAGATCCTCGCACGGGTGAGGGCATTACCAAGCCCGGCGATTTCACGGTTGACGAAAAATCACACCAAGTGTTTTTGACCGAACAGGGTCATGAAAAAGCCGAAGGCATTTTGGCGAACGCTGGGCTCATTCCTGAAGGCGCAAGTCTTTACGATCCTGCCAACATTGCGCTCATGCACCACCTCACGGCAGCCTTGCGTGCCAATCACATCTACCACCGCGATCAGCACTATGTGGTGCAAGAGGGCGAGATTGTGATTGTGGACGAGTTCACGGGCCGTCTCATGACTGGCCGCCGCTGGAGCGATGGCTTGCACCAAGCGGTCGAAGCCAAAGAAGGTGTGGCCATTCAGGCTGAAAACCAAACCATGGCTTCCATCACCTTCCAAAACTACTTCCGTTTGTACGGTAAGTTGGGTGGCATGACCGGTACAGCCGACACTGAAGCTTACGAGTTCCAAGAAATTTACGGTTTGGAAACCGTGGTCATTCCACCAAACCGCATCAGCCGCCGCCAAGACCAACTCGATCGCGTTTACAAATCGTCGCCAGAAAAATACAACGCCGCCATTGCCGACATTCGGGAATGTTTTGAGCGTGGTCAGCCGGTGTTGGTGGGTACCACCTCGATTGAAAACTCAGAACTCATCTCTGAGTTGCTCACCAAAGCCAAGTTGCCGCACCAAGTGTTGAATGCCAAGCAACATGCCCGAGAGGCCGACATCATTGCGCAAGCAGGCCGTCCTGGCATGATTACCATTGCCACCAACATGGCAGGCCGTGGCACTGACATTGTGCTGGGCGGTAACATTGAAAAAGACATTCAGGCCATTGAGTTCGATGAGAATTTAAGCGAAGCCGATCGCCAATCGAAAGTGGCAGCCATGCGAACCGATTGGCTCACGGTGCACGAGCAAGTGAAGTCTTTGGGTGGCTTGCGCATCATTGCTACCGAGCGCCATGAGTCGCGCCGCATTGACAATCAATTGCGCGGTCGATCAGGCCGCCAGGGCGACCCAGGCTCCTCACGCTTTTACTTGAGCTTGGACGATCCACTCATGCGCATTTTTGCGGGTGATCGCGTGCGCGCCATCATGGATCGCCTCAAAATGCCCGAAGGTGAAGCCATTGAAGCCGGCATGGTGACACGCAGCATTGAAAGTGCGCAACGTAAAGTTGAGGCGCGCAACTTTGACACGCGCAAACAATTGCTCGAATACGACGACGTGTCCAATGACCAGCGCAAGGTCATTTACCAACAGCGCAACGACATCTTGGATGCCGCCGAAATGGACGCCCAAATTGCAGGACTGCGAGAGGGTTGTTTCACCGACCTGGTGCGCCAGTATGTGCCGGTCGAAAGCGTAGAAGAGCAATGGGACTTGGTGAGCCTAGAGCGTGTGCTCAAAGACGATTGGCAAATTGAATTGCCGCTGCGCGAAAAAGTAGCCGCAGCCACGGCCATTACAGACGAAGAAATTTTGGAGATGGTTGTGCAAGCAGCCAACAATGTCTTCAAAGAAAAATTGGATGCAGTGGGTGTTGAAAACTTTGTACCCTTTCAGCGAGTGGTGCTGTTGCAAAGTATCGACACACACTGGCGCGAGCACCTGAGCTCCTTGGATTATTTGCGCCAAGGCATTCATTTGCGAGGTTATGCGCAGAAGCAACCGAAGCAAGAATACAAACGCGAAGCCTTTGAACTGTTTGGTCAATTGCTCGATTCTGTGAAAAACGAAGTCACTCGCATTTTGATGAACGTCAAGATAGAGTCTTCTGCGCAAATTGAAGAAGCGGCGCAAGTCTTGGAGGAGCGTGCTGAAAACATCAGCAATGTCACCTACACCGCGCCGGATGAAAAAGGCGAGCCACAAACCCAATCAGATTCCAAGAGTGTGGTGTTTGCGCCTGTGGGTCGCAACGAACCCTGCCCGTGTGGCAGTGGTAAAAAATTCAAGTTCTGCCACGGCAAGTTGGCCTAAACGCTTTTCAAAAGGGTTTTCATGACAGTGAATCTTCAAGCACCCAAGCCCGCCGATGTGCTGGCTGTTCCGGGTGTTCGCTTGGGCATTGCTCAGGCAGGTGTTCGCAAGGTGGGGCGCAAAGACCTCACTGTCATTTTGTTGGATGAAGGCAGCGCCGTGTCGGGTGTCTTTACCCAAAACCGCTATTGCGCAGCGCCTGTTCAAGTGTGTCGCGAGCACTTGCAGCAAGTTGAAGTGGCAAAGGCCGACACGCACATCCGTGCTTTGCTCATCAATACCGGGAATGCCAACGCCGGCACCGGTGCCAAAGGCCTGGCCGACGCGCGTTCAACTGCCGATGCATTGGCCCAATTGCTCCAAGTGAAGCCACAACAAATCTTGCCTTTTTCAACAGGCGTGATCATGGAGAACTTGCCGGTTGACCGCATTGTGGCGGGCCTGCCCGCGGCCATTGCTGATGCGCAAGCACAGCACTGGGCTAAGGCTGCAGAAGGCATTATGACCACCGATACAGTGCCCAAGGCCTACAGCGCGCAAGTGGTGTTGTCGGGTCAAACGGTCACCATCACCGGTATCAGCAAAGGTGCTGGCATGATTCGTCCCAACATGGCCACCATGTTGGGCTTCTTGGCCACAGATGCCAACATCGACCCCGCCTTGTTGCCTGCATTGGCCACCGACTTGGCCAATTCTTCATTCAACCGAATCACCATCGATGGCGATACTTCCACCAACGACTCGTTCATTGTGATGGCCACGCGCAAAGCAGCACATGCAGCCATCTCATCATGGGATTCGACCGATGGCATAGCTTTGCGCAATGCCATGATGTCGGTTGCCCAAAAATTGGCGCATGCCATTGTGCGCGATGGTGAAGGTGCTACCAAGTTCATCACCATTCGCGTCGAGGGTGGCAAAACGTCAGAAGAATGTCGCTTGGCTGCCTATGCCATTGCGCACTCGCCTTTGGTCAAAACAGCTTTCTTTGCCAGCGACCCCAACTTAGGCCGCATCTTGGCCGCTGTCGGTTATGCCGGTATTCACGATCTCGACCAAGACCTGATCGGCCTGTACCTTGACGAAGTGTGTGTAGTTAAAAACGGTGGCCGTAATCCAGATTACCAAGAGGCCGATGGCCAACGTGTCATGAAGCAAAGTGAAATCACCATCAAAGTGTCATTGGGCCGCGGCAACGCAGCCGACACCGTTTGGACCTGCGACTTAAGCCACGACTATGTTTCCATCAATGCAGACTACCGCTCATGAGCGCCGCCATTGAAAAACTCTTAGAACGTGCTGTGCTCGTGATGGAGCGCATTGAACGCGTCTTGCCGCAGCCCTTGAGCGAGCCTCAGTGGGGTGAGGCCATTGCTTGGCGGTATCGCAAACGTGCCTCAGGCCATGGCGTGTTGGAACCCGTGCGCCATGTGTCCGACATGAATCTGGCTGACCTGCAAGAAATTGATGGACAAAAAGAAAAGTTACAACAAAACACCTTGCAATTTGTCAAAGGCTTGCCAGCCAACAACGTGCTTCTAACCGGCTCACGTGGCACCGGAAAATCTTCCTTGATCAAAGCTTGCTTGAACGCCTATGCATCACAAGGCTTGCGCCTCATTGAAGTTGACAAAGAAGACCTGACCGATTTGCCCGATATTGTCGATGTGGTCTCCGGCCGGCCCGAAAAATTCATCATCTTTTGCGATGACTTGAGCTTTGAAGATGGTGAAGGTGGCTACAAGGCTTTGAAATCAATTCTCGATGGGTCGGTGGCAGCGTCCACACCCAATGTGCTCATTTATGCCACCAGCAACCGCCGTCACTTGTTGCCAGAGCACATGAAGGACAACCTCACTTACACGCACACCGAAGACGGTGAGGTGCATCCAGGTGAGGTCATTGAAGAAAAAATTTCTTTGTCCGAGCGCTTTGGTTTGTGGATCAGCTTTTACCCGTTCTCTCAAGATGAATACCTCACCATCGTGGCGCAGTGGCTGCGCTCATTGGGTGCCACAGAAGCTGTCATTCAAGCATCTGGCCCCGAAGCACTGGTCTGGGCACTCGAGAGAGGTTCCAGAAGCGGCCGTGTGGCTTATCAGTTTGCACGCGACTATGTGGGGCGCATGGGGCAGGGTGCTTCAACTCAGCGATCTTTATGACTGGGGCAACGGCAGACAAGCCATCGCTTTTAGTGGCCGATGCACACCGCCAACGTGAGGGCGGTGAAGATCGAAAGACGGTCGATGTGGCTGTTGGTATCTTGATCAACGAGCGCCATCAGTTTTTACTCACATCCAGGCCCTTAGGCAAAGTCTACGAGGGTTACTGGGAGTTTCCGGGTGGCAAGCTGGAGGCCAACGAAACAGTGGCCCAAGCTCTATCCCGCGAACTCGAGGAAGAATTGGGTTTGAAAATTGGTGACGTGCAAATATGGCGTCAACAGTTGGTGGACTACCCGCATGCTCTGGTCAGGCTCAACTTTTGCAAAGTTCACAGTTGGCAGGGCAATTTAGAAATGCGCGAAGGACAACAGTTTGCTTGGCAAAGTTTGCCGCTCGATGTGGTGCCTGTATTGCCAGGCACAGTGCCTGTTTTAACTTGGTTGGCCGAAGAGCAAGGCTTTGTGGGTGCCACACACCAAGCTTCAAACTAAGCGCAATCACTGCAACTTGGGATCGCCAAAATTGTCTTGATCGGGGGGTGTGTCTTCGGGCACTCTGAAGCTCTCATTGGCCCAAGCACCCAGATCAATGCCCTTGCAACGCGCGCTGCAAAATGGGCGATAAGCATTTTGTGAGCTGAACAAACTGGGGCCACCACAGGTGGGGCACTTCACTTGTTTGGGCTTGGCAGATGGCTCGCTCATGGGTCTCTCACCAGATTCAAAAGCGTCTGCCCTTTAAGAGCAGAGTGTCATTTCAAAGGGAGTGTCTTCTTTGCTGGCAAGCAGTTTGCCATCGTCTTGTTGTTGCATGAGGCGAATAACCACCAGCAAACGGTTGCAGCTGATTTCGGGTGTGAGGTTCAGGCTGTCGTCGATGCGCAAGCGCAGCAATTGAAAGTTGCGACCTTGCGGCAAATTTTGTTGGAGCTGACCGCCTGTGGCCATGACCTTCTGGGTACTGCCAGATTCGCGCATCATTTTGAGAATGAGTTGAATGGCATTGGCCAAAGGCGCAAAGTGTTGTGACCAGTTGTACAAATCTGCCTGCCGTGAATCGGGAGCATGGTGTTGCCAGGCATGGTAGGCCGGCAAGTCAAATTCGCAGGTGCCGCCAGGAATGGCTGAGCGGCTTCGAATGCTGTTGAGGAACTCACTTTCACCCAATGCGCTGCCCATTTTGCCAACCATGTTGTTGAGCGAGTCGAAGCGTTGCTCGAGTTGCTCAATGATCAGGTCGAGTGCTTGCTCTGAAATGGAGGGGTTGCCACGGTAACCATTGAGCTGCTGTTTGTGCCGCTCAATGTCTTTGAGAATTTCTGACTTGAGTTCTGATCGAGAAGCAACCTCCATGATTTCAAAAATCGTGGAAAGGGCGTAATGGTGATCAAGGGCTTCGGATCGCTGACTCAATTGGTTGAAGCGCGCAAACAAATGTTGCAAACGCAAATAGGTTCGAGTGCGTTCGTTGAGGGGGTATTCGTAAAGTATCACGCTGCGTCTTTCAGTGACAAGATCATAGCCCGAAGCGAGCCATCATTTCATGCACCAAGTGTTCCAGATGCGCTAAATCGATGCCCTCGTTGAAAATGACTGCGTCGGCACAGGCGAGCCGCTGTTGACGGCTGGCCTGCTGAGAAATGATGCGCTCAATATCGGCGCGGCCAAGTTGATTTCGGGCCATGACCCGCTGAATTTGGGTTTCTACTTCACAGTCGACCACACAAACCCAGTCGACTTGGCGGCGCCATCGATCGCCAGACTCGACCAAAAGGGGCACGTCATAGACCAAACAGGCGTGGCCAGCCGCCACGGCAGCATTGCTTTGTTCCTGCAGCACTTGCCCAACCAAAGGGTGAACAATGGCTTCGAGTTGGCGTTTGCTGGAGGGGTTTGAAAAAACCAGTGCGCGCATGGCCTCTCGGTCCATGGCGCCATCGGGGCTGATCAGTGTTTCGCCAAATTCGGCCAAGATGGCTGGAATGGCTCTGCCACCTGGTTGCGTTAAAGACCTGGAAATGGCATCGGCGTCCATGACCGCAGCTCCAGCGCGCGCCAAGATGCTTGCCACCGTGCTCTTGCCGCTGCCAATGCCGCCTGTCAGGCCCAGTCGAAGTGGCTTGCGGCTCAACGTATCAAGCTCCCATAGAAATGCCTAAAAAGAAACATGCGAATCCAGAAAAGGCCAAAAAAGGTCCAAAAGCGAAGTGCCCATTGTGACCCAGTTGCCCCCTCATTTTTTGACTGACCCCAAAAATCAGCCCTGAAATGGAGGCCAGCAGTAGCAGCGGCAACAGGCTCCAAACGCCCACCCAAGCGCCAAGTCCCGCCAACAGTTTGAGATCGCCTTGGCCCATGCCCTCCTTACCGGCAAGTTGCTCAAAGCCCCAACTGACCAACCAAAGAAGCCCATAACCAAGGACTGCGCCCGAGAGCGAATGCAAAAGGGGGGTGGGGGTGAGAGACATGGCGCTGCCAATGAGGCCCACCCAAAGAAGCGCTTGGGTGAGCGCATCTGGCAGCAGGAAGGTTTGGGCATCAATCCAGGCAAGGGCCAAAAGCATGGCGCAAAAGGCGCCGGCCAACAGCGCCGACCCAGTAAAGCCAAATTTGAGCAAGCACAAGCAGAACAAGCCAGCAGTGAGAATTTCCACCAGCGGGTAGCGCCATGAAATGGGCTGCTGACAATGCCGGCACCGTCCCCGGCTCAAGGCATAGGACAGCACAGGAACGAGCTCGTACCAGTGAAGTGGGTGTTGGCAGTGAG
>Ga0315909_10004286_pt1 | contig 16933 bp, 13 predicted proteins | sample LakEriMetagenome_11_FD_203527 | JGI IMG/M metagenome (GOLD analysis project Ga0315909, IMG submission 203527) | Freshwater fungal communities from buoy surface, Lake Erie, Ohio, United States - Buoy 2 MA125 | ecosystem: Environmental > Aquatic > Freshwater > Lake | place: USA: Lake Erie, Ohio...
TCCTTTGCGGTCTTCCCGGAATCAAGCAATTCAAAACACTTCCGCCGTCGCTCTTCCAATTCCTCTGCCGTCCCTTTTGGTCGCATGGTAGACTCCTTTGCGTGCAGTCTACACCTAAATCCACCCGGAAACCAAGGTTTCTTTGCTTGCGCAGTATTCAATAAAATAAGCTTTCAAAAGGTGCTATCCACCTTACGTTTGCTTGCGATTCGGCGCGGGGCCGATGGGATCATGATCGCATGGCAGGGATAGCCATGCCACGAAAGAGCTGGCTTTCGGTTGGGATCGCTAGGGGAAGCGGACTTCTGGTCAGTTGCCATATTTAACGAGTCGAACCAGCCAGCGATTGCGTCTGGCGAGCTAGGTCGCTCAGCAACTGCCCAGCTCTTCCCGATTCGATGGCTTGGCGTGCCACCATGACCCCATCGCGAAGCGATTCGGCAGCGCCCGCCACCCAAAGCGCGGCGGCAGCGTTGGCTTCGACGATGCTCCTGGGGGGCCCTTCCCTACCTTCCAGAATCTGCCGGATCATCTGCGCGCTATGATCAGGATCGGAGGCAAAGAGACTCTGCGGGTCGACCAGCGTCATCCCAAAGTCGGAAGGTGTCCAACTCAAACGTTCGATCGATCGACCGGTGATCTGCCAAACTTCCGTCGGGGCCATCAGCGAGACTTCATCCAGACCATCTTCTCCTCGCACCACAATGGCTCGTTCCACTGGCAGGTGCCTCAGCGCTTCCGCCATCTTCTCCGCCAAAGCGCGCTGGCCCACACCTAGCAACTGAAAGGGAGCGCTGGCAGGATTGCAGAGGGGTCCCAGCGCATTGAAGATCGTCGGAAACCCTAAGCTACGCCGTACCCCGGAAACCTGCTTCATCGCCGGATGCAATCGAGGCGCGAAGCAGAATCCGATTCCCGACTGATCGATGCATCGACCCACCGCTTCTGCCGGCAGGTCGACTTCGATCCCCAGCGCCTGCAGCACATCGGCCGACCCGGTGCTGCTGGTGATCTTGCGGTTTCCATGCTTGGCGACTGGCACTCCGCAAGCCGCCACCACCAGCGCGGTGGCGGTGGAGATATTGAACGTGCGGGAGCCATCGCCGCCGGTGCCGCAGGTATCCAGCAGTCCCGACCGATGACTGACGACGGGGACCATGTGAGCGCGCATCGCCTGCGCCGCACCCAACAGCATCTCCCAGCTCTCCCCGACACGACGGATCTCGGTCAGCCACCGGCTCATCAATCCCGGATCGACCTCCCCCTCCAACATCCGCTCGATGCACCCTCGCGTCTGGTCGACCGAAAGCGTCTGGTCCCGCCCCAGTTGCTCCAACGACTGCTCGATCTCCATCAACACCCTGCTTTCCAGGCACACCCTGCGGTCCACTTCCTTCACCTGTCGACTCGGCCTTCCCACGCACAGCCAGTATAAAAGGAGGATCCACCTTCCAGCCAGCGACTTCTGGCTCACCAACCGACACGGCAACTCGTCCACGATAGCTCCATCCGCATCCCATCCCCGACGAAAGATATCGCATGCACTACCGCAAACTTGGCAGAACTCCCTGGAATGTCTCGGAAATCAGCTTTGGCGCCTGGGCGATCGGTTCCGCTTGGGGTTCAGTCGATGATCGTCAGTCGATGGCAGCTCTCCACCGCGCCGTCGACCTAGGGGTCAACTTCATCGATACCGCAGATGTCTATGGCGACGGCCACAGCGAAAGGTTGATCGCCAAGCTGCGCAAGGAGCGACCCGGGGAATCGATCGTGGTGGCGACCAAAGCTGGCCGTCGACTACCCGCTCAGACACCGCAGGGCTACACGCGCGAAAACCTCCAGCAATGGATCGATCGCAGCCTGGAAAACCTTCAAGCCGATCGGCTGGATCTAGTCCAGCTCCACTGCCCTCCCAACGAGGTCTATTACATGCCGGAGGTTTTCGGCATGCTGGACGATCTCTGCCGCGAAGGCAAAATCCTGCATTACGGCGTCAGCGTCGAGAAGGTGGAACAGGCGATCAAGGCGATCGAATACCCGAATGTCCGAAGCGTGCAGATCATCTTCAATCTCTTCCGCCAGCGCCCCGCAAACCTCTTCCTGGAACTAGCGGAAAAAGCTCAGGTCGGCATCCTCGCCCGCGTCCCACTCGCCTCCGGTCTGCTGACCGGCAAATTCCATCGCGATTCGACTTTCAGCCAGGACGATCACCGGCAATTCAATCGCCACGGCGAACAGTTCGATCGTGGAGAAACTTTTTCAGGCGTCGATTTGGAGACAGGTCTGGAGGCGGTCGAGGCGATCCGAAGCCTTCTCCCCACAGGCGTCTCGATGCCCCAACTGGCACTCCGCTGGATCCTGATGCACCCCGCCATCTCTTGCGCCATCCCAGGCGCCAAGCGACCCGATCAGGTCGACCAAAACATCTCCGCCTCCGATCTGCCACCCCTCCCCGACGCGCTCATGGAACAGCTCAGCCGACTCTACCAAGACAAAATCGCCCCTTCGGTCCACCATCGCTGGTGAGCCGATTGGGGAGAGTCCCCTGGACGCATGCAAGAAGCCCACTTCCAGGTTTGGGGACATCTGTCCATCCTTGAGGAAATCCAACCTGTCCATGCGCTCAGTCGATCGAAAAAAAGCCTTCAAAACCTCGCTTTTTCGCGGCAGACTAAGCCAACTTGGGGAGTTCTCCCAGCAAGGCGCCGCGCTGCGCACATGACTGCGTTTACCTGACCAGCTTCAAAGAGCCACCGATGGAAGATCGGGAACAGATCGCCTTTCTTCGCGACTACTCCGCTCACGAACCGGCGATCCGAGCCTTTGTCCGTTCGCTGATTCCTGGCAGGGACGATGTTCAGGAAGTGATGCAGGAGGTGGCGGTCGATCTCTGGAAAAAGTATTCCCAGCGTCCTGAAGGAGTCGACTTTCGACACTGGGCTCTTCGCGTGGCGCGGATCGAAGTGCTGACGTTCTACCGAAATCGCAGTCGCGATCGAATGCTCCTGGATCCGACCCTGGTGGAACTGCTCGCCGATCACGCCCACGGCAAGGTCGACACCTGGGAGCGGCAGAGGGAATGGCTGGAGCGATGTCTGGAGAAACTTCATCCAGCCCATCGGGAACTGCTGAGCCGATGTTATCAGAGGAACACGACCCTGGAGGCGATCGCAGGTGAACTGGGGAAAACACCAACAGCCCTTCACAAGTCGTTGCAGCGGATCCGAGCCGCTTTGATCGACTGCACGCAGCGACTCAAGATGGGAGAGGCTTCCTGATGAACCGATGGGATGAGGAAGGAAGCGATCCGGATCACGCATTCTGGGACGCCGTGCTGCGCTATGGTCGCGGCGAAGCGACGGCGGAAGATCTGCAGAGGATCACTCGGGCCATCCGCGAAAACTCCTCCCGTCGCGATGCGATGCTGGATGCCCTCGCCATGGATGCGATGCTTCGCGAATACCACGACTGCCACCAAGTCGACCCGACGACCTCCGTCGATCAGAAACTGCTGGCCACCTCCCCCGAAGCAACCCTCGTTCCCCGATCCTTCCAGCCAAACCCAAGCCGATCCTCCTGGCCAGGACTTGTCCCTTGGATCGCTACGGCTGCGATTCTCGCTGCCTCGCTGATCTTTGGATGGCGTTGGATTCTTCCATCCGATCCCCAACTCACCTCCCAGCGCACCGGTTCGAACGCGAACGACGCCGATGCTGCGGAGAAGATGGATCTATTGCCATCTCCACCGCTGCAGAAAGTGTGGGTCGAAATTCTGGCCGCCACCGGCCAGCCCCCAGAGGACCTACAACCCTGGCAGCACGGCGATCGTTTCCATCTGGATCGACTCGATTGGCGTGGCGACATGGCGCAGGTCAAGCTCGATTCGGGAGTGGTGCTGACGCTGCATGGTCCCACGCGCGCCAGTTTCGAGAGCGCCATGGCGATGCGCCTGCACGAGGGCCAGATGACCGCCGAGGTGTCGCAGGATGCCCAGGGATTTCAGGTGCTCACCGAGTCGACCGAGGTGGTTGACTTTGGACAGCGGTTTGGGATGCGCACCGATTCCAGTGGCCAGACCGACGTCGTGGTACTGGATGGTCCCCTCAAGATCCGACCCGCAAAGAAAAACTCCAACGCAAACCGACCACCGCGAAACTCCACCGGCCGATCGAACGGGAGTTCGCCAGGGCACGAACGAACCGAACGATGGACCCAGTTGCAAAGTGGTGATGCGGTTCGCATGCAGACGCGACGGGAAGGAATGGAACGTTTGGCCAGACTGCGCGTCTCGCGGGATGCCAAGAGCTGGCAGTTGATGACGGCCGAAGCGACCGATCGCATCGCGGACGTCGATGACAATATGGAAAGAGATCAGACCCATCGTTTCTATGGCGTCGTCCCTGGAGGCATGGAAGAAGGAAGTCGGCCCTTTTCCGATCGACCTGGCGTTGTCCTCACCGCCCCCTCAGGACAACGATTCCCCGAATGCCTCGAAGGGACCGACCTCGTCAAAACATTCTGGACCGAACGCGGCAACCGCGATTTCGAGATCCGTCTGCAGCTTCGCCAGCCCTCCACCATCTACCTTCTGGTCGACCAGCGCCGCACCCAACTCGACTGGCTCCAGCGCGATTTCCGCGATTCCGGTCATCGGCTTCACCTGACACCGCTGGCTCAGTGGCGCACGATCGACAACAACTCGGACCGCCCTCCCGTCGTCTATGAAGTTTGGAGCCGCAAGGTGGAGCGGGCGGGAGTGGTGGTGCTGGGACCACCGATGCAGCGCGGGCTCAAAGGAGGCGCGCCCATGTACGGCATCGCCGTCGGTCCGCTTGATCCATTCACCCAAAAAGTCACTTCGAATCAACCTACCAAACCTCTCTTCGCCCAGTGGCCCCCGCCGCTGGCTCACCTGACGACGGAACCCCAACGATGAAAAACCAAATTGCCAAAGAATCGCTCTGCCAACAACAGGCCCCTCTGGTGGGACGCCGCCAGTGGCTGGTTCAGCATGGACTGGGAATCGGCAGCCTGGGCCTAGCCTGCCTGATGCAGACCCAGTCGGCCGGGGCTGAAGGATCCCCTGCCTCACCGCTGTCACCCAAGACGCCGCATTTTGAGCCGAAGGTCAAACGGGTGGTGCACCTGTTTCTCTCTGGCGGCCCCTCGCATCTGGATCTGTTTGATCCCAAGCCAGAGCTGGTTCGCCAGGATGGCAAGCCGCATCAGGAAATGCGCGGCTTGCTCTACGGATCCCCCTTCGCCTTCACGCCATCGGGTGAAAGCGGGTTGGAGATGAGCGAACTGCTGAAGAAGACCTCGGCGCACGCCGACAAACTGTGCGTCATCCGATCGATGAAGACCGACGTCCCCGCACACCCCGTGGCCAGCCGCATGCTGAGCACCGGGCATGGGCAGCTGGCGCGGCCCTCGTTCGGTTCCTGGATCCTCTACGGTCTGGGGGCCGAGACAGAAAACCTGCCGGCGTTTGTCGTGCTGGGACGTGGCGGCAATCCACCCTCGTCCGCTTTTCTACCACCGGTCTACCAAGGCACCACACTGAGCATGGACCGAGGCGAAGTGATGGCCGACCTCCGCAACCCGGCGCTGGAGAGCAAGCAGCAGCGCAAGCAGCTAGACGCTCTGACGAAACTCAATCAGAAGTTCCAGCAGATGGCACCTCACGAGGCCGATCTGGAAGCGAGGATTCAGTCGTTCGAGCTGGCTTATCAGATGCAGTCGGCGGCGCCCGAAGCGTTCGATCTGTCGGGGGAATCCCAGTCGGCGATGGAACTCTACGGCACGCAGATGCCCCTGGCCAAGTCGCTGCTTGCAACGCGACGCCTACTGGAACGCGGGGTGCGCGTCGTGCAGGTCTTCGATGGCGGATGGGATCACCACCAGGGGCTGGTCACTCGGATCCGAGACAAATCGGCACCTCTCGACCACGCCCTGAGCGCCTTCCTGACCGACCTCCAGAGAACTGGGCTGCTGGAAGATACGCTGGTGATTGTCGCCGGTGAATTCGGTCGCACCCCCACACGCCAAGCCGGGTCGGAAGGGGAAGGCGCCGGTCGCGATCACAACCACCGCGGCTTTTCCGTCCTCCTGGCCGGAGGCGGTATCCGTGGTGGCCATGCGCACGGATCGACCGACGACTTCGGTCGATCGGCCGAAGTCGATCCTGTCCACGTGCACGACCTCCACGCCACCATGCTTCATCTGCTGGGCTTTGATCACACGCGACTGACCTACCCATTCAACGGTCGAGATTATCGGCTGACGGATGTCTACGGCCGTGTGGTGAAAGAAATCCTTTCGTGATCGGCCTGGAACCCAAAGAAATCATTTTCCTCATGAGAAGCATCATGAAACGGACGCTGTTCTTTCTATCGCTAGGCCTTCTGTCGGCCAGTTTGATCCCATCGGCCCGCACCACCGCTCAAGAACCGCAAGGTGCCGGAGAAAAGCCGATGGAGTCGGTGGCGGCCGACGAGGCAGCGGCGGAGGCGATCGCCTTTTTCGAGGATGAGGTGCTGTCGATCCTTCAGTCGCGATGCTACGGCTGCCACAGTCACCAGTCGGGCCAAGCCAAAGGAGGCTTGGTGCTCGATTCCAAAGCTGGCTGGGAACGTGGTGGCAGCTCCGGACCCGCCGTCCTGCCTAACGATTCGACCAACAGCCTGTTAATGCAGGCAGTCCTCCGCGATGACGCGGTCAGTCCGATGCCACCCGAAGATCCGATGCCCGAATCGGAGGTGGCCATCCTGCGGCGATGGATCGAGCTGGGGGCGGTAGACCCCCGCATCCCGGTCGCCGCTCTCCCTTCCCTCGATCAACTCTGGGAGAAAGCGAAAGAGCACTGGGCCTTTCAGTCGCTGCGAGGAACCCGGCCTCTGGATGGGCCTCAGGAGATCGATCAAGAAATCGATCAGCGGCTGGCCGCCGAGGGGTTGCAACGAGCCCCGCGGGCGACTCCCGAGCAGTTGATACGGCGCGCGTCGTTCGACCTGATCGGCCTTCCGCCGTCGGTCGAGGAGATCGAGCAATTTGTGGCTCAATGGCAGAACTCTCCCGATGCCGCGATGGAAACACTGGTCGATCGCTTGCTGGCGTCTCCCCACTACGGCGAACGCTGGGCGCGACACTGGATGGATGTGGCCCGCTACTCCGATGTCTCGGGAGGGCTCCGCAACCAAGGGCGCGACGATCGACTCCCCTTCGCCTTTGCCTACCGCGACTATCTGATCCGCGCCTTCAACAACGACAAGCCATACGACCGCTTTATCCAGGAGCAGATGGCCGCCGACTTGATGACGCTGGAGGATCCTCGCGACCTGGCGGCCACCACCTTTGTCGCCATCGGTTCCACGCAAGGCACCGAAGAGGAACGGTTGGCCGAGCGGATCGATACGGTGATGCAGACCTTTCAGGGGCTGACCGTTGGCTGCGCACGATGCCACGATCACAAATTCGATCCGATCCCGACCGAGGACTATTACGCGCTCCGCGGGGTGATGGTCAGCACCGAAGAACTGGGGACCTCCGCCCGCGCCGAACGCGTCGACAACGACCTGTGCCCGATCATTGAAGAGTCGGCTAGTCTGGAACAGCGAGCCGCTTGGAAGCAGCAGGTGGCTGATGCGGAAAAAGCGCTAGAGGACTACGAGCAGGATCTCTGGGCGCCGCAAGAAGCCAAATGGCGCGGCCAAGTCGGCAAGTACCTCGATGTCATGGCGATGACCAATGAGGAGCGAGGTGGTTTGGCCGCGCGCGACTACGTCCGCCGTCGACTCGATCTCTCCGTCTTCAACGATTGGGATCAGCTGATTCGCCGCGCCACGCGCCGACACGACCCGCTCTGGCAGCCCTGGGTCGTGCTGGCTCGACTCTCCTCCGACGCCTTTGCCAAGCGAGCCCCGATCGAGATCGCCGATCTGAAAGATCACCCCAAGGGGATCAACAAACTGGTGATCGAAGCGCTGGAAGCCGAGCCGCCTCAGACGATGCGAGATGTCGCCAAGGTGTATGCAGACCTCTTTGCCCGCATCGATACGCAGTGGCAGGAACGCCTGGCGGAAGCTGCCTCCGGTAGCCAGTCGCCCCAGCCATTCCAGAACCCCGACAAGGAATCGCTTCGATCGGTCCTCTACGATCCGGGCATGCCACCGGTGCGAGCCGACCGGAAGCTGCGGGATGCTTTCGGCAACAACGGAGACAAGAAGCGAAACGAACTGGCCGCGAAAGTGCGCCAACTCAAGTACCACGATCCCATGGCCCCCGTCCGCGCCATGGGACTTCGAGAGGCGAGCAAGATTCAGGACTCTCCGGTGTTTGTTCGGGGAGAGCCGCAGCAGGCGGGCGACCCGGTTCCGCGCCGCTATGTGTCGGTGCTGTCTGGGAGGAATCCGGCCCCCTTCACCGATGGATCGGGCCGCAAGCAGTGGGCCGAGGCGATCGTGCACCCCGACAACCCACTGACGGCGCGCGTGCTGGTCAATCGCCTGTGGCTGCACCACTTCGGCAAAGGCCTAGTCCAGGCCTCCGGCGACTTCGGACTCCAGACCCCCCAACCAATCCACCAACCCCTGCTCGATCGACTCAGCGCCACCCTCCAGGCGGAAGGTTGGTCGATCAAGAAGCTGCATCGCATCATCCTGCTGTCGCAAACGTGGCAGCAGTCGAGCGTCGAGCATCCGCAGTTTGCGTTGGCTCAGGAAAAAGATCCTGAAAACCGATGGCTGTGGCGCCAGCAAACACAACGACTGGAGTTTGAGCCGTTGCGCGACCGCATCCTGAGCGCATCGGGACGTCTGGATCGGACTGTTTTTGGGCGCAGCGAGCCGTTATTGAGCCAAGCGGATTCGACTCGGCGCACCCTCTATGCCACCATCGACCGCACCGCGACTCCTGTGATCCTCTCCAACTTCGATGTCCCCAATCCCAGTCTCACTCAAGGGGAACGATTCGTCTCGACCATCTCGCCGCAAGCGCTCTTCCTGATGAACAACCCCTTCGTGCTGACCAATGTGCGAGCGATCGCTGAGAGGATGAAGCAAGTCGATCTGCAAGACGATTCGCAGCGGATGGAATGGGTTTTTCGGAAAGTCCTGCAGCGATCGCCCAACCCTGAGGAAATCGATGCGCTAAAGACTCTTCTGGAACCGACACCCCACCAGATCGAGGCCGATCGGATGAAAAAAGAAATCGCCGATCTGGAGGCCGATACGCTACAGTCCGATCCGAAGACCAAGCGAACACGCAAGCAGCAGGCCCAGCAGCGACGCAAGATGCTGGCGCAACTGGAAGCCAAAAGAAAAAATGCCGCACGCACCCAACCGATGAGCGGATGGGAGCAGGTGATCCACGCGCTAATGATGACTCATGAGTTCTGCTACGTGTTGTGATCGGTTGCTCCAGGTTACTCCAGGGCGTACCATCGATCGACAACGCCAGGTTCCTTCCTCTCTCTCTCGCTCCAGGAGTTCTCTCATGGTTTCCATGGCTGGTTTTCGCAACTTGGTGGCGGTCTTTTCGATTGGCGTTGCGCTCGGCGGTCCGGCGTTTTCTCAAGGGACTAAAGCTCCCGGAGGACGCGCGGCGGCCGATCCTGCCAAGGGGATGATCGAGATGTTCACCAAGAATCTTGGCCCCGCTGCGTTGACTCAGGAGCAGTCGTCGAAGATCGATGCCATCTTTGGCAAGGCGGCTCGCGAAGCCGTCGCCAAACGGCAGGAAGCGGGGCTGACACCCAAGGTCCTGCGCGACCGACAACAGGCTCGCAAGAAAGCAACCGATGAAGGAAAGAAAGGGAAGGAACTTGTCGACGCCGCCGTGCCGCTGACCGACAGCCAGAAGAAAGTCCTCGAAGAAACCGACCTTCAGCTAGCCAAGGCACGCTATGAGTTCGGCAAATTGCTCTCGGCCGATCAGATCGCCAAACTGCCAGATCCGTTCAAGAAGAATTTGACAACCGAGCCGAAGGAAAAGAAAGGACGTCCAGGCAAGTGACGCAGCCTTGCTCTTTGAACCCCAAGCCGCTTAGATGCTGGCTCAATTCCTGGCTGGCCACATTCCTTCTGGGCATCGTGGCAGCCAACCGTCTTGCGATCGGTCAAAGTCCCGAGTCGATTGACGACCAAGTGCGACTGCATCAACTGCAGTGGATCGGCACCCACAACTCCTATCACATCGCACCCCATCCCCGCCTGGAAAAATGGATCGCTCTGGCTGGTAAGTCGATCCTCGAAGGAATCCAGTACACGCACCGACCGCTGCAGGAGCAGCTGAGCAAGCTTCAGGTAAGACAACTGGAACTGGACGTCTACGCCGATCCCGAAGGGGGACTTTTCAGCAAGCCGATCGGGGCCGCCATGGCGGGTGATTCCAGCGATGCAGGCGAACTGAATCCCAATCCGGATGGCGCGTTGGACCAGCCTGGATTTAAGATCCTCCATGCCCCAGGCTTTGACTACCTGACGCGTGTTGCGACGCTGAGCGATGCGTTGCAGCAGATCCGGGAGTGGTCCGATCGATCGCCCGGTCACTTGCCGGTGCTGGTGATGATCGAACTGAAGGAATCTTCCCCGGCATCGGCGGGTGTTTCGCTGGTGAAATTCGATCGCCAGATTCTTCAACAGCTGGATGCCTTGATCCACGCATCGTTCCCTAGGCAGCAACTGCTGCTACCGGTCGATCTGAAGCCGGAGGGTGTGGAGACGATCCGCGATGCAGTGCTCCAACAGGGCTGGCCGACACTGGCTCAGGCGCGCGGCAAGCTGATCTTTGCGCTCGACAACGAGGGGCCTTGGGTTGATCGGTACCTGGATGCCCAGGAAGGTGATCGACAGAAAGCCACCCTCTTCGTCTCGGTGGAACCGACCCATCCGATGGCTGCTTGGATGAAACGGAACGATCCGGTGGGGCAGTTCGAAGAGATCCAGTCGCTGGTTCGCAGGAACTTCATGGTGCGAACCCGAGCCGATGCCGATACCCGCCAGGCTCGATCTGGCGATACCTCCCGGCGCGATTCCGCCTGGGCCAGCGGCGCGCAGTGGATCAGCACCGATTTTCCCGAACCCGATCCGCGCTGGCCCGACTACTGGGTCGCCTGGCCCGACCGCCAGGTCGCTCGCTGGAATCCTCTCCATCCTCCCGCTCATCCAACACCCGTCCAGTGGGAACCGAAGATCGAATGGTCTGGGGCAAGCAAAGAGTCACCGGAGAGCCTGGGACGCTGAAGCCATCCCATGGTCTCGCAAGCGATCAACGGATCGTATCAGAGGGACGATCGGTCATCCGCGCCGACCGGGCAGGCTGGTCCCAGGTGCTGGCTGGCCGCACTGCCGATGCGTCGGGGTGGATCACCGGCCACTGGAAATAGCCCGCCAATTCCGACTGACGCTGGAAAAGCATCGCCGAACGCGCCCAGATCGAACGATCGGAAGACGAATCGGAAGCCGAAGAGGCGATGGCTTCGGCTCCCTGGAGATCGTTTGGAGGAAGCGTGCTGCTGGCGATCCAACCGATCATTTGAGGCAGCGGCTGATGGGGCTGCTGCGCTTCCATCAACACCGTCTGATCGCCCGCCGTCAGCCACGCCATGCCAACCCCAGCGAGATGTTTTTCTGGAGGCGGCACCTGGCCGCGTATTCGGCTGATGCCATCCCGCACCTCAAATGCCACCTGCAGTTGGTCGTAGCCGACCCATTCCGGCGCTTCCTTCAGCGTGTCGTAAGCCCGAGTCTCCATCCAACGGCAGGCCTGCAGAAGGAGGTCGCGTCGGATGTGCCCACTCGCTTCCCCTCGCAGCGTACCTGCCGCCTCTTTCCATCCCCCGTTCTCCCATTCCCCTTGATCCAGAATCAGCGTCGCCGATCCATCGCAGCAGGAAAGTTTGCCAGGAAGGAGCGCATCGATCGGAAGCGCCGCGAAGGTGCCGCGAGGCGTCCAGCGCACCAGATCGTCCGACCACTCCAGCTCCATGCCTCCCTGGAATGTCGCTGTCGGCGGGGTCTTAGGCAAGTCGGAATGAAGTGACGTGAGCCAATCCAGCGGCAGGGGATGCGAAGCGGAGTCGATGGCAAGGCGACTGGAAGGAGGCGTGCCGGTGTGCTGTCGAATCCAACCCAGCGATACGGGGGAACGGTCCTCCAGCGAAAGCCGCCACTGGGCTTCTGCCTGAAATACCTCCTGCCCCAGGTCCAAGGTCATTTCCAAGCGATGCCAGGGCCACGGCTTTCCAGCGTCGACCCAGTCCAAGCGTTCGCACTCGAGGACCACCCGCTGGGGTATGCCCTGCACGCTTTGCGCCACACGCTCCTGAATCGATCGCCACAATCCAGGCCACTGGGATCGCTCGATCGCGCCCACGGCGATCCGGACGCGCCATCCCTCCGGATCCTGGTGGCACTCGATCCAGTCAAATCGCGCCGCCTGCTGCCGCGTCTCCGGATGGCTTAACGCCACCCGCTCCCAACGCTTGACCCCGGGCCGGGGAGTCGATTGGTCTGCGACCGTAACCTGCAGACCCAACCACCGTTCCAAATGCTCTTCCACCCTCGCCATGCGGGCCGCATGCTGCCAAGGCGTCTGCTGCCATCCGATCCAGACCAAATGCAACAGGGTCGGCAAAAGGACCCAATAGACGAACAATCCCCGCGCCACACGACGCTGAGTTCGCTCTGAAAAATACCGGCGCAGCCGCAAGGGGCGAGGTAGCATCCGTGCCGCTCGAATTTAGGTCACAAAAACCGTCGGAAAAAAAGTGCCGCCTCCTCCCCTGGAAGCGACAGGAATTCGATGGGACAGTAGGTCATTGGACCGCCGATCGGTAGATCGGTTTTCCGAATTTCGACAAACTGCGCAAGCAAGGAAGACTGGGTAGATCATGAACGCTCGCACCCTGGTGGTCATACCGGCTCGCCTTGCCTCGACCCGACTCCCCGAAAAGCTGTTGCTGCGGGAAACGGGGAAAAGCGTTCTGGAGCACACCTACGAGTCGGCCAGGAGGGCAGAGATTCCCTCGGCCGTCTGGGTCGCGACCGACCATCCTCGGATCTCTGAGGAGGTGGCCCGGTTCGGTGGGGTGGCCAAGATGACCAGTCCCCAGGCGGCCAGTGGCACCGACCGACTGGCGGAGTTGGCTGGCCTGCATCCGGAGTACGATCTTTGGATCAACGTGCAGGGGGATGAACCGGAAATTGCTCCCGCATCAATCGACCGGGTAGCCAGGCTGCTGGTCGAACATCCCCAGGCCTCAGTGGCCACCCTGGCGACGCCGATCCGCAGGGAGTCGGATTACCGCGATCCCAGTTGCGTCAAAGTGGTGCGCGATATTCATGGAGGGGCGCTCTACTTCAGCCGCAGCCCTATTCCTTGGGATCGCGATGGCCTCCTGGCCTGGCCACCACCGGAGGACACCCCGCCACTGTGCCTGCAGCACCTGGGGATCTACGCCTACAGACGCGAATTTCTGCTCCAACTGAACCAGCTACCCCCAAGTCGCTTGGAGTCGACCGAGAAACTGGAACAGTTGCGGTTTCTGGAAGCGGGCCACCGCATCGTGGTCGATGTCATCGACCAAGCTCCTCGCGGGATCGACACGCGCGACGATTACGAGGCCTTTCTCAGTCGGCATCGCAACGGTTAGAATTGCGTTTTCCGATCGAGCGCCAGGAAGAGAAAGTACAGGATCATGGCGAAGCATCTGTTTGTGACCGGCGGGGTAGTCAGTTCGATCGGAAAGGGGCTCACCAGCGCCTCGATCGGCATGCTTCTGGAAGCGCGTGGCCTGCGCGTGCGGATGCAGAAACTGGATCCCTACATCAATGTCGATCCGGGGACGATGAGCCCCTATCAGCACGGGGAAGTCTATGTGCTGGACGATGGCAGCGAGACCGACCTCGATCTAGGACACTACGAACGTTTCACCAACAGCCCCCTGACTCGGCATTCCAACTACACCACCGGCCAGATCTACCTTTCGGTGATCGAAAAAGAACGCTCGGGCGATTTCCTCGGCAAGACCGTCCAGGTCATCCCCCACATCACCAACGAGATCAAGGAAGCGATCGATCGGGTGGCCGAGGCGGACACTGACATCGTCATCACCGAAATCGGTGGCACGGTAGGGGACATTGAAAGCCTTCCATTCCTCGAAGCGATCCGCCAGTACGCTCAGGATGTCGGCAAGGAGAACTGCCTGTTCATCCACCTGACGCTGGTCCCCTACCTGAAGGCGGCGGCTGAACTGAAGACCAAACCGACTCAGCATTCGGTCGGCCAGCTGCGCCAGATCGGCATCCAGCCCGACATCCTGATCTGCCGCTGCGAGCAATCGATATCCGAAGAGGAACGGCAGAAGATCTCGCTCTTCTGCAATCTGCCGCTGGATGCGGTCATCGAAGAAAAGGACAAAGACTTCTCGATCTACGAGGTGCCGCTAAGCCTTCGGGAACGAAGATTGGATGAACTGATTCTCAAACGCCTGAATCTGGTCGTCCCGCCGATCAACCTGGAACCCTGGCAGAAGATCCTGCATGCCCAACGCAACCCGCAGCACGAAATCAGCATTGCGGTGGTTGGCAAATACGCCGAACACAAAGATGCCTACAAGTCGATCTACGAATCGCTGGACCACGGCGGCATCGAATGCCGCGCTCAGGTGCGCATCAGCGGCATTCTCAGCAGCGACATCGAGGAAGAGGGGGCTGAACGTCTACTGGCTGGCTATGACGGGATCCTCGTTCCGGGTGGCTTTGGCGAACGGGGTGTTGAAGGAAAAGTGCAGGCCATCCGCTTCGCTCGCGAACGGCAGGTGCCGTTCTTCGGAATCTGCCTGGGAATGCAGTGCGCGGTGATCGAATTCGCGCGGAATGTCATTGGCCTGGAAAAGGCTCACTCCACCGAATTCGATAAGGACACCAAGCACCCGGTCATCTGCCTTCTCAATGAACAGCGACAGATCACCCAGATGGGCGGCACCATGCGCCGGGGCACTCAGCCTGCCCAGTTGCTGGACGGATCCCTGGCAGCCCAGGCCTACCGCACCCAGAACATCACCGAACGCCATCGGCACCGCTACGAGTTCAACAACGACTACCGGGAAAAGTTTCTCGAGTCAGGGATGATCTTCTCTGGACTCCATCCGGAACGGCAACTGGTCGAAATCATCGAATTGACCAACCACCCCTGGTTCGTCGCCGTGCAGTTCCATCCGGAGTTCAAGAGCAAGCCAACTTCGGCTCATCCACTCTTCGCCGCCTTCATCAAAGCGGCTGTCCAGCGACGGGAACGACGGTCGGGCGATCCAGCCCCAACCAACTCCTGATCGCCGACCGGTTTCGCCACCCGGATAGCTCCCCCATCCGCATGCCGATGCAGGCGGCGGATGGGGCACGGCGATTTCCTGCCGATGGAGCGCCAGCGCCACGGCACCTGCCGTCGACTCCGTCCAGCATCTGCACCGATGCTTTTGCTTGAACCGATGTAGCGCTGGCTACAAATCGGCGGTGGCTTAAGATCCTCCCGGAAAATCGCTCACCCCCCAAGTGCCATCTGGCTTGTCCGCTGGGATTCCAAGGGGAGGGAAACCGAACTTTTTTCCCAATTGCATTCAGTCCAATCGAGGGGTGTCAAAAAAAATCCGACTGGGCAAACTCTCGCCGCTAAATCTTGCTCTATCCGAAACTTAGACCAAAAGCCCCCAAACTGCCAAGTTTTTCCGCACCCTCCGAAGGTGCTGCCATCCCCCCAAAGGTGGCCGTAGCCAGGGTATTCGGAGCGGCTAACTTTTCGACCAGACATGCATGTGGTTTGGGGGGTGAGACAGGCTCACCCCGATGATGGAGCGATGGCTTGGTCGATTTCCTGGGCCCAGGATCGTCGACCTGCAACAGCCGTTGCCTGGGATTCTAAGAAGGAGCTTCGGATGAAGCGGATGGTTTTGAGTCTAGGTTTGTTGGCTTTGGGAGCCATGCCTGGTTACTGCCAAACGGGGGCGTACGAGTATGCCCAGCAGATGAATCGCAGTGGCGCGTTCCGTCACGATTCGGGTTTCCGAGGAGCGGAAGTGATCTACCGATCCAGCGGCATGGCCTCCCCGGAGGCGGCGCGTGCCGCTTGGCTTCAGAGCCGAGCTGGACATCGCGAGTTGTTGCTGAGCGGTGCCATCACCGACATCCAGTGCGTTGGCAATGTCTGTGTCGGTCGAGGTGGTGGTTCGGTGGTTCCTGCTTCGTACACCATGTCGGCAGGAAATGCTGAGGGGTCGCAGGTAGTCGCTTCTGGTGCGTCTGCGACGACCACTTCCCGAACCTATTCGACGCGCAGGCGTTGGTTCCGACGGTAGTTGATACCGGTCGGGTAGGACGGATCGAACCCCCGGAGCGATGCTTCGGGGGTTCCACCCTGGGTGTGTCATCAAGCATCCCCAGGGGTTTGCTTTGGGCAATTACTTTGTCGTGCCTTCGGCACTTGAAGACCAATCGCACGACGGGATATCGATAGCCTTCAGCGCGATGATCCCCCGGGGGTTGCTCTGGGTGTTCTATCAGACGATTTCCGGCACTTCGTAGGGGGCTCGATATTGCCGTTTCCACCAGCGGTTGCCTTCTTCTGCATGTTCCCCGGTGAATCGGCCGGTGGTTGGATCCAGTTCCATCCAGCGGCTCATCCGTAAACTCGGGTGATCGATGGGGACTTGGTGAGCTGTCAGATGCTGGTGGATTTCTTCCACCAAACCGCTCCATCCTGGATGATCTTTTCCTAGCTCCATCACCTCAGGCACTCGATCGGCCGATCCGCTTTGGTAGCAGATATTGGCTAGATTGCACCAGCCGGTCGAGTCGTGTCCCACCTGCACCTCCGCCTTCAGCAACTTGGGGTCGCGCTGCCGGACTGCGTCGATGAAATTGGCTTGGTGCCCTGCCCC
>Ga0315909_10004288_pt1 | contig 16924 bp, 17 predicted proteins | sample LakEriMetagenome_11_FD_203527 | JGI IMG/M metagenome (GOLD analysis project Ga0315909, IMG submission 203527) | Freshwater fungal communities from buoy surface, Lake Erie, Ohio, United States - Buoy 2 MA125 | ecosystem: Environmental > Aquatic > Freshwater > Lake | place: USA: Lake Erie, Ohio...
GGGGGGTTTTTTGGTTTTGGTGGAACGAACCGGTTCGGTGTACGGTTCGAACCGTCCCGATTCCCGAGCGCGTTATCGGCTACGATCGAGCGATGACGAACTCATTTAAGAATCGGATCGTGGGCATCGGGGCCGAAGATCCCGAGCAGCTTCTCGCGAACCCGGGAAACTTTCGCGCGCATCCGGGGCGTCAGCGTGAGGCCCTGATCGCGCTCCTTGACGAGGTCGGGTTCGTCGCGCCCGTGATCGTAAACCGAACGACGGGTCATCTCGTAGACGGTCATCTTCGCGTCGAGCTCGCATTATCGCGCGACGAGAAGGCTATTCCCGTTTCGTACGTGGAACTTTCGGAAGACGAAGAGAGGCTCGTCCTCGCGACTTACGACTCCGTCGGGGACCTCGCGTTCTCGGATAAGGATCGACTTCGCGAACTCCTCGATTCCGTATCCTCGAAAGAGGCGGCGGTTCAGATGCTCCTCTCGTCCGTCGCGACGGAGGCGGGACTCCTCGCCGCAGTCGGAACGCCCGAGGCTAAACCTGATCACTCTGTTACGTGCCCTTCTTGCGGCGAAGTATTCTCTCCTCGGAGGTAACGATGGGAACGAGAGGACCTCAACCAAAACCTACGGCACTCCGAATCCTCGCGGGTGAGACGTCGCCGAGCGTGATCAACTATGCGGAGCCGATCCCTGAAGGCGGACCTCTTACTCCTCCGAAGGATCTCCGAGACGATGCTCGCGTCTATTGGGAGCAGGTCGTCCGGGCCCTCGGAAAGACGGGCGTCCTTACGTCCGCCGATCGGCATATCCTCCGCCTTTACTCCGAGGCGATGGCGCGCTACGTTGAGGCAGAGACGATGCTCTCGAAGACGGGCCCGCTCATTAAGGGTCGCGACGGGAACCTCGTAAAGAATCCTCTTCACCAGATCGTCCGCGATAATGCGGACGCGGTGAAGAAGTACGCTCGGGAGATGGGGCTCACGCCCGCGGCGCGGGTAGGGCTGAGAGGAGAGATCGATGAAAACGCGAACTCGGCGACGTCGAAGCTCGACGCCATCATCCGCGCAGCTCGCCGCGCCTAAACCCGAAGGGGAAGTCGTCGCGGATTTTATCGAGTCTTTCTGCCGCCTCTCGAAGGGCGACGGAGCAGGAGAACTAATCCGCCTGCGAGATTGGCAGAAAGAGATCCTCTTCGAACTCTTTAAGCATCGCGAGGACGGGAAACGTCAATATCGCCGCGGCCTCCTCTTAATGCCGCGTAAGAACTCGAAGTCTCTTCTCGCATCGGGGATCGCGCTCTATTCACTCTTTACGGAGATCGGGGCGGAGGTCGCGATCGTCGCCGGGGATAGGGCTCAGGCTCGAATCGTCTTCCGCGAGTGCGCCCGTATGGTCGAGCTCGATCCGAACCTCTCCCGAAAACTTCGGGTTATGCGCGACGTGATCGAATACCCCGAGACGGGCTCCGTCCTTCGCGTCCTCTCCTCGGATGCCTCACGCGCCGAGGGTTACAACTTCTCGACCGTCATCTTCGACGAGATCCACGTCCAACCCGACGACCGTCTATGGGCGACCGTGAACCTCGGATCAGGTACGCGGAAGAATCCCCTCGTCCTCGGCATCTCAACCGCGGGCGCGCGAACTGACTCACGCGGTCAGGATTCGATCTGCTATCGCCTCTTCCAATACGGGATGAGACTTCAGTCCGGGGAGGTTCAGGACGACGCCTTCTTCTTCCGATACTTCCACGCTCCCGAGGATCTCGCGTGGGATTCGCCCGAGGCGTGGGCCGCGGCGAACCCTGCGTTCGGAGACTTTCTCGATCCCGAGGACTTCGCCGCCGCCGCGAAGTCAATCCCGCGAGACGAGTTCGAGACGAAGCGTCTTAATCGTTGGATTCAGCGCGCGACCTCGTGGCTCCCGACGGGCTCCTTCGAGAGGCTCGAGTCTCCGCGCCGCCTGATCCCGGGCGAGAAGATCGTCGCCGCGTTCGACGGATCGTTCGACGGGGACGCCTCCGTACTCTGCGCCGCGACTCTCGACGGGCACGTCGAGCCTCTTCTCTGCTATGAGCGTCCGATTGACGATCCTCATTGGCGCGTTGATATCGCCGAGGTGGAGGCGGCGATCCTCGAGCTCGCGAAGAAGTACGAGATCGTCGAGCTCGCCGCGGACCCGTTCCGTTGGGCGAGGAGCCTCGAGATCCTCGAGCGCGAAGGGCTCAGGGTCGTCCACTATCCGCAGAGTCCCTCCCGGATGGTCGCCTCCTCTCAGGCGTTCTTCGAATCCGTCACGCAGGGGACGCTCACGTGGGGCGGGGAGCCGAATCTCTCGAAGGCTCTCGTCCGCCATCTCGCGAATACGACCGTCAAGACGGATCGTTTCGGGCCGCGCATCGTCAAGGAGCATCGCGGATCTCCGCGAAAGATCGACCTCGCCGTCGCCGCGGTTATGGCATTGGATCGGGCGCGCTATTATGCGTCAGAGGCGGAGAAGCCGTCCCGAAGTGTGGAGTTTTTTAGCCTATGATTTCGAACGTCCTCGAACTTTCAGGCGTCGCCCTGCTACTCTATGCGGCGTGGCTCGTCCATCCTGCGTCCATTATCGGACTTCTCGGGATCGCGCTAATCGTCATCGGATACGAGAGGGGTAAGAAGTGAGCATCATTCGCCGCGTTCTCGGAACGAATAACGAGGAGCGAAACCTTAACGGGCTCGGACTTATTCCGTCCGCCTTCGATCGCGTTCCGGGGATCAGCGCGCCACTCGTAAACGAGAACTCCGTCCTCGGACTCTCAACGGCGTGGGCGTGCGTGACGATCCTTAGCGACGTGATCTCGACTCTCCCGCTCGACTCATACGTTCGCGATAACGGTCAGCGTCGCCCGTATCGCCCCGCAGGATCGAAGCCCGAGTGGATGAGTAACCCGATCCCCGGATCGAATATGACGATCAACGAAACGCTTTCTCAGATTGTCGTCTCTCTTTATCTCAACGGGAACGCCTATATTTTCGCGCCGCGTGATCCCGACACTCTCGCCCCGCTCGAGGTTCGGGTCCTCGATCCTCGGATGGTGGACGTAAAGCACGAAGGGCGCGAGATCGTCTACACAATCCGAAACGGCGCGGAGTCCCTGCGATACGGACCCGAGACGATTATTCATATCCCATTGATCACGATCCCCGGTCAGGCGAAGGGCATTAATCCTCTCGAAGCTCTGCGGAATACGCTCGGGCTCGGGATGACGCTCGACGCATCCGCGGCCTCGTTCTTCGCGACGGGCTCCACTCCGACGGGCATCATCGAGACGAGCGATACGCTCACGGCGGATCAGGTGAAGAATCTCAAGGAGGGATGGTTGCGCCATCATACGGGCGCGAACGCTCACACTCCGGGCGTCCTCTCAGGCGGCGCGACGTTTAAGGCTCTCTCCTTCCGCCCTGAAGACGCGCAGCTCCTCGCCTCGCGCGAGTTCACGGTGAACGAGCTCTCCCGCATCTTCCGAGTTCCGCCCGCGCTCCTCTCCGTCACGACTCCGGGCGCGATGTCGTACTCCTCCGTCGTGGAGCTGAACGCGATGTTCGTCTCCTATACGCTTCGCCCGCTCGCGGAGAAGATCGAGCGCGCTCTCTCTCTCCTTATCCCTCTCCCCGAAGCGTTCGCTCGACTCTCAATGGACGCGCTCCTGCGAGGCTCTACGCGCGATCGGGCCGAGGTGTACCGCTCCGCCGTGAGTACCGGGTGGCTCTCGATTTCAGATATCAGGCGACTCGAGGACCTCTCTCCGATCGACGACGTTTCGGCGAGTGGATACCGTCAGCCTCTCGCGGAGGCGGACGCCGCTATCGCATCCGCGCAACAGAAGGCGAACGTTTACGCCGCGCTCATCGGCGCGGGGATGGATCCCGCAGAGGCGAAGAGGATCGCGAAACTATGACGTTCACCGTAAGGCAGTCAGTCCTCGGAACCGTGGCGGAGCCGATCGGAACGGCGACGTTAAAGAATACTCACGCTCTCTTTATCTACAACGACTCGAATAAGTCGATCTATGTCGGGGCGTCGGACGTCACGACCGCGAACGGATTTCATATTCCCGCGACAACGTTCCGCGAACTTAGGATCTCGAACGGGGACGTTCTATGGGGCGTCTCGAACGACGTAGACGGTGAGCTTCATATTTACGATTATCAGGTGGACCCGTGATCCTCATCTTCGATATCGACGGAACGCTAACGACGAGCGGCGACACTCCGAACGAACCCGTTATCGCGAGGCTCCGAGAAGAGGCCGAGAAGGGCGAGAGGATCTTCATCGTCTCAGGGCGACTCGCCGCTCGGATGGAAGAGACGAAGTCGTGGCTCTCAGAAAACGAGATCCCTTACGAGGCGATCTATCTTCAGGACTTCTCCGAGGATTCGAGCCTTCCCGTGATCGAGGCGTTTAAGGCGTTTAAGTATTCGAAGCTCCTCGAAGAGTTCGGCGATCAGATCGGCTATCTCGTGGACGATGACGCCGAGGCGCGAGACGCCGCCGAGGGAATGGGGATCGACGCCTACGGCCCCGAGGCGTTCGTTCGCCTCTCCGCCCGAGCGATCGATCCCGACGGCTACGAGGTCACGGCAGAGATGCGCGCAGAGGCGGAGCAGGGACTCGAATGGCGACGAGAGTTCGGGCGCGGCGGGACGGAGATCGGGATCGCCCGAGCGCGAGATATCTCCAACGGGCGACGCCTCCCCTACGAGACGGTCGTTAGGATGTCGTCATACTTCGCGCGTCACGAAGTTGATAAGGAGGCGCAGGGATTCCGCCCGGGCGAAGACGGATACCCCTCGAACGGTCGTATAGCGTGGGCTCTATGGTCGGGAGATAGCGGGATGGCGTGGGCATCGCGTATCATCCGTGAAGCGTCCGAAGAAGACGCGCAACGAAACGAAGGAGACGAGATGGCGATCGAGTTCCGACGCACAACGGCAGAACTACGAGCCGTGGACGAGGACGGGTTTACGTTCGAAGGTATGGCGGCGGTCTACGACTCGCCATCCGCGGAAGGCACGAACCCCGAGATCGTAAAGAAGGGCGCGTTCGCCCGCTCTCTCGCCGCCGCAGGGCGCGGAGAATGGGACGTGAAGGCATACGCCGATCATAATCCCGAGCGTCTCCTCGGTACGACGAAGACGGGAACGCTTGAGCTCGAGGATCGCGAGGACGGCCTCCTCGCCCGCATCCGCCTAAACCCGAACGTCTCGTTCCATCGCGACCTCGCAGAGATCGTCCGCACGATGGGGAAGTCCCTCGGGCTCTCCTTCGGGTTCTACTCCACGAACGCGAATAAGGTAAACGAAGAGGGCGTCCGCGAACTCCGTGACGTGAAGCTCGTCGAGGTCTCCGCCTTGACGGGGCTCTCACCGTATTACCCGTCCACGATCTCGACCGTATCCGTCCGATCCCTCGCCTCCGAGGCGGGCCTCGAGATCGAGCCTCTCCGCGCCGCGGTGAATGCGCTCCTCTCCGGGGACGTCTCCGAAGATCAGGCGCGCCTCCTCGCCGAGGCGATCGCCGCAGTCGTCGCCGAAGACGAGGCGGAGAAGATGGAAGATATCGCCGAGGGCGAGGTCGTCGAAGAGATGCCCGTCGAAGAGACGATCGTCGAAGAGTCCGCGCCGCGCAGCGTCCCGCGATCCACGCGGGAGAAAGAGATCGAACTCGCGAAGCGCGCGCTAAAGTAATAAAACCGAAACGCTAAGGGCGACAGTCTAAGGGCGAAAGTACCGCACGAGTCGCGCCGCCGGGACGGGTGTTTAGCAAAAACCAAAAGTGAAGAAAGGGTGAAACTATGTCAGTAGTCAATCAGCTTCACGATGCTTACCGTCGCGATTTCGAGGCCGCTAAGGCTCTCGTTTCCCGCGCATCGGAAGAGGCTCGTGAACTTTCCGCAGAAGAAGAGGCTCAGTATTCGAAGCTCAACGAGTCAATGGACTCGAAGCTCGCGAAGATCGAGGACCTGAAGAAGGGCGAGGAGCGTTCAGCGAAGCTCGCCACCGTCATCGGGGCCGTCGAAGTCGCAACCGCTAAGACCATCGAGAACGACGCAGACGCTCTCCGCGCGCTCATCGCGGGCGACAAGCGATCCGCTAAGTTCGAGATGCGCGCACTCGCAACCGCAACCGCGACGACTCCCGTGACGTTCGCCGACTTTGTCGTCGAGCAGCTCGTAAACGACAACGTTGTATATGCGGGCGCAACGAAGATCCGCACAACCGATAACCGAAATATCACCGTTCCGATCCTCGCAGGTACGGCCCCGGCAGCGGCGTTCGTCGCTCAGGGTGGCACGATCAGCGCGGCGGACCCGGTGTTCACTTCGATTACTCTCGGTTCGTTCGCAGCCGCTACCCTCACGCTCGCCTCGCGCGAGTTGGTGGATAGCGCAGGGTTTAACCTCGTCGAGTACGTGGGACGAGCCGCAGGTGCTCAGATCGCGAACCTCGCGGGTTCAGCTTGTACCCTCGGAACGGGAACGGTTCAGCCTACGGGCTTCGTAACCGCGCTCAATACCGCGGGCGCACTTACAACCGCAGTCAAGGCGGGAACGGTCACGGCGACCTTCTTCGACCTCCTTGACGTTCAGGCCGCACTCTACGCTTTGGCCCCTAAGTATCGCAACGCGAATACGGCGTGGCACGTGGCGACGAGCGCAGCTAAGAAGATGCGTGGATTCCAAGATCTCAACGGTCAGTTCGTATGGCAAGCGTCTCAGGCCGCGGGGCAGCCTGAAACCCTCCTCGGCTACCGCGTGATCGAGAATCCATATATGGCGGCAGTCGCCTCGGCGTCTAAGTCCGTCGCGATCGTCCACGAGCCTTCGATCTATATCCGCGAGGCGGGTAATATCGAAGTGGCTACGAGCTCGGAGCGTTACTTCGAACTCAATAGCGTGGGCATCCGTTCGATCTATCAGTTCGACGCGAACCTCCCGGATGGGGCCGCGGGTCGAATCCTCGTCTCAGCTAATACCTGATGACGGCGGAGTCGCCGTAAGGTAGACTCTCGGAGAGGGTCCTCGGGGAAACCCGGGGGCCCTCTCCATTTATAGGAGCAGGAGAGGAGGACGGAGGCGATGGCACTTCGCGTAGCAGTCTCAACGAACGCCCCGTGGGTGGGCTCGGGATATGGTGCTCAGATGGCGGAGCTCGGACCGCGGATGAAGGCGGACGGGCACGACGTATCAATCCTCGCGAACTATGGACTCTCGGGAACCGTCCTCGATTGGAACGGGATCTCCGTATATCCGCAGGGGATCGACGCCTACTCGAATGATCTCCACCCCGCGCAGATGGCGCGCATCCGAGAGGAGACGAAGGATCGTCCGTTTCTGGGGATGACGCTCTTCGACGTATGGCCTCTCAAGAGTCCCGAATGGGATAACGTCCCTCTTCTTTCGTGGACGCCGATCGATCACTCGCCCGTCACTCCTGAAGTTCTTCAGTTCTTCCGCCGTGGCGGTCGTAAGTGGGCGGTCGCGATGAGCCGATTCGGAGAGACGGAACTTCTTAACGCGGGACTTCCGCGCGATCAGGTCTTCTATGCGCCGCACTCATTTAATCCCGAGGTATGGCGACCTGAAGGCGAGACGATGCGTAAGACGATGAGCATCCCCGAGGACGCGCATTTGACGTGGATTAATGCCGCGAATAAGGGCTCGACTCCCGTTCGTAAGTGTTGGGGTGAGCAGCTTACGGCGTGGGCGATCTTCGCCGCACGTCATCCTGACGCCTATCTTTATCTTCACACCGATCTCTCAGGCATCGCGCAGGGCGTCGCGATCGAGCCGCTAATGAACGCGCTCAAGATGCCGAGGGATCGAATCCGTATCGTTCCGCAGTATGAATACAGAATGGGCATCGATCAGAAGACGGTCGCGAATATTGCGCGGAGCGCGGACGTGCTTCTTCACGCGACGCGCGGTGAAGGGTTCGGCGTGAGTCAGATCGAGTCCCTCGCCTCGGGCGTCCCGATCATCTCGACGAGGTGGACCGCGATGACGGAGCTCGTGGGCGCGGGGTGGCTCGTCGAGGGTCAGGTCGAATGGGATTCGTTTCAGGGCTCGTGGTGGAAGGTCCCGAATATCGACGCGATCGTCGCCGCGCTCGAGGCGTCCTACGCCCTGAAGGGCAACGCCGCCGAGTCCGCCGCGCTGAAGGCGAAGGCCCTCTCGTTCGCCGAGCAGTACGCGACGCCTCGGGTATACGATGAGCATTGGAAGCCGATCTTCGAACGGATGGAGGTCGAGCTTAAGAAGCCCGTCCCGGTGGGCGGGGTAAACCGCGAGGAGCGGCGAAAGGCCCTCCGAAAGGGGAAGAAGTGAGCGAAGTAACGGTTATCACGGCATCGCTCCCGGATCGAATCTCGCAACGCGAGGAGTGTATCCGTAGCGTCGCGGCGCAGATTATTAAACCTGCGGACCATCTACTCGCGATCGACTATCAGAAGATCGGAGGGTGGCGGCCTCGGAATATCCTCGCCTCGCAGGTCGAGACGAAGTGGACGCAGCTCCTCGACGACGACGATCTCCTTCTTCCGAATCATATCGAGACGATGCTCGATCACGCCGAAGGCGCGGACGTCGTCTACTCGTACGCCTCAGTCATCGGAGATCCTGCGTTTAATCTTTATAACCGTCCCTTCGATCCTGATCTCCTGCGGACGACTTCGATCGTTTCGCACGTCGCGATGGTGCGGACGGAACTCATCCTCGATCTCGGAGGGTTCGATAACGAGAAGGGCTACGATTGGCGTTTCTGGGTTAAGGCTCTCGATGCCGGGGCGAAGTTCGTCTCCGTTCCCGAGACGACGTGGGTATATCGGCTAAACCCTGAATGGATCCACGAATCCCGTCCGTGAGACGCGCAGTCATCCTCGCCGCGGGAAAGTCTACGAGGCTCGGCGGCGCGAATAAACTCCTCGTCGAGGCGGGCGGAGTGCCCGTCCATCGTTGGCACGAGAGGCTCCTCCGGGGCATCCCGACGACGATCGTCACGAGAACGGATGACGTGAAGGCAGTCGCCGAGGCTACGCCGTGGGCGAGAGTCATCGCGCACGATGAGACGGACGGACCCGTCGGAGCCCTGCGCGCCTACCTCACGATTACGCGATGGCCCGCCGAGGAGACGATCGTCCTTTTCGCGGATACCCTCCTCGCCCCGCAACCTCTCCCCGAGGGCTCGTGGGTAGGAGTCGCCCCTGCGCCCGCTCGTACGTGGGATCTCCCGTCGCGGTGGGGATGGACGCGAGGGAAACCTCATCTCGCAGTCTGCGTGGGGATCTACGCCTTCGCCTACCCGGAGCGTCTATACGCCGCGATTCGCGCGATCGCGATCGGGCCCGAGGTCCCGTTCTCTGATCTCCTCCAACGCTACGCCTCCGATACGCAGCTCCACCAAAACTCCGTCCGAGGGTGGCACGATGCGGGAGATCCCGCGGCGATCGCCGCCGTCCCTGACTTCGAGAAGGTACTCTCCGAAGATCCGCCGAAGTCCGACGTCGTGGGATGGGTTGATACGGCACTCACGAGGTAAGATAACGGCGCGCGACCGCGCTAAGAGAAGGAGACACCGTGGCGATCACGAACGGCTACGTTACGCGAAACGACGTCCAACAGGCCCTCGGGCTCGGGACGGCAGTCCTCACGCCTGACTCCGAAGAGATCGATCAGGTCATTACGAGCGTCTCTCGTGCGATTGACGATTATTGCGGACGATTCTTTTATTCCGTCGCGGGGACCGTGACGTTTACCGCGGATAACTATCTCTTTCTCCCGATCGTAGACTTCAGCGCGGTCACGTCCGTCAAGACGGACGAAGACAATGACGGGACGCCCGAGATCACGCTCGTGGCGAATACGGACTTCCGTCTCGCGACGAATAAGGTCGTCCCCGGATGGCCCTATACGGGGATTCAGATCACAAGCTTCGGAACGCATACGCTCCCGCTCGGCGTCACGGAAGGCGTGGAGGTCATCGGGACGAGAGGGTGGGCCGCCATCCCGGAGCCCGTGAAGGCCGCCGCACTTCTTCAGAGTGGTCGAGTCCACGCGCGAAGACAAACTCCCTACGGCGTGGCGGGCAGCCCTGAAGGGGGCATTATCCGACTCCTCTCGCGCCTCGATCCTGACGTCGAGTTAATGCTCCGCCCGTATCGAGTCATCCGCGAGGCGGTCTAATGGCGTTCGATGACGCGACGATCCTCGAGGCTCTCGCGGCGCATATGAAGGCGGCGACTCCTCCCGCGGGCGAAACCCTGAAGCAGGCGTTCGCCTACCCTCCCGACGGGATGGGCGCGACCCCTGCGGTCGTCCTCTACCCGGGCGGCGATTCCATCGCCTACGGAGCTTCGAATCGGCAGACGAACCTCTCCGTAAACGCGACCCTTTACCTCCCGCTCGTGGAGTACGCGCGGAACTATGCGAGGACGGCGAAGTGGCGCGCGTGGATGCGCGACGTCCTCCTCGATGGCGTCCAACTGAACGGGACTAATGGAGTCTCTCAGGCATCCGTCGTCTCGACTAATGTAGACTCGTCCGAGTACGGGGACGCCTCGTTTATCATCGTGACGGCTAATATTCAGATCATCGGGGTCGAGGTCATCGCCCCGTCCGCATAGAGAAGGAGTAAGAAGTGCCGGCAGCGAATACGGGTTCGATTCTTTTCGCATCGCTCATCGGTAAGGCCGAGGGGACCGCGGGGACTTCTCCTTCGTTCGCTTCAGGCGGACGGAAGTTTCTCGTCGAGCCTACGGGCTTGATCACTCTCGGGAAAACGTGGGAGCTCGGCGAGGAGCGATCCATCGCCTACCGCAACCCGATCATCGCAACTCAGGCGACGCTCGTTTCCAACGAGCCCGAGATCTCCGTCTCCGTCCCTGCGGTCTCCGTAGACGAGGCGTCAATCTGGCTCGGGATGGCGTTCTCTCCGACGATCTCGGGAACCGCGTCCCCGTATACGTGGACGACGGAGCCTTCGAACGGAACCGCGTCGCAGTCCCCGACTTCGTATTCGTTCGTCTCTCAGGACGCGCTCGGCGGCACGACGACGGGCGGAAACGCCTACCTCATCAACTACGCGCTCCCGACGGAGATCTCAATCACGGCGGAACGCTCGGGGCTAACCTCCCTCAGCGCGACGCTCTTCGCGCAGAACGTCGCCGAGACGACGACGAATCCTGCGGCATCTACCGCGATCCCGACGTCCGTCTTTATGCCGGGGCGACTATGGAAGGTCGCGATCGGAACCGCGCTCGCGACGGGAACCTTCACGGATTACGGCTACGCCCTCGACTTCGGACTTACCCTTCAGACGGGCCTCGCGAAGTGGAGCGCGCTCAATGGAACCGCGACGATCTCAGGTCACTCAGAAACGGCGCGCCTCGGCGGTGAGCTCACGATGACGGTTCAGTCGAACTCCTCGGCATCGTCCGAGTTCTTCGGCAGCTTCGGATCGCAGAAGTTTATTCGCCTGACGTGGACGGATGGAACGTATAGCCTCACGATCTACCTCTCGACGGTGATCTCAGATGTGACGCCGATCGCGGGTGAGGACGAAGGCATTACCACGATGACCGTGACGGCCCGCGTCGCAACGGATCCCGTGAGCCTGAAGCCGTTTAAGATCGTGGCAGTTAATAGCGTGAGCGCACTCCCGTAAGTTCTTCGGGAGGCGAGAAGAAGGAGGCAACGTGAGCGAAGTACGCGCAGATCGAAAGATCAGGATCGAACTAACCGCCCCATTCGAAGGATGGTGGGCGGAGATGAGACTCCACGTCCCGTTCAGGCTCGCAGTAATGCTCGAGTCAGATTCTCCCGCGGATCGGGTGAACGCGATTAAGTCGATCATCGTCTCGCATAACTTCCGCGAAGAGGTGGGATACGAAGATCCGATCGAAGACGTTCTCCTCGCCCCGGATGACGCGATCGCGCAGCTCCTCGAGAAGTGGGGAGCACTTAAGGCGACACTCCCTTCCGCGTAAGGCGGGCGGCGCAACTAATCGCCCTCGGGCGACCCGTACGGCCTCCCGCTGAAGTCATCGCCGTAATCCTCGCGGAGAAGTGGGGCGTCACTCCCGCTATGATCCTCAAGATGGATCTCGGGGACGTCCTTCGATGGTGGACGATTGTCTCCGATCTCAGTAAGACGAAGGAGAGATAGTGGCAGCTCAGAGTCGCGTCGATATCACGATCTCGAAGGAGACGATCGAGCAGATCTCCGGGCTCTCGCTCGCCCTCGCCGCAGGGTTCGATGAGAAGAGGATCGATAAGGCCCTCGCCGCCGCCGCCCTCTATGCGGCGAAGGGTCAGGTCAAGCCCGTCAAGAACGCCGCGCCCGTCAAGACGGGACGTCTCCGTCGTGCTATTTGGGCGAACCCCGTTATGAAGAATAAACCCGGAGCCTACGTCGGGATCAGGGCGGGAAAGTCTCGCGCCGATACGAAGGGCGCGTATTACCGCTACGTCGTCACGTCAGGGATTAAGCGCGTCCCGTACGTCATCGCACCGAATCGGAAGTCAGGAGCTCAGGCTCTCCGCATCCCGGGGATCGGATATCGCCTCTCTGCGACGCGCACGTCTCCCGTTCAGGGTCGTCCGTTCGTCGAGGAGACGGTGAGCCGCAACTTCGACACAATCCTCCGAATGTTCGGCGACGCGCTCGCCTCTATTATCGAGCGCGGGATCCCGAAGCGCGGCGGAGTCCGCGTTCGTCTCCCGAAGCCGAGGTAACGAATGGGCTCATCCGCTCAGGTCACGTTCGCATTTCTCGCGAAAGACGCGGCGTCCTCGACTATCCGCGGACTCTCGAAGACGATCTCGGGGCTCGGAAAGGTCTCAGGTATCGCGGGAGGACTCCTCAAGACGGGTCTAAAGGTTGGCCTCGCCGCTATCGGGGGTGCGCTCGCAGGAGCTACGGCGGCCCTCTTTAAGTTCACGAAGGGGGCGGTCGAGGACGAGGCAGCTCAGGCGAAACTCGTCTCACTTCTCAAGCAGCGCGGCCTCGCGACGAAGGAGAATCTCGCCCTCACGGAGGAGATGATTAAGAAGGGCGCGAGGCTCGCCTTCACGGATGACGATATCCGGGCATCCCTCGCAGGGGCGACGCAGTTCACGCAGAACTTTACGAAGGCTCAGAAGATCGCGACCGTCGCGCAGGATCTCGCGCGCGCGAAGAATATCTCTCTCGAGAAGGCGACGAACCTCGTCGGGAAAGCGTTCGCGGGGAACGGTCGCGCGCTGAAGGCGTACGGCGTCAATCTCGAGAAAACCGTCACGACTACAACGAACAAGATCAAAAAGGACGCGCTCGGGAATAGCGTCGTCGAGAAGCAGATTAAGAAAACGAAGGAGGCCGTCAAAGGTCAGAAAGCACTCGACGCGATTACGTCGCAGTTCGGCGGGACGGCGAAGACGTACGCGACGACGACCGCGGGGGCGATTCAGTCGTTCCAGATCGCGATCTCAGAGGCGGGCGAGACGGTCGGCGCGGCGTTCCTCCCGATCATTAATCAACTCCTCGACGTCTTCTTTACGAAGGGCCTCCCGATTATCGAATCAGTTTCTCAGGGGATCGCGAACTTCGTCGAGAAGAATAAGCAGCTCATCGCTACCGTCATCGAAACAGCAGTCGGGATCGCGACGAACCTAATCCCCGTCTTCGTGAAGGTCGGAGAGTTTATCTTTGGGACGATTATCCCTGCGATCGTCGGATTCGTTCAGAACCTAACTGCGCCCGGTGGAGTCACGGATTCCGTTGGACAGGTCGTCGGGGGCATTATGAAGGACCTCGTTCCCGCGTTCGGAAAGTTCTTCGACGGCGTGGGGAAACTCATCGGGAAAGTCTTCGAGCTCGTGGGCGTTCTATGGGGCGACGGTAGAGGCCCACTCGCGATCGCAGTTCAGGCGATCGGCGGAGCCTTCTCGATCGTCCTCTCGATTCTCGGGAATATCGGCGGCGCGATCGCGACCGCGATCGATTTCGTTATAAAGCTCGGGAAGGCGATTATGGACTCCCCAATCGGGTTTCTCATTAAGGCAGTCGCGGGCATCGTCGGGGGCGCAGCGGGCGCAGTCGGCGGAGCGTTCGGGCTCGGCGGTGGCGGCGGCGGCGTGGTCCCCGCATCCGTGACGAGCGGCGGCGGACGCGATTCCGTGGGCGGGCGAGACGTCGTCGTTTCTAACTCGATTACCTTCGGGCGCGATGCCGCCTCGAGCGTGAATACAACTCTCGGAGCGTCAGTCAGGAGCGCGACCGGGACTCGGATCTCGGGCCGCTAATGCCCGGAACCGCGCCGTTCCAACTCTACGTCGATCTCCCCGCGATCTCCTCCGCCGCGATTCTTTCGGGGACCGTAACGATTACGACGGCATCGTTCCACTCCGTCGCGACGGGATCATACGTTCAGGTCGAAGGGCTCGGCGGCGCGGGGACGGCGATGAACGGCGTCTTTCAGGTCACGGCGTCAAGCGGGACGACGCTCACGTATACCTCGGGCACGACCTCGGGAACCGCTACGGGAACCGCACTCGCAACGGGCGCGGCGTCTCAGGATGTTCTCAATCCTCTGGGAAACTATTCGTCCGCAGCTCGCCCCTTCGCCGTCTACGTCGAGCTTGAGTCCCTCTCGATGAGCGCATCGGGAGACGGGAATACGAGCTCGATGGCGTTCACGCTCCTTCAGGACGTCACGCCTACGACGGGGCCGTGGCATCTTTCGATCCCCGATCAGGCGCGGATCAGGCTCTACAAAAAGAATACGGGCTCCGCTCCGACGGATTCGACAGATCTTTACTTTATTGGAACGATCTCAAGCATCGCCGCCCGGATGAACGAATCGGGTCAGGGGACGATCTCCGATATCAATATCGAAGAGGTGAACGGCGTCCTCGATCGCCTCGTCGTATTCGGAAAGGAGCGTCAAGCGCGCGACCCTGAAGGAGAGGGCGGGTTTAGCAGATCGGGAAACGTGACAACCGTCACGACGAGCACAGATCACGGATACGCGGTCGGAGATAAAGTCAGAATCGCATCCGTCATCGGCGGATCGAACGCGACGTTTAACGGAACCTTCACGATCGCCTCGACTCCCGACGAGGTGACGTTCACGTATGCGAACAGCGGGAACGATGCGACGGGCGACAATTGGCGGAATATCGGGGCGATCGCTCACGCGACGAAAGGCACAAAGAAGATTCTTAATAAAGTTCGCGTGAATCTATCCGGGACCGCGTTCCACGGCCTCTCGTCGGGCGATACGGTTCAGATCAGAGATGCCGTCGGATCATCCGATAAGGCGACCGCGCAGATCAACGCCGTCTTCACGGGATCGAACGTCGTCAAGATCTCTACGACGGTTCTCGAACTTACGCTCAGTTCCGCCCTCACGAACGCGCAGACGTGGACGGGTGCGGGAGAGATTCGCGGCATCCCGACGATTACGCCGATCGGATCGCAGACTCAGACGACGATCCCGATCGTCGGTGGAGAAAACGAAGGCGACGCCGTTCGGAAAGTTCTCTCAACGGTCAACTCATATAAACGCCGCGAGTATCCCGTTCAGCGTCTCGTCTCGACGACGACGACCTCGGGGATCTCAAGCTCCGTCGCGGCCTCATCGGACGCGGGCCTCTCAATCCCGGGCGGGACGCTTCGAAGCGTTCTCGACTCGATCGTCGAGCTCTACGGCGGTCAGGATTCTAAAGAGAGGCGATACTTTATCAATCTGACGAACCGCGCTCTTCAGTATCGCCTCGTGAATACCGCGAATCAGCCCGCGTATGCGACCGCACCGTATCGGATCACGACCTCATCTCCGGGGACGCCAGATACGACGACGGCGGCGGCATCGATCGCGCCCTACTCTCTCGAGGTCTCATACGATCATCAGACGACGAAACAGGCCCTCTTCGGGCTCAGCTCAACGACGGGAGCTACGACGCGGAAGGTCATTAAGTATACGGAGGTCGGGTTTACGAATCGCTCAGGCGCGCCCGTCTTCGACGGAGTCGTGGAGTTCCCGACGGCGGCGGCATCGCCCGCGACTCAGGTCACGCGCGCGGCGAAGTCATACTTTATCGAACGGCATAAACCGCTCCTCACGGGGACCTTTACGCTACGCGGAGCGGGGACGGCGGCGCATAATAACCTCGGGTTCTCGGCGGGCTATTATCAGACGGGAACCGCGACCTTCGCCCTTCAGACGAAGTGGGAGCCGGGGCAGTTCGTTCATATCGAGTGCGTTCCGCTATCGCTCTCGGGCCTCTTCAGGGTCGAGACGGTGGATTGGAGCCTCGAGCCCGGGTCGTATGTTCAGGTTATCCGCGTAACGTTTAATCGCAGGAGTCCAAATAACCTCGTGGACGCCATTAAGAAGGGAGGGATCTCGTGACGAGCCGCATCGGATCAGATCAGAACTTCATCGCGACGACGAGCGCGGGCATCCTTGACGATCAGGCGAACTCGATCGTCTCCTCGGATACGACGTTCGGATCTTCGCCGCTCGGAGTCGCCGCTCGCGCTCAGGCTCTCTTCGGCATCGCGAACGCGAACTTTAACCTTACGCCGCCCGATCCTACGCTCCCGATCGTTGATAACGATAACCCTCTTCCGTATTGGACCGTCACGAACGGGACCGAAGGCGACGGATCGGCGATCGCAGTCTTCGACGATGCGACGTCCACGTGGGGCGTGGAGCTCAGTCTCGGGACGTCGATTACGGACGCCGCGATCTCAATGACGACGCGATCGTTTCTCCTGAATGACGATAACCTCGCCCTTCGGCAGAGGGCCCTCTCCGTTCTCAGTAAGAGTGGAACCGCGGGCGGAACCGCGGCACAATGGAACCTTGTCCTTTCCGCCGAATACTTTTCGGAGGCGGGGAATAGC
>Ga0315909_10004292_pt1 | contig 16918 bp, 25 predicted proteins | sample LakEriMetagenome_11_FD_203527 | JGI IMG/M metagenome (GOLD analysis project Ga0315909, IMG submission 203527) | Freshwater fungal communities from buoy surface, Lake Erie, Ohio, United States - Buoy 2 MA125 | ecosystem: Environmental > Aquatic > Freshwater > Lake | place: USA: Lake Erie, Ohio...
AACCGGAGTGCAATCGTAATCGTAAGCATAAGCTTATACAAACCAGTTAGCTATTCTTTATACTTTGTGAGTTAGCTACAACAACGTATCTGTTGTATCACACTATGGGGGGGGGTGCCTGAGTTATTTATAAACGCGTGCGTGCGCGTGGGCGCGTGCGTGTGTGCGTGCGTGTGCCCGCATGTGTGCGTGTGTGCGCGTTACATACGCGGGTGCGTGTGCGTGTGCGCAGTTCCTTCCCTGCCCTTGCCCCAACCCCATGGGAGTGTGCCAATCGGCAAACCGTCACAAGCTTGCGGAACGGGGGATCCTGCTGTGATCAAACTGGGCACAAGCCGATCGGGGAAGCCGAGAGGCCAGACATAGGACCGCAGTCGCGACGACCGTGGCCCGTTGGCGTGTAGACCTAGCGTCCGCAGAAAGTATTCCTTCGGGGAGAGATTGCGGGTGGCCGGTATGAAACCAACGTGGCCGCGTAGCGATATGCGTAACCCCCCTGAGGCTAGTAGCCAGACAGAGGACATCGGAACTCCGACTAACGACCCTCTGCGCACTAGAACCCTCCGCTCACCCGGTTTGGCCTGCGTGTCAAGCTAAGGGAAGCCTGAGGCTAGTGTCTTGCCCGAAAGGCCCTTACGTTGCGTCCGTTAGTTACATTAACCCTATACTGTCCGCGTATAGTTTAGAGGGGCAAACGTAGGTTCTACTTTACATGGAACTGATTTTATCATCCCGGATTATACGTTAGGCTTTGTAAGTTTAATGTAACTTCAATACGCTACTGTCAGCGAGCACAATGTATCTACATTGTCAGCGTGCAGGTTAGTTACAGTGGCACACTGTACCTATAGCTAACTGGTTTGGTTATTGTAACCACGCCGGTCTGCATTGTTTCCCACTGAGCGGTAGTCTCACGATGGCGAGACAATGTATCTAAGCCTAGGTAACTGTGTGATCTGTAGTTAATCTGTGCGCTGATTATGTTTCACGCATACTGTCAGGCTGACTCTTTATGGGGGGCCTGATTAAATGTACATTGTCGGCAGACTGGATCATTCTTTGATCATGCATTGATCCTTTGTGATCATGACGCTATCCTTCCAACTGTATCTAGTCTGCCTACATTGATTCTCTCCCGCAGGATGTTTCATACATCTTGCCTGAGGGATTCACCCTCACAAATCCACTTTGCATTAACAGGTGATTCATCATGACTGCCAAGCAAATCGAAGCCATTGCACGTAAAGCTGCGGGCCTTCAGCGTAAGCAAGCGGCCAAACTTCCCCGCTGATCTATAACTAACCCATCGCAACTTAATCTCATGAACTACCGCGCTCCTATTGTTGTCGATGATGTCATCAATGATGACGTTGCAAATCTACTGACTGATGCACAATGGCGTTGGTTTGCGATTCAATCCACGCGGCTCAATAAGTCTGTTCGGGATTTGATTCTGCAAATGAAACCTATGGTTGAGCAGATCAATGATGAGTCAAATGAAGTTTATCTGTTTGGTTATCTGCCTAACTGCAATCTGTATGGTTGCGTTAGACCGGACGGATCTTCTCACACTTAATTGATTCTCTCCCGGTGGGATTATGTATCCCACCCTGAGGGATTCACCCTCACTTGTTGTTAGCTGCCAGCTCAATCGCTGGTGAATGTTATGACCATGTGGCCCAGTGAAGTTGCGCAACTGTGCAAGGAATACACCGGCAAGGTGTACATCCGCCGCGAACGTATCAACCAAGGGGGATACATTCGGGGTGGTGTTTACTTTGGTTGTGGTGCGCCTTTGTATTATGTGCAGGATGAAGATGGATTGTGGGATGACTACATCCGCGCATCCGATCGTGATGACGCTGTAGCTATTGTGCGCCAACGTTATCCGATAGCACAGATCAAACGCTGACTTTTAACTAACCCAACTCGCATACAGATCATGTTTAACATCATTCAAACTGTGCATCATGATGACGGCAAACAACCTAGCTGCGGATGGTATAGATCATTCGATGACATTTACAGCGCCCTTGACTTCTGCCACGCGATGAACTGTGGTAACGCAGACAAGAATCAACGTAACGATTCAATCCCCATTACGTATCACGTAGAGTATCACGGCTGACACAATCAGCAAAGCTCTATCATCATTCTTCCCGCATTACTTAACACCATGAACCGCACTTTCCGCAATCGTATTAACCAAGAGTCCATCAATACTGTGATGGATGTATTCCATTCGTTTGTATGTATGCTGACGGATGAACAACTACAGCGTTGGTGGGCTAATAGCGTGGTGACAATCCGCGCATTGTCTAATAGTGTCGATAAGGATACAGAGCAGACGCAACAGTTTATCCGTGAGGAACAACTGAAGCGCGACATCATCGAAGGGGTTTGTTTGTCTCGGCGCGTTGCATTGGCCACGCCTGATTATTGATCGGTTCCGCTTCGCGGAGCGCCGTACACATTTAACTAACCCAACTGCACATTCACAATGCCTACAAACTTTCTCATTTACATGGATCGTGGTGGAAACATGCAACAACTGCGGACAGAGCAATGGGTATGTAAAACGCATCCATACTTTATACGATACAGGAGTAATCGCCCTGTATCTTATAGAGGCCCTGCAAATGTAGTAGCAGGAAACATCGGTAAGGATTCTGTCTGGTGTTATGCAACTAGCAAGTTTGTTCCACTCTCTAACTTAAAGCAAGAGCACTGAACTAACCTATTCACACCATCACAATGTCATTCAAACTCTACAAAGTCAGTGCCACCTATAAACCTGAGTATCAGTCTCAAACTGTTATCGGGTGTGGCATGGTTTGCTACACACAATCCGATGCACAAGAGTGGAAGGAACGTTACTTCTATGATCCCAAGGTGCAGGATGTAACTGTAACTGTAGAGAGTTACGGTAGCTGATCCGTTAAAGCGGGAGGCTAGGTGCAATCCCTGGCCCAGCTATTGCCTCACACTGTATAGTGTGGGGCTTTCATGTCACATTATCACTCACAGGAGGATTGTCACAGTGACCCTAACGATCAAGACTAACAACAAGCCACGGCAGACTGTACCGGGTTTTGTGTTGTTCAACAATCAAGCTGTGCGCTCACAGTTTGACTTCCTCACGGATGAGGAATTCCGTGATGAGTCGTTCGTTAAATACCACGGCTGGTGGTATTCAATGGGAGACTTTCTGTGCGTATCTAATAAGTACGATCCCGACTTTAAGGGCTGGGATGGATACCATAGCGACAGTTATTTCAGCGGCGTACTTATGAAGTGGGCCGATGAGTCCGGCGAGGAAGTAATCATGGGCCGTTACTATTCCTGACCTTTAACTAACCTAGTCCCGCTAACGCGGGGCGCCCTTCATACAATACCAACACAATCACACTTCATCATCATGCGTAAGATCGAACAGCAAATGATCGCAGCAATCAACGAGCGCCGCGATTGGCGTCTCGATAATACAGAAGTCCAATGCATCAACTTCCCACACGGAGATACAACCATCGACAGAATCTATGTAAGACTGCACGGTTCAACCATTGCAATCATCGACCCTAACAACATTGACGTGTCTGATTGTGGATGGCAAACACCAACAACAAAGTCGCGTCTTAATGCACTCCTGCATACATACTGTGGCGCAGGTATCTACCAGAAGAATCACACTTGGTACGCACATGCTGAGGGTGAAACTGATTGGGAGATTGAACGTGGCTCGCGTCAACTGTTCTACCGGGGCGAACAATGACTAACAGAATGACCCGCGCACAATGGATGAATGTTGCATTGTGCCCTTGTCAACGTGCGCAGGATTTAACCACGCTGGCGTGCAACATCCCGACTAGGGAAAATGTAGAACTCTATCTAAGAGAACGTGAATCACAAAGGCTAGCGACCGACTTAGCTTATGCTGCCCACATCCAATTAATCGAGACACTCAAGTATCAAGCAACAGCAGCTATGTCTGACTGCTGGGAACGTAGACACATAGATGCTATGGTTAATCTATGTGAGTACGTGGCAGTTACTTATCCCTTGATGTATCAACAGATCAAACACATTCACGAACACTTCATCAACAAACAGGAGGACATGTGATGCACACCATCGAGAACATCACACTGCACAATGACAACCTTATCGTCTACGCGATAGTCGAAGACATCAACATCGTAAGTTATGCAACCTTCCGTGATCCCATAGAGTATGGGCCAGCGTATTGCTGGGCATCCATACAGTTCGGCGAGGATCTTCCCTTACCTGTGGATCTTAAGGAACTTGACTTGTATCTAAAGGATGCAGAATGGTTCCTCGATGAGTGTGATTAGTCCCGCTTCGCGGGGCGCCAAACACACAACAACCTAGCACACATTCACATCACACAATGCACACAACCATGCTCTACATCCAACGCCGCCAAGGTCGTCAACTCGAAACTGTTGACGAATGTAAAACGCGCAGTGAAGCTAACTTCCTTCGCTCAGAATACACACTGGCAGATCCTTCCGCCAACTACTACATCAGCCACCGCGCTTGCAAGAACTGGAGCAACAACTAATGTCACAACCTAATAACAACCGTATGCTTCGCCTCATTGGTGTGGCAATCATCGCAGCGTCAATCGTTACCTTTAACATCGCTGCATTTGCGCTAGGCGTACTCCTCCTCATCATCGGTCAAATCACTAAATCCTGAACATGAACGCATCCGATTGGCTCAACATCGCTAAGTGCAACAGCAAGCGTATGTTTGACGACAAAGAACGTATCTATACTCTATGTCACACCAGCCAACACGAACGATGGCAAGAGGTGTATGCTACTACGAGGCTTGCCCTTGCGCAGGCCAAACGTGCGTCCTACTTAGCTACAGAATCCAAACTCAATGGCACTGTTTGAAATCGACCCCAACCCTCCAATGAATACACCGATCGACTTCACCGAACCTACATGTACGGTTCGCGCCATGCACCTGTCTACCGCCCACGCTCCCAGCGAGGAGGCACTAAAGGATGAGAAGTTCGGCCCTATCTATGAAGGTAAGGGCGGCTTTGGTTGTATCTACTTCGTCCCTGAGAACCTAGATGATCTGCACGAGATTGATCCACCTGCATGGATCTTTCCAATCCTTGCGCACGCACTTGAGTTCAACTATGACTATGTACTTTTAGATGGCGACGGCCCAGTGCTTAAGAACTTTAAGATCTACCCCTGGTAAGAAAGATGATAGATGATAGTGAACCCCCCGCCCCCTACAATCCAATCAACCGCAAACCTATGAATGTATCTCTACAAACTTCGGTGGGCACACTTCGACACACTGGATGAGTACGAGGACATGAAAATGTGTCAGCAAATCGCACACACAGAATGGATTGCTGACTCACACGAACACCTTATCGAACAAATAGAGGAGGCCAACAAACACAAAGTAAAGTCAATCAGCTACATGTGTTCCTTTGATAAACCCGAACAAAGATCTAAAGGTGGGGAAACATAGCAAGACACAAGCACAATGCCCTGAATGTAGCTCAACGATACACAAAATCGTTGCAACTCACATCTTTGATGACGGCACAAGATTACGTCGCAAACACTGTCAAGATTGCGGCGCACGCTTCTACACAGCGCAACCTATCGAACACGTATTAAACCCAGGTCAAGTTACATGGATTAGAGAAGATAAGACGAAAAGAACGTCTTACCCTGTATTGCACGGAACTTTCAGCACTCAATTCAACGCTACAAACACGAACAACCAATGACAGACTTTGATTACATGGATCGCTTTCAACTGACGGAAGCGATGATTAGATACGGTGGCGGTTTCTACCAGAAACTAGCAGCCGCTATGCGATCCGCTGATGCAGGAAACTTCCAACGAATCCTCACAGCATTTCCTGAGATTCTTGAACAATACGGTCCCGAATCTCGGTTCTATAAATCCGCCAAATCAATCACAGATGACCCGACTTGGCCCGACCCAAAGTAAATCTCAAACCCGTGGCTCAACCATTCAGCCCACGCCGCTTATGTAAAACCTTAGCTGTGTGGTTACTTCAGGGCGCGGCTTTTGTGGTGGGATTCTGCACCGCAATCGCCGCGTCCATTTATGTATCTCATTCAATCGACAAGAACCTTCCGCCCCCTTCACACAAATCACAGTAGGATTAAAGGTCATGCGCGTTACTCTGATGATTATTGGCGTTTTTACTGGGGCTCTGCTGGGCCTGGCAGCCGTGCAATCTAGCCAGAATCGAACCGTGGAGGAAAGTTGTAACCCTGAGACGCACAAGGTTGTCTACATCCGAAACGCGATTGTAGACCAAGCTGTGTGTGTTAAACCAGAGCACTCCTATTTATTGCCTAGAGTCATGTGATCCTAAGCGCCGCACAGAACTGTAACTAATGTGATTGCCCAGCGAAAATTACGTTAAGTTAGTGCTCTATAGAAGAAAGTATTGAAATTCTATTTATGAGCGGCTGAGCTTTCTTTACAGCACCTTAAAGAAACGTCTAAAGGAAGGTGATGCACGATACAGAATGGTACAGTACCCAGGTCAATCCAACTCACCGATGACAACGTTGAAAACTCCTCAGCGAGAATTCGACATCTTCACCAAAGAAGGTGGAGCGTGGCACTTTGCCGAGCGGATTCAAGCGACAACGCTTGATGAAGCTAAAAACATGTATCTAAGGCAAAACCGTAGACTTGCTGTGTGGGAGGTGACTGCTTACCCCAGAAAGTAGTCCTCGCCACGGCGGGACTGGCTGTCCATCTGTGCTCCCTTGCCGGGTGTGCGTGGGGTTCGATTCCCTCACCGCCGATCACCTAGCTATCTAGGGCACTTGTATGGTATGATGAGCCAAGGCGGCACCGGCCTTTAACGCGGAGCATTCTCTTCACAGAGTATCCACATGATTACCTCCAATCAACTTTACGATCTCGGTCTACTTGCGGCTCAGAGCTTCAACGAATACGACCTTGCGTCTGTTGCTCTCGAAGAATCTTTCGGCACGGAGCATAAGGCGACCAAGGGTAATCTTCTCCGCGATGTAACGATCGCTGAGAAGGAGGGACTCGATCTCTCTGTATTTAGTGGAGCGGATAGCCGCTTTAAGTTCCCCGATTTCAATACGAACATTGTCGTTCGTATCTACAAGGAACCGACTCCCCACGCCAAACTTGCCAAACTTGCTGCGGCAGTTGAGGCTAAGGAAGCTGAGCTGAAAATCGCCAAGATGAAGCTCAAGCACGCAACGGAGGAACTTATTGCCAAGGGCGAGTGTGATGAAATCACTGCTCGCGTTGGTCTTGCTTTCACTCGTCTCTCTAAGTAACTAACAGTCATGACCAGCCACTACCTGCTTTCCTGCTCCATTTCGGCCAACATCCGTCAATCAGTTCAGATCAAGTTTGACGATCTTAAACTTCCTCAATCGGTGATTGATACGCTCGTCAAGAGCAACACCGTCAGCATTCGCCCTCACCTGAGCAATGCTCTCAAAGAAGAACTTGATTCGCTGCGCGTACTTCAGCGCGAACTGTATGATTCTTACTGCATTCATTACGGTGACTGCCACTTTGTTACTAATAACTACTTTGACAGTGCTAACAAGCTGATCAAGTGCATTAAGGCAGAAGCTAAAGAAGCTAACGAACGTCTTGCTCGTTTGTGGGAGTCTGAGTACACCAAATGGCAGGAGACTACTGGTAACATCCTGCGCCCGCTGTTCTCTGATGACGCAGAGTTTAACATTGCGTTCGCGGCATACATGAGGATCTTCCCGACAAAGGAAGAGTATCGTGCGCCCATCAGGGTCTCGGTCCTGGGTCCGTTGCCTACCACGCTGGCCAAGGTCGATGCTCCGGTTAGTGGTGACATCGAAAGCGTTATCGCTTACGAAAACAACATCAACACCGCAGGAATCCTGCAAGCTGCAAAAGCTCAGGCAGCAGATAGAGCTCTCATGATGGGAGCCGAACTGATTGACGATCTTGATTGCCGTGGGGCAGACAAGGTAGGCAAGCAGCAGGTCGGTAGCGAGAAGAAACGTGGTTCCTGGGAGATTACAGCTAACAAGCTGAAGCTCATTGCCGACTCAGTTCCAGGTTTTGAGAATCTTGCCACGCTGGCTACTGAACTTCTCGAAACTGGTAAAGACATGGGCGCACCTGCCGCTCAGATTCGCACCAAAGCAACAGAGAAGTTCTACCAACTTCAGGACACAATTAAGGCAGAGCTTGAGCAGATCTGTAACAATCGGGACTCCTCTCGCGGACTAGAGAAACTCAAAGAGTCTTTGTCTCTGTCTAACAAGTACAAACAACTCTGCGAGCGGATCAAGACTGCCGAAAACTCTAACGTCTTGAACCTCCTCACTCCTGAGGTCAATCTTGAGCTTGATGTTTACGAACAGCGGGCCAAGCATCTTCGCAAGCTGCTGAATCAGCGTAAAGAACTGATTCAAGCTGCAAGCGGCGAAGGTCTGGACGACCTGATCGCTGAGATCACGGAAAAACCAGAAACTGAACCTGACTTCTGATGGAGCGTAAGGTCTGGGTTATTCAGTCTGAGCAAGGGTTCCTCAAAGACATCAACGTTTTTACGAGGAACCCTGAGGATGCAGTAGTGTTCTCATGCTTACAGTCTGCTTTCGATAAGTTCATCGCAATCAGCGGGGCCTTGAACAGCGAATGCTGGATCAACTCGGCCCTACTTTCTTTCCCACGGCAACAACCCTACATTCACATTCACGACAAATGAACGACACTCTCTTCGCCAAGCTTCAGAACTTTCGAGTTGCTCTCAACAATGCACACCTAGAACGGTCCAGCATCATTGATGGTCTGCTTGCAACGATTATCAGCAAGCAAAACGCTTTCCTCCTGGGTCTCCCCGGTACAGGTAAGTCCGATCTGATTCGGTCGATCTGTTCTGGCATCGAAGGCGTTAACTACTTTGGTTATCTTCTTAGCCCCACTACTGATCCTTCCGAACTGTTTGGCCCCGTAGCAGTGACCAAACTTCTCAACGATGAATACACCCGTGATGTTGACGGCTACCTGCCTTCCGCACACGTAGCGTTTCTCGATGAGCTGTTCCGTGGTAGCTCTGCCATCCTCAACTCCCTGCTGACTCTCCTCAACGAACGGACGTTCAACAACGGCAAGCAGACAATCACCACGCCGATTCAATCCATCGTTGCCGCTACAAATAGTTGGCCTGATGAGGAGTCGTTGCAAGCTTTCGGTGATCGCTTCCTGTTCCGACCGACTGTTGACTCGCTGCAAAAGCCTTCCTCTAAAGACAAGCTCGATAAGTGGGCGCTAGGCATCAAGGCCAGACCGGAGGTCGGTGTTCACTTGAGTCTTGAGGATCTTAAAGCCCTACAAGAGGAAGTACATAGCGTAATGATCCACGAGAACTTTATAGAAAAGTTCTCGAATGTGTGTGAGCTTCTCGATCAGCGCAACATTCGTATCTCCGATCGGCGCCGCGTGCAGATCCTTAAGTTCCTGCGGGCTTGGGCACTTGTACAGGGCGACGACATGATCTTCCCTGAGCATCTTCACGGCTCACTGGTTCACATCGTTTACCAAACTGAGGAAGACAAATCAACCGTACAAGAGGTTGTCGATCAGGAAGTCCCTTCCGCATCGAAGATCTTTGGCGATGGCAAGAGGGCAGCCGCTGCTCTCATGAATGACTTCATGGCTGAACGTTCCAAACTCGCTAACACCGACAGAGGACTCGGTACACTGAATGACTTCGTACAAAACCTTGAGCGCAGCTACAAAGACATCTGCGTTGTGTACAACAAGATCAATGAGATCTTGGATAGCAACCGCATTAAACTGACAGCGGCTGAACGCAGCCGGGGCGTCAAGTTGCTTCAACAGATCGAAGCACACAAACAAACTATGGCCTTCTCTCTCAGCGAAATCAAAGGTAAATGATCATGAACACTCGAAGCGAATTCATGCGGCTTGTAAATAACGAGCCGCTGACTCTTTCCTGCTCCCCGATCGCAGACTTCCTTTGGGAAGACTTTGTACGCGAAGCTCGCCCGATCGTTAAGTATCTAGAAACTCAGTACAACATCAAGCAGCTTTGCAGATTCGGCAAAGAAGTATTTGATCGTTTGTACACGGCAGATCAAGTCAACTGGCTGGTCAGCGAGGAAGAGTACGAGGACTTTTTCCGTGCTAAGTGCAACGGTGAGTCGCCCACGCTGCCGCAGGGTTTCAAACCAGAAAATTCATTCTGGTGGATGTTGATGGGCGAGCTGTCGAATGCGGCAGCGTGGCCTGAGTTGTTGAGCCGATGCGTTGGCGATCAGTTCAACGCAGGCAACAACGCAGTCAACATCATCAACCAACTAGCGGAGGCTATTGAACAAGCCATCCACCAGCAACAACTTGATCACAAAACGATCTTCCAAGCAGCACAAGAACTTGAGAAGCTGCGAGAAGAATTCAAGCAAGCCGTAGCTGAAGGTAACGAACAGGCTGCAAACGAGGCAAGGCAGAAAGGTAAGCAACTTGGTAACAAGATTATTGAGAGTGCGATGAACGGACTACAGCCCATCCAGGGACAGCTCGATGAGATTGTCGATAAGACAATTCAGCAGAGCGATGAGCTGAATGATGCGATGTCAAACCTGTGGGGCTCTCAGCCAGGTAAAGGTAAGGACGCCGGAAACCTTGAAGAGAAGCGTCAACTTGCCGCGAAGCTCAAGAACAATCGGAATCTCAAGAATCTGGCAAAGAACCTGGGCGCACTTAAGCGAACATGGATTCAGCGTAAGCGAGCGAAACGAAGCAAGGAAACTTACTCCGCTATCGTCGGCGCCAGATTCAGTAACGACATCACTAAAGCGTTCTCCACTGAACTTGCCCTAGCCAACACAGCGGAGGGCCGCGCATTATTTGCTCTCAAGTATTCACAGAAAACTCTGCTCACAAAAGACTATGAAGCTGATTCTAAAAACCTGAACAAAGGTCCGATCATCATGTACATCGATGTTTCCGGCTCGATGAGAGGCGATAGAGACATCTGGAGTAAAGCTATCGCCTTCATCATTGCTGACGAAGCGCTGAAAGAAAAGCGTGAAGTCTACGTGCATCTATTCGACACACTAATCTCAGAGTCCGTTACGCTCAAAGGAAATCGTAAAAACAATGAGGAGTTGATTAACTTCATTCAGCGTTGGACCTTAGGTGGAGGAACCCAATTCAATGCTGTTATCAGCCACGCGGTTCTCAACCTCAAGAAGCACACACAAACTGACGTTCTTATGATCACAGATGGACATTCGTTCGCCGACTCCATGGCCGTGCGTCGCTTGCAAGCAGCCAAAGCAGAGACAGGCGCACAGTGGGCAACTGTGTGCCTTGAAATGGATCCCCCAGAGGTCTGCTACGAGTTCAGCGACGACGTGTTTCGGGTCGACATCAACAAGCCGGGGGATGCTGTCGATGCCATACAAAAGAGCCTCCGCTAGGGGCTCTATTGACTCACTGCTTGACTTCTGTGGTATCTTTCAGGAGGCTCCTCATCCGGGGCCGCGACAGCCCGTGATCAACCTGTTTTGAACACACTCGAAATGTCTAACTTTCAGTTCACCCTCCAAGATCAACCGATCACAGAAAAGGAGGCAGAGGCGCTTGTATCTCTGTCTGGTTCATCTGATTCCCCAATCAAGATCGAACTGACCAAACTTGTAAAGATTCAAAAGCTGAACACGAAGCAACTGTTCAAGCTGGCGATCGAAAAGAAAGACGAAAACCTTGCACAACTGGCTTACAAGCTTTCGGTTGCTCCGACCGCTAAAGCAATCACATCCACGCAGCGTCGGAATGGGGTTCCACATCAGATTCCCGAGGACAAACTGACAACGGAACAAGTGATTGGAACGCTGTGCCGCACCCGCGCCTTGTGGGTTGCTGGAACTTCAATCATTCTGTGGGCAGTGTACCAAGCTGAAAAGTCTGGCGAAGAACAGACAATTAAAAGTGTCAGCGAACAGTTTGTGAATCACGCATGGTTCGATGATCTCGTGCCTGAGAACTGTGTAATCTTCGACGGGTTTACACAGGCAGCTAGCACCACAAAAGCATGGGAAGCTGTAGTTTCAAAGAAAGATCGCGGCCATCGGGGAACTTACCACGAAGGGCCTGTTTACTCTGGCGTGCGAGCTGGTCTGGCCTGGGCCAAAGCACACAAGCTTATTGAAACGGAAGAGGCAATCTCTTACGGAGCACTGAGCGGTAAGAAGAACACCGTGGCAGATCACACGCAACGGAAATACTACAAGATCCTCCCTACACAGTTCGGAGCGGAGACGATGAAAGAGTGGTCCGACTGTATCGATGTTGCAGTGAACTACTTCTTCACCATGCGGTAAGCGGCTAGCCTACAGACCATCAAGCCCAGTTCGATCTGGGCTTTTTTCATCTTCTTACTATGAACGTCAGCTATTTAAAAACACAGGAAGCAGCGTTAGATGCGCTGGCTGAATTGAAAGCAATCTCAAAACTGTGTGTCGATACAGAAACCACGGGGCTCCAACCTGGGCTAGCTAAACCGCGCCTGATCCAGCTCTGTAACACAGACGCAGCAGACGGCAACAGAACTATTTATGTATTTGATTTATTCAAAACGAGTGTGGTCGATGAACTGAAGGAGCTGCTGGAAAGTCGCGAGCTGCTGATCTTCCATAACGCAAATTTTGACCTTCAGTTCCTGCTGTATTTAGGTATAGATTTTAAAGGCAAGATCTTCGACACGTATGTTGCTGAACGGGTCTTGCGGTCGGGATTCAAAGAACAGAAGGTCAGCCCCAAGATCGGCAAGGTTTACTTTGCAGACGTATCCTGCTCACTGAAAGCTGTAGCAGAACGGCGCCTGGGCATCCTGCTCGATAAGGAGCAACAGGTATCCGATTGGAGCGTAGAGGATTTGTCACTCGATCAGATCGAATACTCAGCCACGGACGTTGACGTGCTGCCGTCGATCGCAGCCGAACAGCTAGCGGAACTGAAGGAAGAGAATCTTCTAGGGGTTTATAGCATCGAGAGCAAGTGCATCCGCCCCGTGGCTCGTATGTGCAGCGTTGGATTCAAGATCGATGTAGGCAAACTTCAAACCCTCAAAGTCAAATTACTTAAAGAGCTGGAAGACAAAACAAATGAGTTTATATTCAGTTTGGATAGGCGTTTGCCTGATGATAGTAAGCTTCCCCGCAACGCTGCTGGAGAGCTGCAGATCGGAAAGAAAGCGAAGAAGGAGTTCAACCCAGGCAGCCCTACTCAAGTAATCAACGCCTTTACACTGTGCGGCATAGAGCTTCCAATAAACGCTTCGACAAAGAAACCTACTTTAAATCAAATCGCACTCGCTGAATTTGACAGTCAAGATGAGACGCTAGAGCTTTATCGGAGTCGAACTAAGATCGAAACAAAGTTGGAGCACGTTGAGAAAATCCTTAGCAACATTCATCCACTAACCCACCGCCTCCACGCGGGCTACAACCAAGTCGGCGCAAACTCTGGTCGATTCACGTCCAGCGGCTCAGGCAAGACAACCAAGAAAGAGGCAAAAACAGTTTTCTCAATCAACATCCAGCAAGTTCCTAGGGATAAAGAGTTTAGACAGTGCTTTGTAGCAAATGATGGCTACAAACTTGTTATATGCGACTGGGCTCAGATCGAATTACGATTGGCGGCGCAGCTCGTCAATATTCCTCAAATGAGGCAGGCGTTCCGCGAAAAGATTGACCTGCACACCATGACGGCAAGCCTGATCTACAAAAAACCGATTGATGAAGTCACCAAGGATGAAAGACAGGACGGCAAAACACTGAACTTCGCCCTGCTATATGGTATGGGGTACAGAAAATACAAGACATACGCAGCACAGAGCGGCAAGATAATTTCGCTGTCGGAAGCGAAGATCGCCCACGCAGCGTTCCATACGGCTTACCCGACGTTGCGAGCATGGCACCAGGAGCGGGCCGATCTAATCCGCGATGGTTGGGCTTACATCCGAACAGCCTGTGGGCGCCGCCGTCTACTTAGTTACGATGATGCAACAATGATGGCTAGCGCTAATACCTTGATCCAAGGTTCTGGTGCAGACATCCTCAAGCTCGCAATCGCTGAACTTGGAGAACACATCACAGATGACGTACGCCTAGTTGCATGTGTACACGACGAACTGGTGCTTGAGGTAAGAGCAGATCAAGCAGAAAAGTATAGAGAAGTATTAGAAAGTATAATGATTAAAGCAGCAAAATTTGTGCTTAAAGACGTGCCAGCAGAAGCAGACGCAAACGTAGGAACGACTTGGGCGGATAAATAAATACGCTCACGAAACTAAAGTGCGGTAAACGAGCGGCCTACCGCTTACAATTTAAAGAGAACGGTTTAGCGCCCCACGAACTCAATGGATGCCACCGCCACGGGATTTGAATACCCGACGATGATTCAACAGTTTTATAATCCCAAATCCTCTCGGGGGAGTCGGTTAGGGCGTGGGACAGACCTGGCCTCGACCATGGTTCAATACGGTTCGGCAGGCGGGGGATCGATCCCGAATATCACTGTAAGCCCTACATTCTCAGATATTGGAAATCCCTTCGTCAGCGCAGGAGGAGGAAATATAGAAGTAGGGGACATTGCTTTACCGACAGGAGGCGGCAGTACAACGGGCGGAACGGGAACCAACCGACCTCGCCAACCTAACCAGACCCCCGGTACTGACCGGCCTCGACGCCCCGGCGGCGGCAGAGAAGGCGGCGGCAGAGAAGGCGGCGGCAGAGAAGGCGGCGGCAGAGAGGGAGTCGGAACCACGCTAAACGTGGGTGCCGCACTTCGAGAAGCAATGAAAAAGGGTCAATCAAAAGACCCGCGTGTAACTAGATCGGAGCTTAAATCGATCTACAAAGAATCCGGTTTAGGTGCTGAGGGATTCAGAGATTTTCTCTTCGACGGCGAAGTAAAGCAGACAAAGAAAACACCGCTGGGTGATAAAGCCTATGACTTCTTAAACAGACAACTCGGAAAGGTTGGCGCAAAACCAATCCCTGAGGTAGAAGTTATCCGTACGCCGGATCCCAGAAAAGTGGGGCCAAACAAAAGAGATCTGCAAAACAAAGGCGTAATCGGTTTGATTAATTTAGCGGGCAAACCAGGTACGACTAACTTAAAAAACTTCCCGCAACAACAAACTGGAAGCAACAAAAAGTCGGATGCTAAGAAGAGAGCAGAAGCTAAGTCAAGTAAAAAGAAAAGGTAAACCGCCGCTCAACAACCTAAAACCCAAGCCCGTCTGGTACACTCCAGGCGGGCTTTAAATTGAAATGGACGCAGCGTCAATCAAACTAGCAGAAGATAAAGAAATCTACACCCTAAAAATAGGTGCGCTGTACCATGGTTTAGTTTGGGACGCACAAGAACAAACACTTCACATCACAGACGATGGGGTAGCCACGGCGCTCCAGGCTGCAAACACTGCGCGGAAACTAAAAAAATATAAAGATACAGGTGAGGCTCCGAAGAAAAAACAGGCGCCCCGCAAGAACACAGATAAAGTTAAAAAGACAAAACCCGTCAAGCTCTACTCCGAATCGGAAATGGCCGGAATGACGCACCTGCGTTTCCGAGAGGCGTGGGTCATATTGAACCTCAAAGGGCTCTACGTAGAAACGTCACTGACGGCAACCAAAGTCGTCAAGTACAGCAAGAACCGAGACAAAGCACAGGTATTCAGAACATACGAAGAAGCTAGTATGCTAGCTAAAACTTTAGACAGTGTACATGCAGTTGGACATACACTAAAACGATTCTTTATTGAAAGCACAAATCCAGACCCGATCAGAGAACCTAAAGCATTCTGGTGAAGAACTACACACTAAAAGTACACAAAGACACAAAAACCCTAAAGCTAAGTCTCGAAGCCAACGAAAGCGGCCACGCGCAGGCGCAAGCTGCGGACATCTGCCGAGCTTTACAGGCCAGCTCATATCAACTCGACTATGCCGAAGCAAGACCGACGCACCTAGCTGAGTTATTTAAAAAGTTGGCTGTCAATGACTTCAAACACAACGAGTGTTTTTTATGGAAGGGGCGCAACGATAAAGATGGCTACCCCTGTATCTATGTGTTCAAGGACCGGCTGTATGTCCGAAGTGTCATCCTTAAATACTTGGACATCCCAAAAGAAGACTCCCACCTGAGACTCACTTGCGGCAACCGCGACTGTGTCAACCCGTTCCACTTCAGCTACGCGGAAAGAAAAAACGAGAAGCTGACAGGCGGGGATACCCGGATGCTGCTAGCCTACGCAAGCCAAGGCGTCAGTGTCACACAGATTGCCAAGGCTTTTAACGTCCATCGCTCAACCATCTACAGGAAACTAGAACGTGAACGTCTTCACTCTCGGTCTTAGAGTCACAGGAACAGCCAACGAATCAGACGGAATCATCGATGTCATTGCAGAATCACTGCCAGCATCCGATCGCCGCATCCCAACCAAAGTCCAACTGAAACAAAAGAAAGATCACTACGTAGGCAAACTTCTCCAGAACCTGCAAGCTGACGAAACTTGTCTAGCTATCGGCCCGACAAAACCCACACCCGATGGGGTGCTGATCATGCAACCTATGCTGATCGTAACTAAGGAGAACTTTGATGATCTCCTGGCGATCAACATGTTCATGGCCACGGGTGGCCTTGGGCCGAAAGCCGATGAGGTCGAACTGGAAGACACGACTGTAACCAACAGGTCTCTCGCGTGGCAGAACGACGAGAAAGAAACCAGTTGGTTCAAGCTCAGCGCATTTGGGGAACTGTCGAAACAGTTATCCGAACTGGCGCCCGGTACGCCCAC
>Ga0315909_10004293_pt1 | contig 16918 bp, 14 predicted proteins | sample LakEriMetagenome_11_FD_203527 | JGI IMG/M metagenome (GOLD analysis project Ga0315909, IMG submission 203527) | Freshwater fungal communities from buoy surface, Lake Erie, Ohio, United States - Buoy 2 MA125 | ecosystem: Environmental > Aquatic > Freshwater > Lake | place: USA: Lake Erie, Ohio...
TAGCCCCCATGGCACCGCCCTCGGTGGGGGTGGCAATGCCCAAGAAAATCGTGCCCAAGACCAAGAAGATCAAGACCAGCGGCGGGATCAGCACAAAGGTGACGCGCTCCGTCAAACGCGAGAGCAAACCAGCGCGGGTGTATTTGTTGATGAGTGCCAAACCCAAGGCGACGAACGCGCCAATGGTCGTGGACAGGATGAAAACCTCATCGTTGGCAGCGGGACCCTCGCGCCCGACCCAAGGGTTGATGATGGACTCATGGACCGAAGACCAAGCCCAAGCACAGGCACCGGCCAACACCATCAACACCATGAGTGACCGGTGACCGCTGCTGCCATTGGCTTCGTTGTAGATGCGCGCCTCTGGCGGCAATGCCGGGACCCAACTGGGTTTGACAAAGGCCAACACGATGATGAAGAGCAAATACAAGCCGACCAGCATCAGGCCCGGCAGCAAAGCACCCGCGTACATGTCGCCCACCGAACGACCCAACTGGTCGGCCAAAACGATGAGGACCAATGACGGAGGCAGGGCTTGTGCCAGCGTGCCCGAGGCGGTGATGGTGCCGGTGGCGATGCTGCGGTTGTAGCCGTAGCGCAGCATGATGGGCATGGCGATCAAGCCCATGGAGATCACCGAAGCCGCGACCACCCCGGTGGTGGCAGCCAACAAAGCGCCCACCAAGACCACCGCGATGCCCACGCCGCCACGCAGGGGGCCGAAGACTTGGCCCACGGTCTCGAGCAAGTCCTCGGCCATGCGGCTGCGCTCCAAGATGATGCCCATCAAGGTGAAGAAGGGGATGGCCAAGAGCGTGTCGTTCTGCATGATGCCGAAGACGCGCAAGGGCAAAGCTTGGAACAGGTTGGAGGGAAACAAGCCCAACTCCATACCAATGAAGCCAAAAAACAAACCTGTGGCAGCCAACGCGAACGCCACTGGGAAGCCCACCAACAAGAACACCAGCAAGCCGGTGAACATGATGGGCACAAAACTGTTGGTCACCAATTCGATCATGCTGAGGCTCCTGCCTGACGGGCTTTTTCTTGTTCGGCAATGTCCCGAGCCAGCAGCTCAGCTTCACTGGGCCCACTGTGGTCCAGGGCGTCGGGGCCCAAACCCATCAAAAAGGCCGCTCGCTTGATCAGCTCCGAGGCACCTTGCAACATCAACAAAGCAAAACCCAAGGGAATCAGGCCATACACCGGCCAACGGACCAGACCCCCAGCGTTGGTGGATATCTCGCCCGAGACCCAGGCGTTTTCAAACGTGGGCCAACCCAAGGTGATCATCATGTAGCACAGGGGGAACAAAAAAATCAGGATGCCGCCAATGTCGATCCAATTGCGAGTGCGGGCGCTGAACTTGGACGAAATGAAATCGATGCGCACATGGGCGTTGCGCAAAAAGGCGTAGCCCGCACCGAGCAAGAACACGGCGGCAAAGATGTACCACTGGATCTCCAACAAGGCGTTGGAGCTGTTGTTGAACACCTTGCGCACGATCGCATTGCCCGCGCTGATAAAAGTGGTGATCAAAATTAACCACATGGCCATCTGGCCGATGCGCACACTCAACGCATCCACCGTGCGTGAAAATTGAAGCAAGGCTTGCATTGATCTGTTCCCTTGAAATCTGGGCCATATGACCCTTCAACAGTTTAGCGGAGTCATAGGGCCCGCCAAATACGTAGATGTCACAAAAAACCCCGCCGAAGCGGGGTTTTTGGCCTAAAGCCATCACAAGCCATCAGAGCTTGGCCGATTGCATGTAGCGATCGAAGGTCGCTTCGGTGAAGCGGAACCACAGGTTTTGTTCCTTGCGGAATGCCGAGTAGTCGTCGTAGACCTTTTTCCAACGGGGGTTGGACTGGCGCAACTCTTCGTAAAGCCCCATGGACTCTTTGAACGCAGCGTCCATCACCGTCTTGGGGAATGGCAAGACTTTGGCACCGCCAGCGACCAATCGCTTCAAAGCGGCTGGGTTGCGGGCGTCATACATCGCTTGCATGGTGGTGTGGGCATGCGATGCAGCGTGCTGAACAATGGCTTTGTTCTCGGCCGACAAGCCGTTGAAGGCGGTCTTGTTGATGTAGAAGTCGAGCTGAGCGCCACCTTCCCACCAGCCTGGGTAGTAGTAATGCTTGGCGACTTTTTGGAAGCCCAGCTTTTCGTCGTCGTAAGGACCCACCCATTCAACGGAATCGATCGTGCCTTTTTCCAGGGCTTGGTAGATTTCGCCGCCGGGGATGTTTTGTGGCACGCCACCCATGCGGGTCAGCACGCGGCCAGCAAAACCGCCGATGCGCATTTTCATGCCCTTGATGTCGGCCAGGCCCTTGACTTCCTTGCGGTACCAGCCACCCATTTGGGCGCCCGTGTTGCCGCCAGGGAAGTTCACGATGTTGTATTGGTCGTAGAACTCACGGAACAGCTTCATGCCGTTACCGTCGTAGAACCAAGACGTCAACTGGCGGCTGTTCAAACCGAAAGGAATGGCTGTGCCAATGGCGAAGGTTTCGTCTTTGCCGTGGAAGTAGTAAGGGGCGGTGTGGGCCACTTCAACCGTGCCCTGCTGCACGCCATCGACCACGGAGAACGGAGGCATCAATTCGCCACCAGCGTGTGTGGATATGGTGAATTTACCGCCAGAGAGTTCACTGACGCCCTTGGCGAACACATCGGCTGCGCCGAAAATGGTGTCCAAAGCCTTGGGGAAGCTCGAGGCCAAGCGCCAGCGAATGGCGGCCTGAGCCTGAACGGCGGGGGCTGCACCTGCAGCCAACACACCCGCGATACCAGCATGTTTGATTACGGAACGACGATCCATAGAATTCTCCAGGGTTGTTGATCGGAAACCCGCGCAGATGCACTGGGTTGACCGTTAAGTCAGCCTGCATTGTAGAAAGACAAAACGAAAAAATCCGGTGATTGAATCAGGGGTTTTCCCTAAAAGCCCTTGGCTTATCAAAGAATTCAAAACCCTTGAAAGTTCCTCAAGCAACCAAGCTTTGCAGGCGCTCACGCACCGAGGTTTCGATGCCTTTGGCGTCCAAGCCCTGCAAAGCCAGCAGATGGGCGGGGTCGCCATGCTCGGTGAAGGTGTCGTCCAAACCGAGCACCAACACGGGGCGTACCACGCCAGCGGCTTGCAAAGCTTCCATCACGGCGCTGCCCGCGCCCCCCATGCGGCAGCCCTCCTCGACAGTGACGATGAGTTCGTGGTCTTGGGCGATGGACAGCAGGAGCTCCACATCCAGCGGTTTGACCCAGCGCATATTGGCCACGGTGGCGTTCAAGGCCTCGGCGGCTTGCAGCGCCGGGTAGAGCAAAGAGCCAAAAGCCAAGATGGCCACGCGCTGACCCGGGCGACGAATCTCGCCACGGCCAAAAGGCAGGCCGTTCAAATCGCTGGGCGTCGGCACGCCAGCACCGGCACCACGGGGGTAGCGCACGGTGACGGGCTGGGACTGCGCATAGGCGGTGCTGAGCAACTGGCGCGTCTCAGCCTCATCGGCCGGTGTGGCCACCGCCATGTTGGGGATGCAGCGCACAAAAGCGATGTCGTAAGCTCCCGCGTGGGTGGCGCCGTCGGCGCCCACCAAACCCGCACGGTCCAAAGCAAACACCATGGGCAGGTTTTGCAAAGCCACGTCGTGGATCAGTTGGTCGTAGGCGCGCTGCAAGAAGGTGGAATAAATCGCCACCACGGGCTTCAAACCCTCGCAGGCCAAGCCCGCAGCAAAGGTCACGGCGTGTTGTTCGGCGATGCCCACGTCGAAATAGCGTTCGGGAAAACGCCGCTCGAACTCGACCATGCCCGAGCCCTCGCGCATGGCCGGGGTGATGCCCACCAAGCGCGGGTCGGCCTGCGCCATGTCGCACAACCAATGACCAAACACCTGAGTGAAGGTGGTTTTGGGCGCCGCGCTGGGCTTGACCAAGCCGACCGCGGGGTCGAACTTGCCAGGGCCGTGGTAAGCCACGGGGTCGGCCTCAGCAAGCTTGTAGCCTTGGCCTTTTTTCGTGACCACATGCAAGAACTGCGGGCCCGCGCTCTCGTCGAGCAACTGGACGATGTTTTCCAGCGTGGGGATGAGCGAGTCCAGGTCGTGGCCATCGATCGGGCCGATGTAATTGAAACCAAATTTTTCGAACAAGGTGGCGGGCACCACCATGCCTTTGGCGTGCTCTTCAAAGCGCTTGGCCAACTCAAACAGTGGCGGTGCGTTTTTGAGCACCTGCTTGCCCACGCTTTTGGCGGTGGCATAGAAGCGCCCGCTCATGAGCTGGGCCAAGTAGCGGTTGAGCGCGCCCACGGGCGGCGAAATCGACATGTCGTTGTCGTTGAGCACCACCAACAAACGCCCCTCGGACACGCCAGCGTTGTTCAAGGCCTCAAAGGCCATACCCGCGGTCATGGCGCCGTCGCCAATGATGGCCACGGCCGTGCGCTTCTCACCTTGGATGTGCGAAGCCAGTGCCATACCCAAAGCCGCGGAAATGCTGGTGGAGGAGTGGGCGGTGCCGAAGGTGTCGAACTCGCTCTCGACGCGGCGCGGAAAGCCGCTGATGCCACCGAACTGACGCAAGCTGCCCATGCGGTCGCGCCGACCGGTGAGGATTTTGTGCGGGTAGGTTTGGTGGCCCACGTCCCACACCAAGCGGTCGTGCGGCGTGTTAAACACGCGGTGCAAGGCGATCGTCAACTCAACGGTGCCCAAATTGGAACTCAGGTGACCGCCGGTTTGGGCCACGCTGTTGAGAACGTGGTCGCGCAATTCGTCGGCCAATGGCTTGAGTTGGTGGCGCGGCAAGCGGCGCAGGTCAGCGGGGGTTTCGATCGATCGGAGCAATTGGGACATGGGTGCAATCGGTGAGGGTCTCAATGGATGTGCGGCTTCAGTGCGAACGCCGGGCCACCCAATCGGCCAGTTGGTGCAGTCGCTCAACCGCGGTCAAGCCGGTGTGCGCCAAGGCTTGGTGGGCCTCGTCGAGCAAAGCATCGGCGTGTGCTTGGGCTTGTGTGAGACCCATGAGCGAAACAAAAGTGGGTTTGTCGTTGGCGGCGTCTTTACCGGCGGTCTTGCCCAAGGTGCTGGCGTCGGCGGTGACGTCCAACACATCGTCCACCACCTGAAACGCCAACCCCAAGGCCGCGCCATACCGAGCCAGGGCTTGGGTTTGCGCAGCGCTGATGTCGGCGCAGGCCGCGCCCATCATCACGCTGGCTTGTAAGAGCGCGCCGGTTTTGAGGCGGTGCATTTGGGTCAAAGCGCTTTGATCGAGGGCCACGCCCACGCTGGCCAAATCGATGGCTTGCCCCCCGGCCATGCCGCAGGCGCCAGAGGCCACCGCCAAGAGCCGGCACCAACGCACCGACAAGGCCGCGGGCACGCTGCCGTCCTCGGGCAGCAAAACCTCAAATGCTTGGGCTTGCAGGGCATCGCCCGCGAGCAAGGCACTGGCCTCGCCGAACTGCACGTGCACCGTGGGTTTGCCCCGGCGCAGCACGTCGTTGTCCATGCACGGCATGTCGTCGTGCACCAATGAATAAGCGTGGATCATCTCCACCGCGCAGGCCGCGCGCATGGCCAGGGCCGCGGGGGCACCAACCGCCTCGGCGGTGGCCAACACCAACAAGGGCCGCAGCCGTTTGCCGCCGTCGAGCACGGCGTATCGCATGGCCCGACACAAACCCGCAGGGGCTGCTTGGGGCAAGGCGGCCGACAAAGCCAACTCCACGTTGGCCTGTTGCTCTGCCACCCATGGAGAGAATTCGATCGGCATCGCGCTCACGCTGCAGCGTCCCAAGGTTTGAGGCTTTGACCTTCGAGTACCTGAATTTGCTGCTCCACCGCGTCGAGCCGTTCGCGGCAAAACGCCAGCAAGGCCGCGCCGCGCTGGTATTGGCTGAGCAGCTGGTCCAAGGGCAACTGACCCGCATCGAGCTGGGCCACCAAGCGCTCGAGCTCCTCCAAGGCGGCTTCGTAGCTCGCGGGCGGTTGGCCAGCGGGGGACGTCTGAGGGGTTTTGGGCATGCAAGCGGGTCCGGATCGTCAAATGAAGGCCATTTTAGGCCAGCCACCCAAGCCCGAACGACCCAAGGGCTACAATTCCTGCTCTTTTAACCAACTGACGGGCCACAAGGCCCGGAGGGACGCAAACCCACCCATCCCGCGCTGATTCGTTATTCGTCTCGCGTCTACCCTGCCCCTTCATAGGGGGAGTCTCTAGGTCAGGACCACCATGTCTGATTTAAGTCTTCACTTACAGCAGGCCGCCAGTCAACTGCCGGTTTCCAGCTACTTCGATTCAGCGCTGTTTGAGCACGAATTGCGCACCCTGTTCGACCCGGGGCCGCGCTACGTGGGCCACGCCCAGTCGGTGCCCGAGATCGGCGACTACATCGCCTTGGCCCACGAAGGCGAAGGCCGTGCCTTGGTACGCACCGCCCAAGGCATCGAGCTCGTCTCCAACGTCTGCCGCCACCGACAAGCGGTCATGCTGCGCGGACGCGGCAACCTCAACACCCCAGCCCCTGGCCACGCCAACGGCCACATGGTGTGCCCGCTGCACCGCTGGACCTACAACGCCGCCAACCCCCAGCGCCCCTTGGGCGAATTGCTCGGCGCGCCCCACTTTGCGCAAGACCCTTGCTTGAACCTGCAGCGCTACCCCTTGCGCGAATGGAACGGCATGCTCTTCGAGGACAACGGCCGCGACATCCGCGCCGACTTGGCCGACATGGGCCCGCGCCAAGCGCTCAACTTCGAAGGCATGGTGCTCGACCACGTCGAGCTGCACACCTGCCACTACAATTGGAAAACCTTCATCGAGGTCTACCTCGAGGACTACCACGTCGGCCCCTTCCACCCTGGCTTGGGCCAGTTCGTCACCTGTGACGACCTGCAGTGGGAATTCAAGCCCGGGTACTCGGTGCAAACCGTGGGTGCGCACAACCTGCAACATGGGGCGGGCAGCCCCGCTTACGAACGCTGGCAACGCGCCCTCATGGCCTACCGCAGTGGCCAAGCGCCCGAGCAAGGCGCGATTTGGCTGACCTACTACCCGCACATCATGGTGGAGTGGTACCCGCACGTGCTCACCATCTCGACCTTGCACCCCATAGGACCGAACGAAACCCTCAACAAGGTGGAGTTCTACTACCCCGAAGAGATCGCCGCCTTTGAGCGCGAGTTCGTCGAAGCGCAGCGCGCGGCCTACATGGAAACCTGCGCAGAAGACGACGAAATCGCCGAGCGCATGGACGCAGGCCGCCGCGCCTTGATGCAACGAGGCGACAACGAAGTGGGCCCCTACCAAAGCCCGATGGAAGACGGCATGCAGCACTTCCACGAGTGGTACCGCCAACGCATGGGAGCAGCCTTCACGGGCTGAGCGCACGGCCCATGCCCTCCTTATGGATGCTGTTGGCGGCGGTGCTGTTCGCCACCATGGGGGTGTGCGTGAAATTCGCCTCTGCACATTTCCACGCCTTGGACATCGTGTTTTACCGAGGCTTGGTGGGTGTGGTGGTCTTGGGCGTGGTCATGCGCCAGCAAGGCACGCCGCTGACCAGCCCCGTGCCCATGATGCACTTTTGGCGCAGCTTGGTCGGGGTGGTGTCGCTGGTGGGCTGGTTTTATTCGATCGGTCAATTGCCGCTGGCCACCGCCGTGACGCTCAACTACACCAGCAGCGTTTGGATCGCCACTTTTTTGCTCGGCGGCGCGGTGTTGTTCAACCAGCGTTCCCTGAGCAGCACCCAAACCCCGCTGATGCTCGCCATCGTCCTGGGCTTTGTGGGCGTGGCCTTGGTGCTGCGCCCGACCCTGTCCTCCGGCCAACTGGTGGGTGGCGTGGTGGGCTTGCTCTCCGGCATGTTCGCGGCCTTGGCGTATTTGCAAGTGGCCTCTTTGGCCCGCACGGGGGAGCCCGATTCGCGCACGGTGTGGTACTTTTCACTTGGCTCTATGTTGGCCGGGGGTTTGGGCATGTGGGTCTTGGGGGGCACGGCCTGGAGCGGCTGGCACACGCTGTGGCTCTTGCCCATTGGCCTCTTGGCGCTGGGCGGACAGCTCTGCATGACGCGGGCCTACGCCAGCGGCGCGACCTTGGTCGTGGCCAATTTGCAGTACACCGGCATCGTCTTCGCCAGCCTGTACGGCGTCTGGATTTTTGGCGACCACATCGACGCCTTGGCCGGCTTGGGCATCGGGCTTATCATCGTCAGCGGTGTGGTCGCAACGGCCTTGCGCGCCCGCGCCATTCCCAAGGCACCGGCAGAGGAACATTGACCATGCACACCAGCCTCATCAGCGCAAGCGACCTGCACAGCCGTTTGACCACCCCAAGCCCGCTGTTCCTGTTTGACTGCAGCAACGATTTGGGCGACGCCGAGCTCGGCCCGCGGCAATACCGCGAAGGGCACATCCCCGGCGCGGTGCATGTTCACTTGGACACCGTCTTGAGCGACCACGAACACGGCATCAACGGCGGACGCCACCCCCTGCCCTCGCGCGAACGCATCGCCCAAACCCTGGAACGCCTGGGCTTCAGCTCCGGCATGCAAGCCGTGGCCTACGACCGCCAAGGCGGCATGTACGCCGGGCGTTGGTGGTGGATGCTCAAGTGGTGCGGCCACGATGCGGTGGCCGTGCTCGACGGTGGCTGGGCCGCTTGGCAAGCCATGGGTGGCGCCATCGAAATTGCGCCACCCGTCCCACACCTGAACAGCGAAGGCTTTGTGCTCAAGCCCCCTTTGGTGCAGATGCTCAGCCAAACTGAGGTGCAAGCCCAACTGGACAGCCCTGGCATGACGCTCATCGATGCGCGCGGCGCGCCGCGCTTTCGCGGCGAAGTCGAGCCGCTGGACCCCGTAGCCGGCCACATCCCCGGCGCCTTCAACCGCCCTTTCACCGACAACGTCGGCCCCGACGGCCGCTTCAAACCCGCCGACCAATTGCGCCAAGAGTTTTTGGCCCTGCTGGGCGATCGCTCGCCCAAGAGCGTGGTCCACCACTGCGGCAGCGGCGTGAGCGCCCTGCCCAACCTCTTGGCCATGGAAATCGCGGGCTTGGGCCGCACCCGCCTCTACCCCGGCAGCTGGAGCGAGTGGTGCACCACCGAAGGCACCCCCAGAACCACCGGCGCTTGAACCCTCAGTGTGCGTGGGCGAGCCCGCTGACCAAGCTCACCAAGGCCACCCCCGCGAGCAACCACAAGACCTGCGCCACCGTGGAGCCCAAGCCGAGCTTTTTTTGCAGCTGCGGGATCAGGTCGGCCAAGGCCACGTAGGCAAAACTGCTGGACGCCAGGACCAAAAAAAATGGCAAAAAGTCTTCGATCTCGCGCACCAAGGTGTAGCCCACCAAACCGCCCAGGGCGGTGACGGTACCGGCCATCGATACCTTGATGAGGGCGGCGCGCTGCGTGCCGCTGGTCTGGCGCAATACCACCAGGTCGCCCATGTGGTGAGGGACCTCGTGCGCCAACACCGCCAGCGAGGCCACGATGCCCAAACGCATGTCGGCCATGAAAGCCGAGGCGATCAAAATGCCGTCACCAAAGGCGTGCACGCTGTCGCCAGCCAGCACCGCCCAGCCGCCACCGCTTTTACCGTGGCCTTGATGCGCATGTGAATGACCGTGGTGCTCGTGCGCTTGGTGCGCATGATCGTGGTGGTGCTCATGGCCGTGGTGCCAGAGCTCGGCTTTGTCGAGCAAAAAGAAAAACACCAAGCCCACCAAAAACACCGCGAACAGGTCGTGTGCGCTGGCTTGGCTCTCGAACGCCTCGGGCATGAGGTGCATGAAAGCCGTGGCCAAGAGCGCGCCCGCTGCCAAGCTCAGCATGTGCTGGGTGTAACGCGAGAGCACCGAAAAGATCAACAGCGCGGCCAACCACACGCTGCCCACGCCCGCGATCACGGTGCCCAACAAAATCGCCAATAAGGTCATTGCTCGTCCAATCGATACGTAAAAAAAGCCGCTGCGAACAGCGGCTTTTGCTAGGCGCCAGAGCCAACAGGCTCAAGCCACGCCGTGTTGGGCCATCCAAGCCAGGGCCCGCTTCCAACCGTCCTCGGCCGCCGCTGGGCGGAAGCTCGGACGGTAATCGGCGTGAAAGGCGTGCGGGGCATCGGGGTACACCACGAAGGTGGACGCTTTGGCCGCCGGCGTGCCATTGGCCAACACTGCTTTCATCTTATCAAGCGTGTCAAGGGGGATGCCGGTATCGGCCGCACCGTACAAACCCAGCACCGGGGCGTGCAGGGCCGCGCCCACGTCCACCGGGTTTTTGGGCGTCAGCGCCGAGGTTTGGCCGACCAAACGGCCATACCACGCCACACCCGCCTTCACGCGCGGGTTGTGCGCAGCGTACAGCCAAGTTTGGCGGCCACCCCAGCAAAAGCCAGTCACGCCCACCTTGTCGAGGTTGCCACCGTTCTCGCCGGCCCAGCGAACACAGGCGTCCAAGTCACCCATGACCTGCGCGTCGGGCACCTTGGAGACCACCTCGGCGATCAGCTTGGCCATCTCGCCATAGCTTTGGGCGTCGCCTTGGCGGTCAAACAGCTCGGGCGCAATGGCCAGGTAGCCGGCTTTGGCGAAGCGCCGCGCGGTGTCGGCGATGTACTCGTGCACGCCAAAAATCTCGGACAAGACCAAGACCACCGGCAGGTTCTTTTTGCCCGCGGGCATGGCACGGTAAGCCGGCATGGGGTGGCCGTTGGCGGTGATCATCACGTCGCCCGCGACCAAGCCTTCAGCAGACGTCTTGATGGCCGTTTGCGCTTGGATGGGCATGACGGACGCGGCATAGCCCGCGCCCAAGGCCAGCTTCATGGCGGTGCGACGGCTCGTGCCCGCGCTCATGCCGGGCGAGGCGTTCAACAAGGCTTGGGCTTCTTGGATCAGGTCGGTTTTCATGGTCAAGGTCTCCGGGTCAGGGTTGAACAAACTGGCTCATCTTGTCACAGCGAAAAAATCAGTGCGCCTGCTCCCAATTCGGCCCCACACCCACCTCGGCCAACAGCGGCACTTTGAGCTGGGCCACCTCGGCCATGAGGCGCGGCACTTCGGTGCGCACCCAAGGCACCTCGTCTTCGGGCACTTCGAACACCAGTTCGTCGTGCACTTGCATGATCACCAGGGTTTTGCGCTGTTGTTCGTCGATGGCGCGTTGCACGGCCACCATGCTGAGCTTGATCAGGTCGGCCGCGGTGCCTTGCATGGGTGCGTTGATGGCGGCGCGTTCGGCGCCGGCGCGGCGCGGGCCGTTGGGGCTGTTGATTTCGGGCAGGTACAGGCGTCGGCCAAACACGGTTTGCACAAAGCCTTGGCGTTTGGCTTGTTCGCGCGTCTCGTCCATGTAGCGTTTGACGCCAGCGAAGCGATCGAAGTAACGCGTGATGTAGTTTTTGGCGGCGGTGTTGTCGATACCCAGCGCCTTGGCCAAACCAAAAGCGCTCATGCCGTAGATCAAGCCGAAGTTGATCACCTTGGCGTAGCGACGCTGCTCGGTGCTGACCTCGCCCACGGCCACACCAAACACCTCGGCGGCGGTGGCGCGGTGTACGTCCAAGCCCTCGAGAAAAGCCTTGATCAAGGCCTCGTCATCGCTGAGGTGCGCCATGATGCGCAGCTCGATTTGGCTGTAGTCGGCGCTGGCGATCACGCGGCCTGCGGGGGCCACAAAGGCTTCGCGCACCTTGCGCCCCTCCACCGTGCGGATGGGGATGTTTTGCAGGTTGGGTTCGTTGCTGGACAGGCGCCCGGTCACGGCCACGGCCTGTGCGTAGTGCGTGTGCACGCGCCCGGTGCGGGGCAAGGCCATTTGCGCGAGTTTGTCGGTGTAAGTGCCTTTGAGTTTGGCCAGCGATCGGTGCTCCAAGATCTTGGCAGGTAGCGGATAGTCTTCGGCGAGTTTTTCCAAGACCTCTTCGTCGGTGCTGCGCGCACCGGTGGCGGTTTTTTTGACCACCGGCAGGCCGAGCTTATCAAAGAAAATTTCGCCGAGTTGTTTGGGGCTGGCCAGGTTGAAGGGCTGGCCGGCGATCTCGTAGGCCTCGTTTTCCAGCTGAACGATGCGCTGACCCAAGGCGTGGCTTTGCGTGGCCAAGGTGGGGGCGTCGATCAGCACGCCGTTGCGCTCGATGCGGTACAGCGCCTCGCTGCTGTCCATCTCGAGCTGGTACACAAAGGCCAGCTGTGGGTCGGCTTGCAGGCGCGGCCAAAGCACGTGGTGCACGTCGAGCGTCATGTCGGCGTCTTCACACGAATACTCGGTGGCGCGCGCCACATCGACTTGGTTGAAGGTGATTTGGTGCACGCCTTTGCCACACAGGTCTTCAAAGCTCAAGCCTTTGCGGCCCACGTGGCGTTCGGCCAGGCTCTCCAGGCTGTGCGGCTTGTGCACCTCCAACACGTAGCTTTGCAGCAAGGTGTCGTGGGCGTAGCCGCGCACCTCGATGCCGCAGTTGGCCATGACGTGGCGGTCGTATTTGATGTGCTGGCCCAGCTTGCGCGCTTGCGGGTTTTCCAACCAAGGCTTCAGGCGCGCCAGCACCTCGTCTTTGGCCAGCTGCGTGGGCGCGTCGCCATAGTTGTGCCCCAAGGGGATGTAACAGGCTTGGCCGGGCTGCACCGAAAAGCTCAGGCCCACCAGCTCGGCGCGCATGGCGTCGATGGACGTGGTCTCGGTGTCAAAGGCCACCAAGTCCGCCGCTTGCAAGCGCGCGAGCCAAACGTCGAAGGCCTCCCACGTCAGGACACAGTCGTAGGCTTTTTGCGTCGCGGCCGAGGTGCTGGGCGGTGCCTCGTCGAACAAACCCGGGTTGGGCTCGAAACGGGGTTTGGCGGGGCTGGACGCGCTCGGGTTGGTGGCACCGCCCTCGCCCATCGCACGGGCCAAGCCTTTGAAGCCGTGGGCCTCGTAGAAAGCTTGCAAGGCCGCGGTGTCGGGCGCGGCCATGTGCAAGGCGTCCAAGGCCGGCAAGCCGGGCACGTGCGCCGACAAATCGCAATCGGTTTTCATGGAGACCAAATGCCGCCCCGTGGGCAGCCAGTCCACGGCTTGGCGCAGGTTCTCACCGGCCACGCCTTTGATCTCGTCGGCGTGTTGCAGCAAGTTGTCCAGGCTGCCGTATTCCGTGAGCCACTTGGCGGCGGTTTTGGGGCCGACCTTGGCCACCCCGGGCACGTTGTCCACCGTGTCGCCCACCAAGGTTTGGTAGTCGATCATCAGGGACGGGGGCACCCCAAATTCGGCGGTCACGCCGGCCACGTCGCGGCGCTTGCCGTTCATGGTGTCGACGATGGTGATGCGCTCGTTGACCAATTGACTCAGGTCTTTGTCGCCGCTGGAGATCACCACGTTCACGCCTTGGGCGGCGGCGGTGACGGCCAGCGTGGCGATCACGTCGTCGGCCTCGACGCCGGGCACGTCCAGCAAGGGCCAGCCCAAGAGGCGGATCATGCGGTGGATGGGCTCGATTTGCGCGCGCAAATCGTCGGGCATGGGCGAGCGGGTGGCTTTGTATTCGGGGTAAATCTCGTCGCGAAAGGTCGGGCCTTTGGCGTCGAACACACACGCCACCAACGAGGTGGGCACCTCTTTGCGCAAGGCCTGCAGCATGTTGACCATGCCTCGGATGGCGCCGGTGGCCGCGCTGCTGGGGTCGCCGGGCACGGCGCGCAGGTCGGGCATGGCGTGGAACGCGCGGTAGAGGTAGCTCGAACCGTCAACCAGCAAGAGCGTGGGAGGAGTGGGGGCGTGGGTCTCGGACATGGCCCGATTGTCGGGCATTCGCACAGACCTCTGCGCCCATCGATCGCCCTACAATGCGGGCATGAACACATCTCTCCTCAGCCTTGCATGGGCGCGACGTTTGGGTGCCATGGGCTGCATGGCCGCTGGTCTGTGGGTGACGGCTTGCAGCAGCGCCCCCAGCCTGTCGGAAGGTATGGACAAACGCATCGAGCGGCTCTCGCACGAAGACGACCGCTCGCGCATCCAAGAGCTGCGCGTGGGCGGTCAAACCGAAACCATCGACGTGAAACCCAAAAATGGCGCGCCAGCCTACCAGGTCGGTCCCAGCCAAAACAGCCCCACCCCGCAAGAAGGCCGCAGCTTCTGGCGTTTATTTGAGTTCTGACCCCCTTTTTCAAGATGGCCGTTTACACCGAGGTGGCTTTTGCCGAAGCCGCCGCCCTGATGGAGCAAGTTCAGTGCGGCGTGCTGACCGACTTGCGTGGCATTCAAGGGGGCATTGAAAACACCAACTACTTCGCCACTTGCGAGCACGAGGGTCAAACACAGGAGCATGTGCTCACGGTGTTTGAGCGCCTGAGTTTTGAGCAGCTGCCCTTCTACCTGTACTTCATGCGCCACTTGGCCGAGCAAGGTATCCCCGTGCCCAAGCCCGCGGCCGATGCACGCGGCGAGATCCTGCACCGCTTGTGCGACAAGCCCGCGGCCGTGGTCAACCGATTGGCGGGGCGCAGCGAGTTGGCCCCCACGCCCGCGCACTGCGCCGCCGTGGGCGCAATGCTCGCGCGCATGCACTTGGCGGGCCTTGGCTTTGAGCGCCGTCAACCGAATTTGCGCGGGCTGGCTTGGTGGAACGAGACCGTGCCCGTCGTATTGCCTTACTTAAGCCCCGAGCAAAGCCAACTGCTGAGTGCGGAATTGGCTTACCAAAACCACGTCGCCCGCGGCTCGCTCTACGCGGCCTTGCCCCAAGGCCCGATCCACGCTGACCTGTTCCGCGACAACGTGATGTTCGACGGCGATGAACTCACGGGCTTTTTCGACTTTTACTTTGCCGGCTGCGACACCTGGCTCTTCGACATCGCGGTGTGCCTGAACGACTGGTGCATCGAGCTGCGCACAGACGAGCTCGACGGCCAAGCCCGCAGCGACTGCACCGACGCTTTTTTGGCGGCCTACCAATCGGTGCGTCCCTTGACCGCAGCCGAGCGCCAACTCATGCCGGCCCTGCTGCGTGCAGGCGCTTTGCGTTTTTGGCTCTCGCGCTTGTGGGACTTTCACCTGCCTCGCGAAGCCAGCATGCTCAAGCCCCACGACCCCACCCACTTCGAGCGGGTGCTGCGCCAGCGCATTGCCCACGCCCCGCAAATGGCCGCCTCGGCCCTGCCCACCGCCCTCGCGGCCTGAACATGAAACTCAACATCGTCCCTCCCCGTCAAGGCATGCTCTGGGTGCGCTTGGGCATGAAAACCTTTTGGCGCCAACCCTTGGCCATGGCCGGCTTGTTCTTCATGTACATGGCCTCGGTCACGGTGCTGAGCTTGGTGCCCCTGCTGGGTGTTGCCTTGTCTTTGGTGCTGTTGCCCGCGGCCACCTTGGGACTCATGGCCGCCACGCGCGAAGCCGATCAGGGCCGCTTCCCCATGCCAGCGATGCTCATCAGCGCCTTTCGCCAAGGCCGCGACAGCAGCCGCGCCATGATTTGGCTCGGCGTCATGTACGCCGGCGCGTTGCTCAGCGTCATGGGTTTGTCGGCCTTGTTTGACGATGGCCAATTTGCCCGCGTGTATTTGGGTTCGGGCCTGCCCAGCGAAGAGATGGTCAACGCCGAAGGCTTCATGACTGCGCTGTGGGTCGGTATGGCCTTCTACATTCCGGTGGTCATGCTGTTTTGGCACGCGCCGGCCCTGGTGCACTGGCACCAAGTGAGTCCCGCCAAGAGCCTGTTTTTCAGCCTCACCGCGTGCTGGCGCAACAAAGGCGCCATGCTGGTGTACGCGGCCACGTGGATGGCCTGCTTTTTGTTCTTTGGACTGGGCTTGGCCTTGATCGGCGCCTTGATGGGCAGCACCCGCTTGATCTCGGTGATGATGCTGCCGGCCATCTTGCTGATGGCCTCGATGTTTTTCACCTCGTTTTACTTCACCTTCCGCGACTGCTTTGCCGCCGATGCGGGTGATGGCGAAGTGGTGGGCCGCGTGGTGGAGCGCGACGGCCTCTACGACATCGAAAAAGACTGAACTCAGGTGGGGGTGAGTTTGGCCACCGACAAGGCCAACCACTTCACCCCATGGCGCGCAAAGCGCACCTGTGCGCGGGCCTCGGTACCCGCCCCTTCCACGGCCAAGACTTGGCCTTCCCCGAACTTGTTGTGGAACACGCCCATGCCGGCGCGGATCTCGGTGCCGCGGTCGGGTTCGGGGTCGCTGCGGCCCAAACCTTTGGGGTCACCGCGCTCGGCAAAGCCGTTGGACCACGCGGGCTGCACCGCCGTGGGTTTGGGGCCGCGGGCATACGCACCGGGCCACGGCGTGCTGCCATAGGCCATGGAGGCAGGTGCCACAGGCGTGAGCCACTTCAAACATTCCTCGGGCAACTCGTCGTAAAAACGGCTCTTGAGGTTGTAGCGCGTTTGGCCGTGCAGCATGCGGGTTTGCGAATGGCTCAGGTACAAACGCTGGCGCGCCCGCGTGATGGCCACGTACATCAAACGCCGCTCCTCTTCCAAACCGGCGCGGTCGGCCATGGCGTTTTCGTGCGGGAACAAACCCTCTTCCATGCCGGTGATGAACACACCGTCGAATTCCAAACCCTTGGCCGCGTGCACCGTCATGAGCTGCACCGCGTCTTGCCCGGCCTGGGCTTGGTTGTCGCCAGACTCGAGCGCGGCGTGCGTCAAAAACGCCGCCAAGGGGCTCATGGTTTCGCCGGTTTCCTCGAACGCGTCGGTGGGCTGCTTCGCTTCGCTCGCAGTGACGGATGGGGTGGCAGTGACGGATGTGTTGTCATCGCGAGCGGAGCGTGGCGATCCATCGGGGCTCAGGCCTTGGCTGGCCGGGCTTTGTGTGAGCGCCGGGGCCTCGCGGCCAAAGCCTTCGATGGACACGAAGCTCTCAGCAGCGTTGACCAGTTCTTCCAAGTT
>Ga0315909_10004294_pt1 | contig 16917 bp, 15 predicted proteins | sample LakEriMetagenome_11_FD_203527 | JGI IMG/M metagenome (GOLD analysis project Ga0315909, IMG submission 203527) | Freshwater fungal communities from buoy surface, Lake Erie, Ohio, United States - Buoy 2 MA125 | ecosystem: Environmental > Aquatic > Freshwater > Lake | place: USA: Lake Erie, Ohio...
AACCAACAACGAAGTAGCGGCTGAGGTGGGTCCTCTCCGTTATATGTCTGAAATTACAGGCAAACCTATGAATGTAATTGTAAACTGGTTTACATTACTCATTGTATTTGTATTTGACCCTTTAGCCATATCAATGGTAATTGCACTAAATAAATTAACAAACAAGGAACACAATGGACACGAACTTTATTCTATCAACATTAGCAGTAATGATAACAATAGCAGCGATGGGATTTCTAGCAGCGACTCCGTTTATGAAGAAGTATTACAATCAGAAACTTCAAGCGGAAACGGAAGCGAATCAGAACCGTCTGATATTGTCATTGAAAATCCAAAAGTTGAGGAACAAACTAAACAAGAAAAAGAAGAAGTAGTATTTGTTCCAACCGATGAGGATGCTGTAAAGGAACTTTATCGTGAAAAGAAAAAAGGTAAAATGGAGCACACCTATAAAAGTGCTTCAAAATACAAGAAATAATTTGGATTATTGGATTATTTTTTGTATATTTGTATCAATATAAATTATTAATCTATGGATGAACTATATACAACAACGTTAGGTAATACAACTAAAATTGCTTACGAAGAAACAAATAACGATGGGAGTGATGTTGATAATCACCGCAAATACTATCGTGAGTATGACTATGGTGTAGACTCTACTGATAATGTCATCTTTATCCAAGATGAGATTCAAAGTGGATTGACCTTTGATGTCATCTCAAAAGTACGACTCTTGAAAAAGATTAACGGAAATGTTGACACTATCAACATCCTACTCAATTCAGGCGGTGGTGATGTTATTGAGACTCTTGCGTTGATTGATTATATGAAATCACAAAAAGACCAAATCAAATTCAACATTATTGTTCGTGGTATGGCAATGTCCGCTGCTGCTCTTTTGTTGGCTAATGGAACCGGTACTCGTGCTGCAAGTAAACACTCCAAGATTATGGTTCACCAATTGTCTACTATTGTGGTAGGTAAATTGAGTGATGTTAAATCTAATGCAAAGTTTAGTGAAGAGTTGGAACTTGAATGTAATCGTTTGATGGCTGAGAGTACAAGGATGGATAAGGAGTATTGGGAAAACATCCAAAGTTCAGATTACTTTATGTCTGCTGAAAAAGCATTGGAACTTGGAATCATTGATGTAATTATCTAATTAAATTATGGTAAATTTTTTCACGGCTGAAGAACTTGTTTCTAACTACGAAAAGTTCCGAAAGTTAATCAACCAAACATTTACAGGCGAACGACTTGAATCGTTGAACAAAATGTATGACCACTTTGAAGAGCGGATGATTTACACACCTGCTTCTTCAACGGAACATTTTCACAATGCGTTTCCGGGTGGATATGTTGACCACGTTTTACGAGTCACCAAAAACGCTTTGAAGGTATATAATTTGTATCTTGACTTGGGTATGGGTATGAACGACTACACTCGTGAAAATTTGATATTTACCGCATTACATCACGACTTGGGTAAGTTGGGAACTCCCACCGAAGACCTTTATATTAAGAACGATTCAGAATGGCACGTTAAGAATCAAGGTAAGATTTACAAATACAACCCTAACATTCATTGGATGTCTTTGAATGATAGAACTTTTTACAATCTAAATTACTTTGGTATTAAATGTACGGAAGAAGAGTGGATTGGTATTAAACTTACGGATGGACTATATGATGAAAACAACAAAGAGTATTTTATCAAGTTTGATAAAGACCAAGCAATCAAAACATCACTTCCATTCATTATGCATACCGCAGATTTGTTCGCTGCTCGATTTGAGAACGAACGTTGGATGAAAGAAATGCAACCACAAAAATCAACTCGTAGTTCAGTAAATGGTAGACCAACATCAAAACCAAAATTAGCTGAAACGTTTACAAATGGTGGATTTTTAACCACAAATGTATTTGACGCATTTAAAGACATTATTGAGGATTAATTATGATTTGGATTATTTTAATTTTAGTAGCAGTTTCAGCCTCATTAGGGTATGCTGTTAGAAACCTTTTAAAGAAGTATGAGGCTCTTGAAGCAGAGTTTGAAGAACTTGATTCAGCGTATGAAGCTGCAGAAGTTAAGTTATCCGATATGGCTGGTCATATTGATAACGCATTGGAACGTATGAAGTCTATTGATAAGATTGGTTCATTTGAAGCGGATGATGAAACTGGTTATGTGTTCAAAGAGTTGTATGAAATTGTAGAAGAATTAGAAGTATATTACAATGGCCAGGAAAGCGAAGAGTAAAAGGTATTTTACACAAATCACCGAAATGGCTATTAACGCCTACAACCGATGTGATGACCAACGACTAAAAAATAAAATCTACAACCGATTCATCCACTATCCGTTTGATAAACTTGCAGAGAATGTAATTCACACTTATAAGACTTACTATTTTGATGTTCCTTACGAAGATGTGAAGATGAACGTGGTTGCGTTCCTAAACGAAAAGATTCATAAGTTTAATGGTGATAATGGTAGAGCGTTCTCATACTTTACGGTAATTGCAAGAAACTACCTATTCAACGAAAACAATCAGAACTATGCTCGTATGAAAGCACAAACTGATGTTGACGCTATTGATAATGAACGTGATGTAGTGAATGAAACATACATCAAACAAACATTAGAGTTTCAATCTGACTTTATGGATTTCTTTACGGACTATATGGATTTACATATGAATAAGTTATTTCCAAAAGAACGAGACCAAAAAATTGCAGATTCTTTGAATGAATTATTCAGACACCGAGACAATCTATATTCATACAACAAAAAGGCCTTATACATACTTATTAGAGAACGTACCGGCGTATCAACTCAATACATCACAAAGATTGTTGGTAGATATAAGGTAATTTACGCTGAACTATATTCCGATTATAGTAAGGGTAGTATAAAGAACTTAAATCATCGCATAGGGGATTTCAATGCATAAAGATGAAGAAATTTTTAAAGGTAAGACTTTCTCTGATTTGATGTCGGACATCTACAACAATTCAAGAAAAAAAGACCGACAAATTAAATTGTTGATTGCTCAACTTGAACCTATGGTTAAGAGTGTGGGTGACGCTGCTTCAGTAGTTCCTTTAATTAAAGAATACTTGGATGTGTCAGTAAAGAATGATGACGCGTTAATTAAATTAGCAGCAATCGTTCAACGAATGATGAAGAACGAATCTGATGGTGATGGCGGTGGTTTGTTGTTGTCCGAAGAAGAAAAGAAACAACTTATGGAAGCAATGACTGAAGTAGAAAAGGACCTACCAAAAGATGATGAGGATGAATTGTGATATTTGGAACGGTAGAAAATATAGTATTAGATGATAAAGACTCTGAAAAGTTATACAAAATATATGTAGCAACTACAACAGGTCTTACTGGTAACACCATTGAAGCGTATCCATTGGATATGACTTCTAAAAAGATTCCTGTTATTGGGGAACAGGTTATGGTGGTGTTGGGTTCTAATGCAGATGCTAATTCACAAAAAAGGTCATCGGTTAGAAACTACTATATTTCTACAGTAGGTATTCAGTCTAATATCAACCATAACGCATTACCAAAATTAAATTCAAAAACACTATCATCGCTTGGTAATTTAGATGGTGCTTTTGCTGGAGTTCCAGCACAAACCTCAACCCAAGGACCCCATAAGTTTGGAAATGGATTTGTTGAGAAGTCTGACTTATCTCAATTACAACCATACCTTGGTGATGTTATTTTTGAGGGAAGATTTGGACAATCTATTAGATTTGGTTATACTCCACGAAATGTAAGAAGAACTGACAATTTGGTTGATGGTGCTACATTGGAACCATCTTGGACATCATCACGACCCGAAGCACCAATCACCATTATTAGAAATGGTGCTGGATTTTCTCGTGGGTATAACAAGTTTGTAGTAGAAGATATTAATAAGGATGATGCTTCAATTTATTTAGCATCCAAACAAAAACTACAAATCAAAACACGACCACTTTCATTAGGCGTAACTCCAAGCGCTGTGTATGAAAACCCACAAGTAGTAATAACCTCTGACCGAGTTATGTTGGTTTCAAAAAAGGATGGTGTTATTTTAAGTGGTGAAAAAGGTGTATATGTTTCTACTCCGGATTGGAAAGCTGATATGAATAATATGTTTAATCAAATTGAACAAATTAAAAATCAACTTACAACAATCACCACAGCATTAACCGCTGTGACAACGGGATTGTCAGCAACCGCTGGAGTAGCGGCTGTCCCATCCGTAACGGCTGAAATATCTAAACTTACAGCCGGAGTTGCTCAAATTACAACTCAACTACAATTAATGAAAAATTGATATTTATTCATATGGATACAAATAAACTATTTAAAGCGATTCAAATCATTGTCCAAGAGGAAGTGAAAAAAGAAGTGGCAAGAAGAGAAAAGGCCATTCGTGAATCTATTCTTAAAGAAATGAAACAATCAAAACCAAAGCAAGTTGAGAAAGACGCTTTGGATGTTGACCACATTTTTGAATCACAAGCTCCTAAAAAGAAGTCCGGTCCAAAGTTTGAAGGTAAATTTGGTTCACTTCTAAACGAAACTGCAAATGGTGGTGAGTGGAGAAGTATCAACTCTATGGGTGGTGCTTTTAATTCTACACAAGCAATGGCTTGGGGTGGTATGTCAAATCAAAAACCAGGCATTCTTCAAACTACTGAAGGTGGTGCTGTTTCTGTTGACCAACTAAAACAAACTCCAGCGGGTGAAGCGGTGGTAAATGCATTGACACGAGACTACTCTGGTCTAATGAAAGCAATCAACGCTAAGAAAGGTAGATAATGGCTGTTCGTAAGGAATGGAAAATAAATCCTATTGACCTAAAAAAGAATGTTGCCGTTGGGGTGACATTACCTTTTGGGGGAGCTGGTGTTTTTCAATCTTCTTACACTACTGAAGACCAAGCCATTTCTAATTTAAAAAATTTGGTTTTAACAAGAAAAGGTGAAAGACCATTTCAACCTCTTTTTGGGACCGATGTTTATTCTCTTTTATTTGAGCAAATTGGTGGTTTTATTGAAGACAATTTAAGAGCATCCATCAAAGAAGATATAAATTTTTGGCTACCCTATATTTTATTAAATGATGTTATTGTGGATGCAAATCCTGATTCTAATAGAGTTAATATATCACTTAATTTTAGAGTGACCGAAACCGGCGCAAACCAAACCATAATTATACAGGTAGACCAACAAGGTGGTCTAACTATTGCTTGAGGATTATAAATGGCTGATAAAGTAAATAAAGAAGTAAGTTTAATTGGTAGGGACTTTGGGGATTTCCGAAAGAACCTCATTGACTTTGCTAAAAATTACTTTCCTGAAACATACAATGATTTCAACGAATCATCTCCGGGTATGATGTTTATGGAAATGGCATCATATGTGGGTGATGTTCTTTCATATTACACCGATGTTCAGTTAAGAGAATCAATCCTTGAACAAGCTCAAGAAAAAGGTAATGTATTCCTTATTTCTCAAGCACTTGGATACCAACCAAAATTAAACGTTCCTGCGACAACTACTTTGACGGTATATCAAATTATTCCAGCACAAGGTAGTGGTGACAACGTATCCCCAAACTTTGATTACGCTTTGAAAATCAAAGAAGGTATGAAAGTTAATTCTTCTACCAACCAAGATATTCAGTTTTCAACTACTCAAAAAGTAGATTTTGCGTTTTCATCATCACTTGACCCAACCGAGGTAACGGTTTATCAAACAAATGAAACTACAACCGAACCTACATATTACCTATTAAAGAAGTATGTTAAAGCTGTTAGTGGTGAAGAAATAACACAAGACTTTACTTTTGGCTCTCCAAAGATTTACGACAAAATTCGTATTGAAGATGAAAACCTAATTGATGTTGTAAAGATTGTTGATGACAATGGTGATACTTGGTATAAGGTTCCGTTCTTGGCTCAAGATACTATTTTTGAACAAGTTCCTAATTCATCCGCATATTCTTTAAACTATAATTTATATGCAGGTGAAACTCCATATCTTTTAAGATTAAAAAGAGTTCCAAAAAGATACATTACTCGTGTAGAAGAAGATGGTTCAATTACTATTCAATTTGGAGCGGGTGTATCATCAAATGCTGATGAAGAAATTCTTCCAAACCCAGACAATGTAGGGTCAGCTCTTTACCCTGCAACCGGTGATTTAGACCAAGGTATTGACCCATCTAACTTTATGTATTCAAAGACATATGGTGTGGCTCCATCAAATACAACGTTGACTGTGACATATCGTATTGGTAATGGAGTATTAGATAATGTTGCTTCAAGAGACCTAACTGAAGTTGATACAGTTGTATTTGAAAACACAAATACATCTGCTCTAAATGCTGACATTTTAAGAGTAGTTCAAAACTCCGTTGCTGTGACTAACGAAGCTGCTGCAGGTGGTGGTAAGTACGAGGAAGAAATTGAACAAGTTCGCCAAAATGCAATGGCTTACTTTGCAGCACAAAATAGAGCAGTCACCAAAGAAGATTATGTTTTAAGAGCATACGCATTACCACCACAATTTGGTTCAGTATCAAAAGCATTTCTTGCTCCAGATTGGCAGGTTCAAACACTTCTTGATGATGGTCCAAATCCAATTGCAAATCCTTTAGCATTGAACCTTTATGTTTTGGGTTATGATTCAAATAAAAATTTGAAAAACCTAAATACTGCTACTAAAGAAAACTTAAAGAACTATCTTTCATACTACCGAATCTTGACCGATGCTGTGAACATTAAGAACGCATATATTGTAAACGTGGGTGTTGAGTTTGAAATTATCGTTCTTCCAAATTACAATTCAAACGAAGTCTTATTAAAGTGTATCAACGCATTGAAAGATTATTTCAACATTGATAAAAGACAAATCAATCAGCCAATTATGCTATCAGAAATTTATGTATTGTTAGATAGAATTGATGGAGTTCAAACTGTTGTAAGACCTGATAGAGATGGATTGGGTGGTTTACAAATCGTAAATAAATGGGATGGTGTATACTCTCCAAACAAATACGATATTAAAAACGCAACAAAACAAGGCGTTGTGTACCCACCAAAAGACCCATCTATTTTTGAAATTAAATACCCTGACCTTGACATTAAAGGTAAGGTAATACCAATGACTTATTAAGAGGTAGAAAATGATTTATAGAATTTATCCAAAAAAAGACGCCACTATTTACGAGGATACTCTTCGTAAAAACCAGAATACTGGCAAGGATGAGATTCTTGAGGTTGGTAAATTTTACGATATAGATAACTCCTCTTTGATTGGTAATAGTAGAGTATTATTACAATTTGATTTAAATGCGGTATCACAGTCGGTATCTGCTGGTGATATTTCCGGAAGTGTTAAATACTATCTAAATCTTGAAGTGACTCAAGAAGATGAAATTGAAACTGATTATAGATTGTATGTTTACCCTGTAAAGGAATCGTGGGTAGAAGGTTTAGGTAAAGAGTCAGATACACCACACAATGTGACGGATGTGTCTTGGGTATATCGTGCTAGTGGCTCTACTTGGGATGTTGCAAATGAAAATGTAAACGACCCATTTGACCCACAAACTATTGCTGGATTAATTGATGCAAACTTATTTACAACCGGAATTGGTAATTTTAGATTAGACCTTTCTCAAAGTATTAAAGGTATTGATGGTACTGCTCCAACGGCAAGTATTGTTGGTGAAAGATTAGAATTATCTGCTTCAAACTATGGTGGTGGTACTGTTGTGACTACCGCTTCTCTTGAAGCCGGTTCCACATACTATGTTAATTTTGAAATAGACCCGTACACATTAACGGGTATTGATTTTAGAGTTGCATACAATGGAACATATCTAACAAGCTTATCAAACTATACACAATCAATCACAGCCCCAGCAACACAATCAGTATATTTCACAGCGCCAAATACCGGCGATTATGAAATGTCATTTACGTTTTATGATAGAGATGGTGTTGTTGGTTCTGCTGGATATTTAGATAATTTTTACATCTATACACAACAACCAAACGGAACCTTTATTAATGATACATTTGTCGTATCAGGGTTCTCAAGTGTATATTTCTTAAACAATGTTATTAGTGGTTCAAGTGGCGAACCGCCTGTTTTACTTGTAAGTCAATCAAGACTATTTATGTCTTCATCAAATTTTGGTGGTGGTTCTGCTAATAGAAACTACAACTTGATTGAAGATGTTGGATACACTGCTAGTTTTGATTTAAACTTTGGAGATGGTTATTCTACAATGAAGTTTGAGGTTTTAGAACCAGATGGTAGAGTAGAACATTTCAATGTAATTACTGCATCGGTTAATTATACTGCAAGTTTTGTTACGGACCAAAGTGGTGAGTATTCATTTAGATGGACTTTTTATGCAAGTGGTTCTGGCCAAGCGTCATCTTCATTAGACTCATTTAAACTACAAACCGACTATTCAGTATTTCCAACATCATCAGTTGACTTGGATACACGATATGAAGCACGATTTACTAAAAACTCCGGTGGTGGAACTTGGTATACATCTTCATTCCTAACGGGCAAACACTACTACCAAGATTTTGACAAATATACTCAAAACTTAAATGTTGAGGTGACTGACTACGTTAACGACTGGTTGGGTGATAAGAGAACAAATAATGGATTTATTATTCTTAAATCAAAAACAGCGGAGTCTGACGGTAGACACTATGGTTCTACAAAGTTCTTTTCATCCGAAACACATACAATTTATGTTCCTACGTTAGAGGTTCGTTGGGATAATACTTCTTTTAACACCGGTTCATTATCGGCTCAAACTAATTCTGATTTGATTGTTTATCTTAAAGATTTTCAATCAGAATATAAAGAAAACTCAAAAACAAAAATCAGAGTATATGGTCGTGAAAGATTCCCAGCAAGAACATTTGCAAATTCATCACCAACAAAGAGTGTTAAATATCTTCCAACAACCGCGTATTATTCGGTAGTTGATGCTGATACAAACAAAACATTTATTCCGTTTGATGATACATATACCAAGTTAAGTTGTGATTCAACCTCAAATTATTTTAATTTCTGGTTCAACGGATTACAACCCGAACGATACTATAAGTTTATATTCAAGGTGGTTGATTCTACAAACGGAACTACAAAATACTATGATGACAACTTCTACTTTAAAGTGGTAAGATAATGGCTGAAAGACAAATAAAACGAAATGGTCGTGGTCAAATTGTCTCTTACGAAATCGTAGGAGTCAACGACTCCACTATTGCAAGTGATGAGTATGGTAAGTTTTTATTACAAGGTGTTGCTCAAGAAGGAACTATTGTAGAAAAATATAATACTGTATCATTTAACCAAGAAATAGATACAACCATTACATCAGAACTTCTTGAAGCAAATGAAGTTATTAATACTCAAATTGTATTGAATGAAATCATCACACCTCGTGATGCAAGAGCCACGGGTATAGGCGCTCCAAATGTTGGCTCTGGTGGGTCATTTGACACATCGCCATTTGGTGTGGTTGGTGGTTTTGTTGGTGAAGTTAGGACTTTTACAAGACCCGATGGGGCTGATGTAGATTATGAGTGGACTGGTACAAACTGGCAAGAAATATAAGGATATTAAATGTCATTAGATAGATTTGAAAATAAAGATGAAGTTATAGGTGTAAGTCCTGTCTTTGGTGAAACTATGTTTTCCGAAGAAGAACCTCGTATTGAAAAGTTTAATGATTTATTGACTCAAAACGATATTGATGGAACTTACGCTGGTGTCACAACCACAAACGCATCCGAAATTCACATTTATGCTGATGATAATTTAATTACATCACAATACACAAACCCAATTCGTTCCGTTCTTACAAATGGTAAACCAACGGTATATGTTGTTCCGGAATTAGATTTGAGACAAAATGGTATTGACCAAGGAACATATTCAGTATTATACAACTTTCATCACAATATCGTATCTAACTTAAAAGTTGATGCAATTTCTGCTGATAGAACTGAAGTTCGTTTAGTATCAAAAACAAATACACCAAACGTATTCCAAAATCTATTTTCATTTATTCAAGTAATTGGTTCAAACTCATTTGATGCTTACTTACGAAAAAAAGATTTTGTATTAAACTTTGGTAGTAATAACATTTACGATGTAATTAACGTAGTATTTGATGGTCCTCGTTTTGGTGAACAAAACGCAACACTAAACTACCCAACAGGTATTTTTAATGGAACTCCAACGGTGTTTGTTCCTTTGGATGATACCATTTCCGGTGGTATTGGTATTTGGAGAACTTTCATAGAAGTTTACAATCCGGCAATTAACCAAACAAATCCACAACTTGGAACACCAACGGGTCGTTTTAGAAAATACGAATTACAACAAAATCCAAATGGAACTTTAAAGTGGAATGCTGGTCAAAATACATTTACAAGTCCGGATGTTCCAAGTGATGTTTCGGAAGAAATAGTTCTCTTTATTGAAGAGCCCATTTTAGAAAATAAAAGATATCAAGTAGATATAACAAAATTAAACTTGAACTACAAGTGGTATAACAACGACCCATCTCAATTTGATATTGTTGTTGTTAAATTATTAAAACCACTTGAATCGTCTATTGAAGTAGGTGATACATTAGGGTTTGATGCGAGAATTCTTAAATCTTGGGTAGATAAAGTTATTGCATTTCCTGCTATTGAAACATCCGACAAAGATGATTTCTCAACACCAAACTTTGCTGTTGAACTTGATACTTACGGAAAGTCCGATGGCACTGATTGGAAAACTTGGAATGATTTATTAGACGCAAATCTATCCACATCACAACAAATTATTGATTACTATTTTAGTGGTTCACTTGGAAAAATTAAACTAAACGTTCAGTATAACGATTTCCAAAACTTTGTTCACTTCTCATCCGCCACCGAACGGGTTGATAACTTTGTATACAAATTACAACAAATTGAAGCATACAATTCTCGTATTGATTTATTAGGAAATGTTTCAGGTTCTACCGCTCTAACAAACATCTCACAATCAATAACTCGTAGAGATAAAATTATCGGTGCTTTTGATGGATTTGAACATTGGATGTATTACCAAGATACCTCATCAATTTATACACATTGGTCTTCTTCGGATTATGTGATTACACCTTATCCAAAAGTTTCTACATTCCCATATGTTTTGTATTCATCTACATCACCACAAGCCCAAACTTGGTATAGTGGTGTATATGCATCTGCGTCTTTATATGATTCACAAAACCAAGCACGACTTCGTAATATGATTCCAATCCACTTACAAGAGGATGAGAAAAATTCGGATTATATTACATTCATTGATATGATTGGTCAACACTTTGATATTTCTTGGACTTATGTAAAAGCTCTATCTGATATCAATCGTAGAGAAGAACATCCGTGGGATGGTATGTCTGATGACTTATTATTCAACGTTGCAAAATCATTGGGGTGGTCTTTATCAAATGGATATGGTGATTCAGAACTTTGGAGCTATGTCCTTGGGACTGACCAAACTGGTTCATTGTATCAATCCGGTCAGTTAAAATCAAAATCAAGAGAAAAGATTGTAAAAGAAACTTGGAGAAGAATTGTAAACAACCTACCTTACATCTACAAGACAAAGGGAACCCCAAGGTCAATCAAAGCACTTCTTGCTACATATGGTATTCCACAAGCATTCCTACAAATCCGTGAATATGGTGGGCCTGTAATTGTTGATTCTCCAAACCAATACGAACACGAAAGATTTGTATACAAAGTAAACATTGATGCTCAAGCCGGAAAATACATTGTAAACCCTTGGGGACAAATTGACCCTGAAGGAACCTATCCTGCGAGATTCCCATATGGAATTGAAGTGATTGCAAAATTACCTGCGACCGCTAGTGTAGATGATGGTGGTTCTACTGGCGAATATACAATTTTTGATATGGTAGTTCCTGGCCAACGAATTGCTCTACAATTTAATTGGGTTAATTCAACAAGTGGTAATTTTAGATTGGTTTCCGGGTCAACAGCATTATTAACAACAAATAATTTTACTTGGAATGGTGATAGAGATGTTGTTATAGTTCTAAACAATGATACAACAACTACCTCACTCCGAGCAGCAATGCCGGACAATTTTGGTGGTATCTTTTCAAGTGTTAGTGCTTCTATTTCTACTCCAAGTGAAGTAGAAGACATTTGGTTAGATTCGGGCTCTTTACGTGTTGGTTCACCTACGGATAATGACTACACCCAATTTAATCTTCAAGAAGTAAGATATTACTACAACACCATCAGTCAGGAAATTGTTGAAGACCACGCAAAGAATCGTGATGCTTACTTTATTGATGATAATACAACCGACCTTGATACTACCGGTTCTTTGGTTAATTTATTGTATCGCCAATTCTTTGACAGTAAGTATGGTGGTTCTTCTTGGAACAGCGGTTCATTCCATCCAAACCAAGAAATTACAACGTTAGTTGATGGTAGGATTTTAAGTTGTTCTTTTGGACCTAACGTATCATCAGCTGACCTTGAGGGTGAGTTAGATGTTTACTATTCAAAAATTCCATCCGCTGGAGCGCTAAACGTAAACAACAATAAAATCCGTGTTGAATCATCAAGTTTGGCTGGAGTGTTATCGCCTGACAAATCACAAGAACGTAGTCAGTATGATTACGCACCACTTGATTCTAATTTGATTGGTGTTTACTTTTCAACCACCGATACTGTAAATTACGATATCTACAACTCTGAAGGTTATTTTGAGATTGATGATTGGGTAGGTGATACCGATGAAAGATACAATGAGTCATATCCTCTTTTAAGATATCGTTCTCAAAACTACTTTGCTAAATACACAACCAAGACGGCGCTGAATCTTATTTTAAGTTTATTAGCAAGATACGACTCATCTATATTCAGTCAAATTAAACAAGTCTTACCTGCTCGTGTAAATTATATGAGTGGTATCTTAATTGAACCACATATCCTTGAAAGAAACAAGTATAAGAGAAATAGAGGTATCACACGAGATTACCACCAATATGTTGGAACGCTTCCAATTTATGTTGAAGCAAACATTACCGCAAGTAGAAATGACTATGGTTTTAGTAGCGGCTCTGGTATTGTAAATGATGGTGTAATTGATTTATACGATTACTCACCATCAACTTACCAATATCAAATTTCAACTATATCATCAAGCATTTCTTGTTCATTTATTCCAGTAGCATCCGTGGTTAGCGCTAGTGTTCTTACGGATGCTTTGGTTGGTGGTGATAATACCGCTTCATTTTCTACAATTTATACAAACGCTGCGTCTTTAATACATTTAACATCAAGTGTATCTTGGGTATATGAACAAGTTTTAGATGCTGTGTTTGTTGGACCGGGTGGTGCTTCAATTAGTGCAAGTGTAAATAGTGTTAGTACAAACGGAACTAATGGGCAAATTAGATTATCAAGCGGATATACAATAGATGCGGGGTACACGGGTCAACAACTAATCTTTACTCTTGCTACTGCTAGATACCCTGAAGATGATTGGGATAAGTTTAGTTCATCAAGTTTGCAAGATGTGTGTCAATCAAACACCACTTATGTAAATAGAACCAACGGATATTGGCAATACTCACCCACAGCAAGTCAAGCCGTAAACGCTAGAACTACAACCCAAGCATTCGTAGTAAAGAGATTCTTCTCAACCGCTGGGTCTGCAAGTAGAAACGAAGCATTCTCATCATCATTGGTTCCAGCGGATATTCAAGAATATCGTGGACTATCAATTGAAAATCTTTACTTTAATGGTTGTAGAATTTCTTCGGATTCATTAACTACGGATTCTACCGATACGCCGGATGGTGGACCTGTAATTGAAGTAAATGTAGTTGATTCTAACACCTTGGTTCTTTCTACTAAAACAGCATTAGATGGTGATTTACAAGTGGGTTCAGCCGAACCAATTCAAGCAATGGTTCCGACTGAATTGATTTCATTACAAAAGTATGAGGCAAGTTTATCTGAAACATCAACTCAAAAAAGAGATGATGTAGATAGTGAACAAACAAGTTTGAGCGCTCCATTAATTTATACAACACCATCCAAACCACAATACAAGGATGTTATTTCAACACAAGAACAAGTGGTTGGTAATGTTTTAGTTCAAACAAACTTTATACAACCAAGCAATGGTTAAAATTAATTTCATAAAAAAGTGATATTTATATACATAAAATAAGGAAACACTATGGGATATTTAGATAATTCATCGGTAACTGTTGATGCGATTCTTACCAAAAAAGGTAGAGAGTTGCTCGCACAGGGTCGTGACAAATTCCAAATCACTCAATTCGCTCTTGCGGATGATGAAGTAGATTACAACCTTTGGAATCCAGCACACTCGTTGGGTTCTGACTACTATGGTGTAATCATTGAGAATATGCCTGTATTAGAGGCGTTGAGTGATGAAAACTATACTATGAAGTATAAGTTATTAACCCTTCCAAAATCAACGGTTAAACTTCCAATCATCACACCATCGGTGACTTCTCTTTCTTTGGAAGAAGATGGTATTTCTTCAACTATCAACATCACAACTAAAAATGGTGGTAATAGTTTATTAGGATACACCGCCGTGTTGTTGAATTCAGACGCCGCTACGATTGTTGGTAATCAAGGTGTTCCTGGTGGAACTTCTCCAGCATCAAATACAACTTCATACATTTCTAATAAGAGTGTTACGGTGGTTGGTAAAGACGCATTTACAATTACAACAAAAGTTCTTCCTTCGGCTACGGCAATCACAACTCGTATTATCTTTATTGGTAATGAGACTGGTGGTAGAACTGAAGTGACTCTAACTGTAAATCCATACACGGGTAGAGTGTTAAACACAAGAACAATCGCAGGATAATAATTAAAGGATAATAAAATGCCAGTAAACCCATTAGACCCAGGCGCAGGTGGAACAGGAAACCCATTCGGTGGAGCAGGAAACCAAGGAAATATCGGCGGTTCAAGCACCACCCCATCACCATCAGGTCCAACTCCACCACCAAGCACCCTGACCGCTCAACAATTATTAGCATTCGACATCAGCGAAAATAGAACTCCTATTGTTCCTGCTGGTGCATACAATGCTGGTAATGGTAAAGTGTATACTGCATTTACAACCGAAGATGTTGTTGAGGGTGGTGCTCAAAGAATTACTCGTGGTTTGTGGAGCGGTAATGTTGGTGAGTTAACCACATTCTGGACTTCATCATATCAGTCTTCTACCCAAAAGTCATACTACATTGAGATTTATAATGGTAATCCCACTACTTCAACTTCTGAAGCACAATTCTCAATAGCATACGGACATAGGTTGGGTAGTGGTTCATTAGGAACAAACGAAGACTCTCCATCAAAAGCAATTTATGGTCAGTACCAACAGGCGCTTTTACCATCAACACAAACTCAATTTACGTTTGGAACTCAAACCTCAAATGATATCTACGCTATTACAATCAATAGAGCTAGATTAAAAGACAAGTTGGATAGAGGAAACTGGGAACTTTGTATTTCCGGCTCTCCAAGTGGAACTCTTCGTTTAATTGATGATAGTGGTGATGTAAACCAAAACTCATCTAACGACGCAGAATCATACAATGTTGTATCGGGTTCTTTGACCGCAGGTGTTTTCTCTACTACCCAAATCTTTGGTACGGTTTACCCACATAGAGGTGTTATCATTCTTAACCCAGCGGCTCTTGATGCTTCATCATCTTTGGGAACGGTAAGAACTGCTACTGACGCTAGAAACCACTTAAAGTTGTTTACCGCAATTAGTGGTGCTGCTGTATTAAATGCAAGTAATGGTTTCCAAGCAAGAAATGAAGAAGAAGTAAAATCAACATTCTTCTTTGTTAGAGCTAAAAACGCAGAATACAACTTCTCAAACAACCCATCATATGTGACAGGTTCAAATGGTGAATTAAACCAATCAACTTTTATTGGTGATTCAAAGACCTACATTACATCAGTTGGTTTGTATAACAACGATAACGAATTGTTAGCGATTGCTAAATTATCTAAACCAATCTTAAAGTCATTCTCAAACGAGGTGCTTGTTAAGGTTAAACTTGATTTCTAAAGATGTTTGTATTAAATGAGTATTGTATTCAAAAAGATATTCCAAGAGGGTTTACAACGAAGACCCTTTAAGGCTCACAAGAGATATGAAGTAACTAATCTAAATTACTCATCTTCTTTTGGAATACAAGTATTACGAGCAATCAATCCAAATGATACCAAAGTTGAAATTTCATCATCGGTAAACGGAAGTATTGCTACTGACCCAAATACTCACTTTAATACAAACGCTTGGGGGTCTATGACCCAAGTATCACAAGAGGTTCTTTGGAGTTCTCTAAATCAAGTATTCTTCCAAGAATCAGACAAACATTTGTATGACACCGCTTCAGTAATGTCTATACCAATCAATAAGTTTGGTGATGGTATTAAGCCGGGTTCGGTTTTCATTACCGACAATAGTCATTACCCATCCGCATCTATAAAATTAGTAGACCAAAGTATTGATGATTCATATGGATTATTAATTGCAAACGAGTTGACTTCATCAGTAAAAATAAATGAATCAAACACAATTTTGAAGTTTTCATTTGACTCAACACGAGTAACCGATTCTTCTAATTTTCAAAACGAAATTATAGTGAGTTAATATGGCTTGGACTTCTACATCCATAGGTTATTTTACTACCGACTTTGAATATCTTTCAGCCGGTAGTGGTGGAACGTTCCTTGCAGTTCAAAGTGGGTCTAAAACTGCTAACTCAAC